>OHBJ01000092.1_pt1 | contig 42025 bp, 38 predicted proteins | sample 1577241 | NCBI WGS metagenome assembly OHBJ01 (sample SAMEA3541594, study PRJEB24748) | human gut metagenome | biome: human gut; feature: human-associated habitat; material: faeces | place: China | collected 2012 | reverse complement strand
CCTCGTTTTCGCCGCGTTTCACGTAGTCGCGGCTCTGTATGGTTGAGATTGTGGGAGCGTATGTGGAGGGTCGGCCTATGCCGAGTTCCTCCATTTTCTTGACGAGCGAAGCCTCGGTATATCGAGCGGGGGCGAGGGTTCGCCGTTCGGTAGCGGTTATCTGCACGAAGTCGAGCATGTCCCCTTCGTGGAGGGCCGGCAGACGTGTGGAGTCGGCCGAATCGGCGGAGGCGTAGACTTTCAGGAAGCCGTCGAAGACGGGCACTTCGCCCGAGGCCTCGAAGTATTCTCCCGCGAGCGGGGCGTGGAGTTTCCCGGGCTCAATGTCGATGTGAACGGAAGTCTTTTCGATTTCGGCGTCTGCCATCTGGCAGGCCAGCGTGCGGCGGCGTATCAGCTCGTAGAGGCGTTTCTCCTGCGCGGTGCCTTCGATGGTGGCGTGGCTTATGTAGGTGGGGCGTATGGCCTCGTGTGCCTCCTGTGCGCCTTTCGACTTGGTGTGCCACTGGCGGGTGCGGAGGTAATTCTTGCCGAAGTCGGCAGAGATGGTGTCTGCGATGTCTTTCAGCGCGAGGTTAGAGAGGTTGAGCGAGTCGGTACGCATGTAAGTGATGTGTCCCTTCTCGTAGAGTTCCTGTGCCACCATCATGGTCTGGCTGACGGACATTCCGAGGCGGCGTGAGGCCTCCTGCTGCAGCGTGGAGGTAGTGAACGGCGGCATCGGCGAGCGCTTCACAGGCTTTGTCTCCACCTTTGAGACGCGGAAAGCGGCATCGCTGCACCGTTCCATGAAGAGGCGTGCGGCTTCTGCGTCAGGGAGGCGCTTGTTGAGTTCTGCCTTGACGCGGTCTTTGGCGCCGTTTCCGGCGAAGACAGCCCCCAGACGGTAATATTGCTCGCTTTGGAAAGCGGCGATTTCCTTTTCGCGTTCGCAGATAAGGCGCACGGCCACCGACTGCACGCGTCCGGCCGAGAGAGCCGGTTTTATTTTGCGCCAGAGCACGGGGCTGAGTTCGAATCCGACCATGCGGTCGAGCACGCGGCGCGCCTGCTGCGCGTTGACACGGTCTATGTCTATTCCGCGCGGGTTGGCTATGGCTGCCAGGATGGCGGGCTTGGTGATTTCGTGGAAGACGATGCGGCGTGTGTTTTCAGGTTTGAGTCCAAGCACCTCATACAGGTGCCAGGCTATGGCTTCTCCTTCGCGGTCTTCATCGGAAGCGAGCCATACCATATCAGCCTGTGACGCCTCTTTCTTCAGGCGGCGCACCAGCTCTTTCTTGTCATCCGGTATCTCGTAGACGGGGGTGAAATCGTTGTCGACATCAATGCTGAAGTCCTTTTTCCGCAGGTCGCGGATGTGGCCATACGATGAAGTCACCGTATAGTCTTTGCCAAGAAACTTCTCGATGGTTTTTGCTTTCGCGGGCGACTCTACAATTACTAAATTTTTCATTTCCAAACTCCTGCGGCTGGTCCCCTGTAGGACCCGCGGCTGCCGGAGCAAATTTTTTTAGTTAATACTGTTATTTCAGACGAAATGCGTATGCACCGTGGCATACCTGCTCTACAACTTGACGCTTACGGGAGGTGAAAAGTTCACGGTCCGGGGCGCAATATAAAGAGGTACGGGTGTGAAATTCGGCGCAAAGTTAGTAACTTTTTCAGATTCCGCAAAAAATTTTTTCAGACTGAGACTTCCCCCTTGATTGCGGGCCATGGGTCGTAGCCCTCCAGGCGGAAGTCTTCGTAGCGGAACGAGAAGATGTCCTTCACGTCCGGGTTGATGATCATCTTGGGGAGTGGGCGCGGTTCGCGGGTGAGCTGGAGATGCACCTGGTCGAGGTGGTTGGTGTAGATGTGCAGGTCGCCGAAGGTGTGTATGAACTCGCCCGGCTCGAGGCCCGTCACCTGTGACATTATCATGGTCAGCAGCGCGTATGAGGCTATGTTGAAGGGGACGCCGAGGAAGGAGTCGGCGCTGCGCTGGTAGAGTTGCAGCGAGAGGCGCCCGTCATTTACATAGAATTGGAAGAAGGCGTGGCAGGGCGGCAGGTTCATCTTGTCGAGCTCGCCGGCGTTCCAGGCGCTCACGATTATGCGGCGCGAGTCGGGATTGCAGCGGATGTCGTGGACGGCCTGCGCTATCTGGTCCACGTGTCCGCCGTCGGTGGTGGGCCATGAGCGCCACTGGTAGCCGTAGATGTGGCCGAGATCACCGTCGGGCCCGGCCCATTCGTTCCAGATGCGCACGCCGTTTTCCTGTAGATAGCGCACGTTGGTGTCGCCGCGCAGAAACCACAGTAGCTCGTGGATAATGCTCTTGAGGTGCACTTTCTTGGTAGTGACGAGTGGGAATCCTTCGCTCAGGTCGAAGCGCGTCTGAAAGCCGAAGGTGGAGATTGTTCCGGTGCCGGTGCGGTCGTCCTTGCGGTGGCCGTTTTTAAGGATATGTCTCAGCAGGTCGTGGTATTGTTTCATGATTTAGGGAAGGCTTAAGAGGGGTGTTAACGCCCGGCGCGGCCTACGCGGCGCGAGAGCGGTGTGGCCGGGCGGTTGCGGTTGGGTTGGTATCTTATGGCGTCGTTGGGGCATACCGCCAGGCAGTCGAAGCAGAGCACGCAACGCGAGTTGTCCACATATCGGCTCAGCACCTTGATGCAGCCGGCGCGGCACGTCTCCTCGCATTTGCTGCAGTTGATGCACAGGTCGGGGTCTATCTCTATATGCATCAGCTGGTAGTTGTCCGGCAGACCGAGCACTGTCCCCACGGGGCACACTATGTTGCAGAAATCGCGGTCGGCGAACCATGCCCACACCGCTATCGCGATGAGCGACACCATCCCGGCGGCGATGCCCACGGCGGCTCCCGTGCCGAGGCGTATCCATGTGGCCTGCGTGGCGCCGGCGTTGACGACCGAGGCTATGTTTAGGAACATATTCCACGGCTCCAGCAGGTATGGCACGGCCAGGAAACCGGAAATCAGGCATACTATATATATTATGAGCAGATGGTATCGTACGTTGCGGTGCGGCCGGTAGCGGCGCGGGGGTCGTCGCGGCGCTATTTTGCGGCGCAGGAAGATTACACCGTCCTGAATCGCGCCTATGGGGCAGAAAGCGGCGCAGTAGGCGCGGCCCAGCAGAAAGGTGGCCGCCAGCCAGAAAAGGATGGCGCCGATGGATACGGCAATCATCGATGGCACTATCTGCGTGTAGGGCATTAGCGCGGCGGCGGGGTGTGCCGGCTTCGGGAAGCAGGCGTAGGCTATGGCCGCGGCAAGGAAGAGCAGCGTCAGGATGATTCTTATGGTCCGCAGGTTTTTCATCGGCGTTTGGCTCCGCTGGGCCTTTGGCCATTGCAGAGAACTGTTTTTCTACTGTCTGCAAAATTAAGCAACCTCGGCGGAATATGCAACTTTTCAGCTGTGAAAAATCGCAACTTCCGTGAGTTGTCGGTTTTGGGCACTGGATGGCCGAAAAAATCTCGAATTTTTTTAGTTATTAAAATAGTGATTATCAAACGATTGAGAGGAGAGGGTAAAATTTTTTGAAATTTTTCGGCGAAAAAATTTGGTGGGACCGGAAAAAGGTTGTAACTTTGCACTCGCAAACGGGAAGCAACGAGGTTGCAAACCAAGAGGCTTCCGGATGCAGACCCAACAAGGTGCGGTAGTTCAGCCTGGTTAGAATACATGCCTGTCACGCATGGGGTCGCGGGTTCGAGTCCCGTCCGCACCGCCGAGGAGAGAGGAAAGAGCAATATGGTAAACTTCGGTTTCCTATTGCTCTTTTTTCGATTTATAAGCCTGCCGCCTTATATAACCCTGCCAATATGAAAATTGTGATTATCAACGGCCCCAACCTCCGGCTTACGGGGCGCCGCAAACCGGAAATATACGGGACACGCTCGCTGGATGACCTCCCTGCGATGATTTCCAAAGAACTGGAAGTGGAAAACCTCGTAATGCTTTTCTCCAACTTCGAGGGCGACATCATCGAGGCAATCCATGAGCATGGCTTCGACCCGGAGACCGCCGGCATCATCATCAACCCCGGCGCGCTGACACATTACAGCTATGCCATAGCCGACGCCATCGAGGCCGTCCCCGCGCCGGTAGTGGAGGTGCATATCTCCAACATAGCGGCGCGTGAAGAGTTTCGCCGCACTTCCGTCACCGCCCCGCAATGCGTCGGTGTGATTTCCGGCCTCGGCCTCTACGGCTACGTGGCGGCCGCAAAATTCATAGCTCAACTTGACTGTGATTAACTGTGAATGACCGCAACGACATAGAGCTGGAAAAAGAGCCGATGACCGAAGCGCTGGCGCGCTACGTCGAGGAGCACAGCGACCCGGAACCGGAGGAACTCCACCGCCTGGGGCGCGAGGCATGGCTGCATCTGCTCAACCCGCAGATGACCTCGGGCCACGTGCAAGGACGCGTGCTTAAGATGCTGATGCGCATGGCGAGGCCGCGCCGCGTGCTGGAACTCGGCACCTACGCCGCCTATTCCACCCTCGCTATGGCCGAAGGACTAGACGACGACGCCGAACTCCACACCATAGAAATCTCCGACGAGCTGGAAGACTTCATCCACCGGCAGCTCTCCCTCTCTCCCCACGGCCACAAAGTGACGCCGCATTTCGGTGACGCCGCGGACGTGCTGCCGCGCCTCGTAGGCGAGCCGTTTGACCTCGTCTTCATCGACGCCGACAAGCGGCAATACGCAGAGTATTACCGAATGGTGTTGCCGCTGGTGCGCCCCGGCGGCTTCATAGTGGCCGACAACACGCTGTGGTACGGCCATGTGGCCGACCCCGAGCGCAACGACGCGCAGACCCTGGGAGTGCGCCGTTTCAACGACCTCGTGGCCGCCGACCCGGGGGTGGAGAAGGTGATGCTCCCCCTGCGCGACGGCCTCACTCTCATTTATAAGAAAACTTAAACGCCTCCAGCGTGTTTTATTATAAAAAACATAAAAAAACATGGAAGGAAAAAGACAAGCTAAAATAGCCCGCTATATTCAGAAAGAACTCAGTGAAATATTCCGCAAACAGACGGCCAAGCTCGGTGGCGTGCTGGTGACGGTGAGCGCCGTGCGCGTGACCCCTGACCTCAGCATCGCCAAGGCTTACCTGAGCATCTTCCCGCCCGAAAAGGGCGCCGAGATACTCGAAAACGTGCGCCGCCAGTCCAAGACCGTGCGCTACGACCTGGCCCAGGCCGTGCGCCAGACGCTCCGCAAATGCCCCGACCTGCAGTTCTATCTCGACGACTCGCTGGACTATATCGACAACATAGACCGTCTGCTGGCCGCCGACAAGAGCGCGCATCCCGGCGCCCCCGAAACTGAATAATGAAAACGCCACTATCGGCCGCCATAGCGCGGAGATATCTCTTCGCGCCGAAATCGCACAGCGCCGTCACGGCTATCTCGGTAATCGCTACCGTAGGTATCGCCGTGGCGACGGCTGCAATCGTGTGTGTACTCTCGGTGTTCAACGGCTTCAAGTCGCTGCTCACCGAGAAACTTGACACCCTCGCCCCGGACGTCATCATCACACCGGCGACGGGTAAGACTTTCGCCGACACCGACTCGCTGCTTGATGTCGTGAGGAAAGTGAAAGGCGTAGCAATAGCCACTCCTACGGTCGCCGACAACGCGCTGCTCATCTGCGACGGCCGCGAAATGCCGGTGCTGCTGAAAGGTGTCGTACCCGAGGATTACCGCCGTATCACCTCCATCGACACCATTACGCTCGAAGGGGGGCGCTTTGCCACGCGAGAAAAAGACACCGCCCCGAAGGTGGTCTACGACTCCGACATAGGCGACTATGTGGAGCTTCCCGCCGCGCCCAAATACTTGGCCGACATAGCCATCGGTGTCTCCACGCGCCTTTATGCCTCGCCGCAGAACCCGGAGATGATAGTCTTCGCGCCACGCCGCCGCGGACACGTCAACACCGCGAACCCGTCGACCTCGTTCGTGCAGGATTCGCTGAAAGTGGCCGGCGTCTTCCAGGCCATGCAGAACGACTATGACGACAATTATGTAATCACCGACATAGAGCTGGCGCGAGACATCTTCCAGTACACCACCGAATGTACTGCCGTCGAGGTGAAGGGGGACGGCACCGTGCCGCTGGCCGAGCTGGCCGCTTCGTTGCAGCAGAAACTCGGCGAGGACCACGCGCTGGTGCGAGACCGTTTCCGCCAGCAGGCACTCAACTTCCGCATGATTTCGATAGAGAAGTGGGTATCGTTCCTGCTGTTGGCCTTCATCCTGGTGGTGGCGTCGTTCAACATCATCTCGTCGCTGTCGATGCTAATCCTGGACAAACAGGGCTCTCTCGGGACGCTCCATGCCCTCGGTATGTCGAAACGGCGTATAGGCGCCATCTTCGCATGGCAGAGTTTCTACGTCACCCTCATCGGCGCAACGGTCGGCGTCGTGCTCGGCGTGGCGCTGTGCCTGCTGCAACAGCACTTCGGACTGATAAAACTGGCCGGCGACCCCTCGACGCTCGTCGTGAAATCCTATCCCGTGAAAGTAATCTTCACCGACCTTTTGGCCGTCTATGTTCCCGTGCTGATAATCGGCGCCGCCACGGCCCTCATCTCCTCGCGCTTCGCCCGCTCGCGCGTATCCTCCGCCCGGCTCTGAACCGCCCTCGCCCCCTTTCCGTTTATATAACAGAAAACTATAAAAACGCACTGATATGTTGGAAGAATTGAAACAGAAAGCCGAAGAGTTAATGAACAGCGGGAAGGTACAATCCGCCATAAACACGGCTAAAGCCAAGGCAGAGGAGCTGAAAAACAATGAGAAAGTCCAGGGCGCCGTGAACAAGCTAAAGGAGAAAGCCGACAAGATAAAGAACAACGAGAAGGTGCAGTCTGCCATGGCCAAAGCCAGGGAGCGATGGAACATAGAGAAAGACAACCTCTCCGTGCAAAAAGCGGAGGCCAAGTTGCGGATGGACAAAGCCAAAGGGAAAGCCGAAGACTACATCCTCGAGAAGACCGATGGCAAAGGCATCCTCGGCTTCGGCAAATCTCCGGCTGAAAAGTAGGGACGCGCCTTGGCGCGTCCGCCAAAGAATTGGTAATATTAGCGGTGTACATTCTTCTTTCGCAGAACTTTTGTGCGCGATGCGGCGGGTCAGCTTAACGCCAAAAGCCGGGTGCCTATAATGTGTAGTGCGGCCTTTATCCTTTCGAGCTGTATTGCTCGTGGATGCTTCACTCCGTTGGCGTAATGTGACAATTGCTTGCGGTTAATGCCGGAGGCGCGGCTGATAGCCGCCATTGTAGTGTATGTTTCGGCGTTGCGGATAAGGGCAGCAGCATCGAGGTTATATTCCGGCTCATACTCACCTTTGGCAAGGTAGCCAGGCACTTGGTCGCCGTCGGCTATACAGCCTTCGATGTGCAGGCGCAATGACTCTTCAAAATCATCTTTTAACTTTTGCAAAGTTTTGGCAGTGACAAGAATGCAACCGCCCATGTCGTCGCGCCACGAGCCGCAGTAATTATTCTCTGTCCAGCTTACCTCGACTCTTATTTTCTTCTTTGCCATGAGTTTGTCTGTTTGAGTTTGACTTTTTGATTCAGAACAGTTGTATTTATTTCCATCCCGCTTGTTTCCAGATACTGTTCAATAAAAACTGGCTCAGGGTTTCACTCGGTTTTCCTCTTACGGTAACTTTGCCTTTCTTGGTGGGATGCTTGAATTGTCTGTGGTCGCCTATGACATACATTTCAATCCAGCCGTCTTCCCTTAGCATCTTTATTACGTCTTTTATATTTGTTCATGCTTCCTGCTTTGAATCGCAAAGGTAGTGATTTTTCTACCTTTGGCAAAATTTTGGCCGGGAATATTTTGCTCAAACAGTGATTATTGGGCGGGAATTTGCGGATTAAGGAGATTTTGTATAAATTTGCGGCATGAAGACAAGTTTCTATTTCGTCATGTGGATATTGGTTTATCCGCTGCTGGGACTTTCCCACTCCCCGGTTATCGACCAGAACGCTTTCCTCATAGCGTTGCTGGCCATCTTCGGCCTGTCATACGCGCTGCGCCGCCCGCTGGCGCCGATGGTGACGTATGCCGTGCAGGAACGCGCCGTCATCCTCTCCGAGCACGTCTACCGTGGCGACAAACAGTGGATAGTCAGCTACTTCCGCCGTCGCTTCGTAGTCTCGCTCATCGGTATGCTCTACTTCTTAGTGGCCTTCATCGCCATCCTTCTGCCCGGTTTCCATAACATCGACTGGATAGCGGCCGCCATCTTCGGACTGCTGCTCTTCTCATATATGCGCAACACCAGGACGTGCTCGGCGATGTTCGAAGCCGTGCGCAATGCCGGCGGCGAGGGAGATATTCCCCTGTCGCAGACCGTCTCTCAACTGCTCGGTCCGGGCTACGACTACGGCGCCTATGCCGAAGCGCGCGACTACCACACGTTCGGTCAACTGCTGCCCGAGCGCCCGAGGCACTACACCGCTTACCTCGTGGCGGGGATAGTCTTCGCCGTGCTGAGCGCGCTGTTTGGCCTCGTGACGGTGGGCATCACGCTGCTCGTGGCCGGACGCGGCCTCTTTTTTCCCGGCGTGGAACTGCTCGCCAACGTATCGGTAAGCATCCTCTACGCCTCGCTGGCATTCTATTACGGCGTCACCGACCTGATAGACTGTCTACGCTCACTCCGCAAACGCAATTATATATTATAAACCAACCCATTATGAAAACCCTGTTATGAATGACTTTAGTGGCGGCTGTCGCAATCCTCTCCGCCTCGCCGTGGACCGGAAACTTTTGATTAGAAGAATAATTTAAAAAAAAATCTTGTCACAAATGGTGGCATGAACCGTCTAAGAGATATATTGCCCTTATTGCCTTATGAATGTGAATAGATTATATGGAGCCATGATAGCGATTGTGATTTTTACAACCGCCATGCCGGTGTATGGCCAAACCAAAGAAACATTAAAAGAGGAAAAAGCGGAAACGGATACTATTGCAGAAAAACAGCTTGAGGAGGTAACGGTGACGGCGGGTGCCAAGACGGTGACGGTCGACGGGTTCAAAACAACGATCCAGATAGCCGGAACGGCGTATGATGTGGCGGGTTCCGTAATTGACCTGTTGCCGTACCTGCCGGGAATGTCGCGAACTGCAGCAGGCCTTGAAGTGCGCGGCTACGGAACTCCGGTCTACGTTATAGACGGGAAAAAGGTCACTGACATGAGGCAGATCTCCATGCTGCAAGTGGACAGGGTGAGCAAGGTTACAATCGACACTAATCCGGAGATGGAGTATGCTGTTGAGGCCCAGGCTGTGGTGTACGTGACTACGCGCAAGACCCTCTATGACACGGTGTCGCTCAAACTTGGAGGTTTCGTTGGCAAAAGAAGAAGATGGAATTGGGAAGCAGGGCCGACCTTGTTCGCCAAACTTGGTAAGTTCACCACCCAGTTGGGATATGATTACAATAACTATAAATCACTGTTGAAGGAAACGTATTTCCGCGAAATAGACCGTACTGGAAACGGAGATTCATTTTTCCTTTCCCAACCCCGTAAATGGTTCACGAATTCATTTTCCCACGGAATAAACTGGTCGTTGGATTGGGACATAGCTACGGGGCACTCGATGACGCTGTATTATTTTTACGATCATGGTAAGTATAATACGCATATAAAGGGCTTCAACGAGATAAGTCAGGGAGCGGGCGGCGATAAGATTTACCAACTTGACAAAAACACTGAAACGCCGTCGAATACCCACAGCGTTTCGTTGATGTATTACGGTAAATGGGGAAAGTCGGTGTTGAAGATTTATCAGGACGTGGCCTTCCGCGACATCAAGGGACGCCAGCATATCGACGAGACCGACCTTGCCACAGATGCGGCTGACATTACGGACATAAATTCCCGCAGTAAATACAATATATACACATCACGGGTAAGTTACCAGCTGTTGTTGCCGTGGGATCTGTATTTTCTGGCCGGAGGTTCATATCAATATATCGATGCCGACAACAGGATCGGGTCCGATAACCTGGATTGGGAATACGGCCAATATAAGTCCGCCACCACTTCGGACGAGCATTATGGCAGGGGATATATCGGACTGTTCAGGATATTCGGCCCTCTCACGGCCCAGGTTAACGGCATGTACTCTTATTTGTTCCGTAAGACAGTCAGTAAATCTGCCGGGAGTCAGTCGAAACCTGTAAAGGAGCGACATTCCGAGATAAATCCGAGCGTTACGTTGATTTTGAACTGCGGACGCGGTTTCCGGATTACCGGGGATTATTACCAGTCACGCACGTTGCCTAATTTCTCTGAAATAAACTCCGGGTTGGTTTATACGGACGCCTACGCGTATTCGGTCGGCAATCCCGAATTGCGTTCCTCCATGAAGCGGACGTGGCGGCTCGCCGGTTCGTGGAGGGCCTTAAGGGCATACGTCCGCTATTCGAGGGTTGACAACCCTATGATAGATGTGGAAACCCCGTTGGAGGAAGGCAGTAACATTGTAAAGCAATGGAAAACCAATATGTATGATTCCGACGAGTGGGAAATATCGGCATCCTGGTCCAAATTTATCAAAGGTGTGAACCTGAGTGTCGACGGCTGGGTGGATTTCCCGAATTACAAGATACCGGAGTCGACACGGATACGGCATATCAAAGACCCTTACTGGGGATGCTCCCTGAACCTTTCGTACTGTTTCAATGACCATTTCTCCGCCTTTACCGATTACAGTTTCACGAGTCGGCGGTGGCTTGAAAACGGCAGATGGGAACCGATGCACCAGTGGAATCTCTCCATTAACGGTTCGTTCTTTTCCGACCGTCTGAAATTGACGCTGCAGTTCACCGACATCCTGAATAAGGAACATTACAGCAATTGCAGCTACTTCTACGAGAACGTGTCATGGGGTACCCGCGGACGCAGCGACATGAGAGGTGTCCGGCTAACGGTATCCTACACCCTCTTCAATAAAGAGATAAACACAAAAGCCCGCAACTATAACGAAACCGAACTGATGCGCACCTCCGAGTGACAGACAGCCCGCTACAAATATGGTGTTGAAGAGACTCTTTGAGAAAAGACGCTTCCCTCATGTGGAGCAACATGATGCGATGCAATGCGGGGTTGCTTCTATCGCCATCATTTCGCAGTACTACGGCCGCAAGGTTTCTCTCGATTCATTGGAGGGATACTGTCACCCGGGTCGTAACGGAGTGTCCCTTAAAGGTATATCGGATGCCGCGAAATCATTAGGCTTCGAAACATTCGGTTGCAAACTCCCTGTCGGACAGCTGTCGAATGACATGTTGCCTTGTATATTGCATTGGAACCAGAATCATTTTGTAGTCCTTTATCATGTTGATTCACACCGGAATTTTCATGTATCCGATCCTGCGGCCGGAAAAGTGAAATACAGCGAGGGGGAGTTCCGGAAGAATTGGGAATCTACCAAATCCAAAAGCGGGACACCGAATGGAGTGGCATTGCTCCTTTCTCCCACGGAGAAGTTTACAAAAACGGCAAAGGAGAGTACAAGAAATTTGTATGCCCGGGATGTAGTGCGGACTTATATCCGCAAATACAGGGGTATGCTGTGGCAGATATTTGCAGGCCTCATATTGGCCAGCCTGTTGCAGCTGATGCTCCCTTTCCTTACGCAACTGATTGTCGATAAGGGAATCCGAGAAAACAGCCTTAATATAATATGGCTTATCCTCTTAGGCGAACTGTTCATAATCATAGGGCAGGCTGCCACAGGGTTCATCAGGAGCCGCCTCCTGCTGCATATATCCATGAGGGTGAATATCTCTTTGATAAGTGAATTCTTCATCAAATTGATAAAACTTCCGATGGATTTCTTTGAATCCAAACTCACGGGAGACCTATTGCAACGAATGTCAGACCATAGCCGGATACAGACATTCCTTACCCGGCAGACGTTAAGCACCGTTTTTTCAATTTTGAATCTTGTTATTTTCGGTATTGTATTGGCCGTATATGATTTGAGGATATTCGTGATATTTTTGGCCGGAAGCATAGGATATGTCCTGTGGGTCGGGCTTTTTATGAAAGCCAGGAAAAAGATTGATTACCGTTTGTTTGAACTCGGGTCGATTAACCAGAGCAAGACTTTCCAGTTCATGACTGCGATGCAAGAGATAAAACTGCAAAGATGCGAGCGGAGGCGCAGGTGGGAATGGGAGGATATACAGGCGGATCTGTTCGAGGTGCAGATGAAGAGCCTGAAACTCGAACAGACGCAACAAGGCGGAAGCATTCTCATAAATGAAATTACAAATATTGTTATAACGGTTTTTGCTGCTTCCTCAGTTATAAACGGTTACATAACACTCGGTGCCATGATGGCCATCCAATACATAATAGGCCAGTTGCACAGCCCTATCGATCAGTTGATGGGATTCCGTATCTCCTTGCAGGATATGAAAATCTCATTGGAAAGGATTAATGACATCCATAAACGGAAACCTGAAAACAGCGGGCATCTTTTGTCACCCGATGTGTCCGACAAATCCGGGATAGTCTTTCAGAATGTGTGTTTCAAGTATAATCCTCATGGAAAACAGTTGACTCTGGATGACATCAGCCTGACAATCCCCGCCGGCAAAATTACGGCTATTGTAGGAGCATCGGGTAGCGGTAAAACGACTTTGGTAAAAATGATGTTAGGGTATTACCCTCCCCTGGACGGATCTATCCTTTTGGGCGAAGATAACTTAAATGAGGTGAATCTTGAGGCGTGGCGTTCCAATTGCGGTATAGTGATGCAGGAAGGTGTGATATTTACCGATTCAATAGCGAGGAATATTGCGATAGAGGATGACGAAATAGACATGGAAAAGGTGCAAAAGGCTGCGGCGATAGCAAATATAAGCGAATTTATAGAATCATTGCCCTTGAAGTATGATACGATAATCGGGCCGGAAGGAATGGGATGCAGCAAGGGACAACAACAGCGGCTGTTGATAGCACGTGCCGTATATAAAAAACCGCGGTTTCTGTTTCTTGACGAAGCCACAAATTCTCTCGACGCCACAAACGAACGCGAAATTGTGGAAAGCCTCCAGGATTATTTCAAAGGACGGACGGTAGTAGTAGTTGCCCACAGACTTTCCACTGTATGCAATGCCGACAATATTGTAGTGCTTGACCATGGCCGTATAGTGGAGACCGGCGACCATAAATCATTGTGCGCACAGAAAGGATATTATTATTCCTTGATAAAAAATCAACTCGAATTAGGACAATGACCGCAGACCGTAATGGATAACTCAAAACCCAGGCATTCGCCTAAAATAGAGAAACTTCTGAACGAACGTCCGAGAAAACTCCAGATTGTAGGGATAATAATGCTCTGTGTAGTACCGCTTGTCGTAATTGCGATATTAAGTATTACGGGAGGCTCGGCCAACCAGGATAAATCCCTGTTGTTTTCATTGCTGAGGCTTCTCTTTGATTGATACGGAGGACAAACGATAAGAACCATATCTGAAAGGTTCCGTCGCTCCGGAGCATTGAAGAAGAGCCGCGGTATCCTTTGTTTCGGATCCGCGGCTCTCTCGATCACTTACTCAATAAAATCTGACGGTTTACTTACTTTGTCCTATGAAATGATTTACCTGTTTATTTGCTTACGGGCATCACTATGTCTACCCAGCGATTGTCGTCGGTGTTGTCTTTCAGCTTTTTGAGATGTGCCACGAAGATGTATTCGCCGGCGGGAAGCCGGTCGGCTTTCATCAGATATATGGCCGGGTAAATAAATTCCTCTTGCGTTTCGTCCACCCAATGGTGGCGTTCGCCGGCGGCGCCGGTTACCTCGAATCCCGATTCCTTGATGGGTTTGAGCGGCTCGCCCTTACGCGCGAAGTAGTATTCCGCCTTGCGGCCGATGAGCGACACCATGTCGCCGGTCTTGTCCATGCCGAGGGATATAAGCTCGTCGGGCAGCATCCAGATATGGCGTGTCTCGTCGGCGGTTACGGTTTCCGGAGCCACGACGCGGGCTGCGCATACCGTTACAGTGCCGGTGACGGTGTACTCGCAGTCGCCTGATTTGAGGGTGAGGGCTACGGGCACTTCGGCGTAGCCGGTGGCGGTTTCCTCTTCGCTGAGGCTGAAAGTGTCGCTTACCTCGAAGAGGGTTTCCATCCCTTCGGTCTTGAGAGTTTGCAGTTCCGCGGCATGCGTGCCCGAGAAAGTCACTGCCGAGATTGCGGCGTCGATGGTTTCGGGCAATTCCACTTCGGGGTTGCGCGACAGGGTGATGCTGCCTATGCAGCCGTTGCTGACGAACGAGGAGGCGGCGCGGAAGGCATCATAGCAGGTTATCGTCACCGGCACGGCGGCTTCGGTGCCGGCATATCCGAGGGTGAGATTCGCGGTGGCGGAGTTCGCGCCGGTCAGCGAATAGCTGGCTGTGACGACATAGATTTCTCCTTCCGCTTCAAGGGATTCCACTTTCGCGGCAAAGCCGTCGGGCGCGCTGTCGGCGGTCAGTGTGAACTGCTCCGCTTCCAGCTCCTCTGTGGCGTTGCTGACGGTGAGCGGTATGCGCACCGTGCCGTCTGTGGAGTAGAGCGTGAAAGAGGTTTCGCCCGCGGCGGCGATTTCCACGGGTTTCGACAGCTCGGTCTGCGGAGCGTCATTGTCGTCGCTGCACGCCGTGGCGAAGCAGGTGCCCGCTATGATGGCGCAGAAGTATAAACTCTTGATTAATCTGTTCATTGTTAAAGATTTAAAGAAGGATGCGCGGCGGGAGTGTCGCGGCATCCCTCTTTTAGTGTTATAGGGTTATGTGTCAAATCATTGCTTTGAATGCGTGGTTTCCTACACGGATGATGTAGATTCCGGCGGGGAGATTGTGGCGCAGTGCGGCGTTGCCGTCGGAGTCGGCGGCGAAGTGTGCCACGCCCTGGCCGTTGACGGTGAAGATGCTTACGGTCTCTCCGGGCTGTGCGCCGTTGACTGTCACGGCGTTCCTGTCGGCTTTCACGGTGATGTTGTCACTGACGGTGGTGAAGGAGATGCCGCTCGATTCCGACTGGTTGACGGTCACCTTGAATGAAGCGCCCTTTGAGCGGAATGTCAGGAGCAGGGAGCGGTTCTGGGCGGGAGTGGCGGCGGTGAAGGTGACGGTGTGTGTGCCGTTGTTTCCGGCGGCTGCCGCTACCGTGAGCCAGTCGAAGGTCACGGCTCCGGTGAGCGGATGGCGTGTCTTGTCTTCGTCGAACTGGACGGTCCACGAGTCGGGAGTCTTGTCGGATTCCATCGGTATCTGCACATTCTCGCTGTCGCGGTAGAGGGTGACTTCCTTCTTGGGCGAGCCGAGGTAGTTGTAGTGGCCGTCGAGCGAGAGGTAAACGGAGTTGTAGTAGTTCTTGAGGGCTTTGCATCCCTTCATGGCCTGACGGTTCACTACGCCTTCCTGGTCCATGTCTTCAATGTCGAAGAGGAAGCATGTGTAGTCGTATTCCTCGAACTCATCGTTGGCGAACTGCTGGTCGCAGCCTGTGAATTTGCGTACCTTGTCGCTGTCATAACCGCTGATGAAGATTACTATGGGGTCGTAGTCGATTGTGAAAGTGGAGGGATTGCCTTCGGCATCGGTGATGGGGAAGACGGCCTGGTAGAGGCTTTCTACCTTCTTGATGTCTGAGCCTTTGATGGTCTTGGTGTATACGGGTTCGGCGGAGGGATTGCTCAACGGGTCGAGGGTGTGGATGTTCATGGTGAACTCGGCGTCGGCGTCGGCGTCATATTCGCCGAGGGTGAGAACTACTTTCTCGATTTCGAAGCTGCGTGCCGGAACCGGGAATATGTTGCCGAAGGCTACCTGCTTCACGCCGGGACCCCATGCGCCCTCTTCGGCTTTGCCGAATGCCGGGTTGCCGTCCTGGAACGCCGGAACGCGCAGTGATTTGTGGATATAGTCGTATGTGCCGGCCAGCATCTGTTCGTCCTGGAGCAGCGGCAGACGTCCGTCGTAGATGATGCCGCCACGTTTTTCATCGTTCATGTCGAAGCTGTAGGTGTTCGAAGTGAACTCGTTGGAGGCCGTCAGCTCGGGATAGGCGTATGCTTCGCCGCCGGAGCGCGGGTAGGAAACGGAGACTGTCTCTTCGGTGGATGTCTTGGAAAGTGAACCGGTCTCGGCATCGTAGTATTTCCACTCGATGTTGTCCGTGAAGTCATTGCATACCGCATTCCAATAGGTAGTGGTATAAGGCGGCATAAAAGCGATGGAGTTATTGGAGACCCAGAGGCCTTCGGTGAAGCCGCCCATCAGCGTGCCGTAGGGGAGGGTATAGGTGGCCTGTGCGGGCACGCCGTCCACTGCCACGGCGTCGATGGCCATGGAATTACCCACGGAGATGTAAACGTCGTCGGTGTGTGTCGAGCGGTTGGTGTAGCGGAATGCTACTTGTATGTCTTTGCCGAAGTATTTCTCCATAGGCACGATGATCTGGTAATATTCGAGCTTGGCGATGTTGGCTATGATGTCATCGTCGGTCATGTTGTCTTTCACATAGTCGGAGGCTTTCCAGATGGATTCCCAGTTCTGGGCATTGTCAGTGGAGACGAGCACTTCCATATCGCAGTCTATGGTGTTCTTGTCCACAAGGCCGGTTCCATAATCGTAGTGAAAGATGTCGCCGATGCCCATCTCCAGCAGGAACATCAGCTTGTGTCCGGTCTTGACGTTGAACGGGGGCGTTATGAGCCATTCGTCCTGCGGGCGCATGGGGAACTTCAGCGTCGCGGGGTCGGTGGATTGGTCCCAGCTGTCCCAGGTGAAGTGGATGAAACACTCTTTTACGCCATCGGTAGTGACGGCCGTCCAATAGCCGTCGCCGGTCCACTCCACGTGCCAGCTGTTATTGTAATAGTTCGCGAGCATCTCTTCGGTGCAGCGGCTGCCGTCGGTGTTGATTTCGGTCCAGCCTTCGGGAATCCAGTCGGTCCAGTCATCGTTGCCGATCCAGCTTTCGAAGTCTTCGCTGAACGAACAGTTTTCGGTCACCTTGAAGGGGAGTCGTGCCAGCCGTTGCGGTGCCGGGGAGGCGACTCCGTTGCGCACGGTCTGGCGGTAAACACGGCCGTTGCGGTCTTTCACCACGCGACTTTCTATACCGTCGGCCACTTTTTCAGAGCGCAATACCGTTACGTTACGGTCTGCCGGAGTGGTGCGGCGTGTGAACGCGGGCGAGAGTTTCACCACTTGTGCGTCATCAGCCGGGGTGGCGATTCTTACCGGTTCCTGTGCACCGGCGCTACAGGCTATGGCGGCTGCCATTAGAAGGGTAGTAGTCTTTGAATATTTCATAATGTCTGATCTTTGCTCTCCCGATGTTGATTGTAGTTTTTCCCGGACTTGGAAAAGTTGTGGACCGGGTGGGAGGGGAAACCCCGGGCACATTGACTGTTCCTATCGCTTTTGTTTAATCCGCCGCCGGGCATGGCCATTCTCCCGGGGTAGCGGTCCGTTTTTTCGGTGTTGCAAATTTAGAATCTATTTCATTGCTGCACAAATTTACCTGGTTCGGATTCATAAATCCGAATGCAATAACAGTTTAACTGTTTGGTAATAAACGGGTTATGAAATGGCCATTTTGCGATATACAGAGGGTGTCATGCCGGTGATTTTCTTGAATACGCCCACGAAGGTGGAGTGGGACTTGAAGCCGACGCTCTCCCCGATGCCCTTGATGGAATAGTTGGAATACACCCCGCGGCCCGACAGCCTTTCGCAGGCTTCGCGGATGCGGTATTCGTTGACGTAGTTGGTGAAACTCTTGCCGAAGGCGTTGTTTATAACTTGCGAAACATACTTGACGTTGCTCCCTATCTTGTCTGCCAGTACGCGCAGGCTGAACTCCGGATCGCAATAGAAACACCCGTTGCTTTCCATGGCTTCGATTATTCGCCGGGCCAGTAGCCGCTCCTGCTCGTCGTCAAGGTTGCTGGAGCTGTATTTCTCTTTTCCCGGCTCATCGCGGTCCGGTTGCAGGGAAGCGTCTTCGCCCTCCGGGGCGGCGGTAGCGGCAGCCAGCAGTCCGCGCAGCCGTTCGTTCTCATCCTCAAGGGTGCGCCTTACCGCCACTGCCTCGCGGTGGTTGTCGGCCAGCGTCTTGTTCAGCGAATAGAGGCTGCGGTAGCTTTCCGTAAGGCGCCGGTTCTGCCGGAAGATGTAGCGGATTATGAAAGCGGCGATGATGACCCCCAGCAACGTGCCGAAAATTATCCAGCGCTGCCGGGTTATCACCCCGCGGTGGTGGCGCTTCTCCTGCCACAGTTCGTTGATGCGCCCCTCCGCCTTGTCCATCTCGTAGAGGAACTGCCGGTTGCTCGCCCCGTCGAGTTTGCGCACATTGTTGATGTAGGCCGAGTCGGCGAGTTCCAGGTACTCCAGTTTCCACTTCATGGCCCTGGCCTTGTCGCCGCGGCGCCGGTAAAACTCCGACAGCTCCTTTATCTCGTCCATGAACATCAGCGACAGGTCATGCTCCTTCACCAGCCGGATGCACTCGTTGAGGTAATGTTCGGCCGAGTCGGGAGATGCTTTCAGATCGTTATATATCCAATAGATTTCATTATAAACGGAGCACTTGTAGCTCGCGTTTACGTCGGTATTGTCGGCTATGACAGCAAGCTCTTTGAATTGTTTTAGCGCTTCTTGTAAATTTCCTTCCTGTCGAACCACCATCGCAAGAGTATAATCCTTATAATACTTCTCTTGAGGAGAAACGGGATGGTTGATTGAGGCGTACATTTCATAATATCTGCGCGCTTCTTTGGGATTTTGCAATGCAACGTTTGACAAAGTCAGACTGTTAAGCAATGATACCATAGTTGCGGTGTCGTGCTGCTCGCGGGCTTTTGCAAGACCGGACTTTTCGAGGCTTATCTTCTTGTCGTAATCACGGAACAAGTTGTAGACGCCGGCCATATTCTTGTAAATTATGGCTATGTGCGGCTCGCGGTCAGACGATTCGCTGATTTCCAGACCTTTCATATATGACTTCAGCGCCTCGCCGTAGTTGCCCCTCTCCTTGTAGATGTCGCCCTGGCTGATGCAGGCGCGCACACGCATCTCGACGGCCTTCGGCGAGTTGTCGGTAGACAGCTGTTCCGCCACCGACATATAGAGCACCAGCGCTTTCCCCTTGTCGCCGAGGCGCGACTGCCGGTCAGCTTCGGCAAGGGTCTTCTTGGCGCTCCATTCGCTTGAATTCTTAATCAGCTTGTCGTAGTCATTGTCCCCCTTGGCCGCTTTCAGCGGCATATTGCCGGTAACCAACAGGATAGCGGCGACGCACAATGCTGCCGATATCGACACCATTATAAAGACACGCTTCTTAAAGAATGATACTTTGTTCATAGGACGGAAAGGTTCAAAGTGCCGTCTGCTGATAATGTAGCGGCCCTTTTCTGACCGCAAAGGTAATATAATTACTCCAAAATATCAAAAAATTAACACTCCCGCCGTCATTGTTGGCATAGCAAGGGGGGAGGTCAGGCGGGGTTGGCGAGCCATTGGGAGATGAGGTAGGCGGCGTCTTCGTTGCCGCGCTTTTCGGATTCGCGGAGGTAGCGGTCGGCGAGGTCTATGTCTTTCTCCACTCCTTTGCCCCAGCGGTATTGGTGGCTCAGTTTCAGGTAGGCGTCGCCGATTACGGCTTCCGGCACGTCTGGGAAGTCCCCTTCCACCAGTTTGCGGAAGTAGACGGCGGAGAGTTCCTTGTTTTTCCCGGAGAAGAAGCCGGTGCCTTCGTAGGCGTCGGCGGCGAGGCGGTAGATGGCCTGGGGAACACCGGCGTCGGCGGCGCGGCGCAGCCACGAGGCGCCTTCCCCGGTGTTGCCTTCGCGCTTCAGGCATACGGCCAGGAAATATTGGGCGCGGGGATGGCCGGCGTCTGCGGCATGGCGGAATGCCTGTTCGGCGTTCTTATAGTCCATTGGGAGGCCGCCGGCGCCCATCATGGAGGCGGCGCCGATGTTGCACCATGCCTCGGGGTCATTCTTCTCGCGGGCGCGGCGTATCTCCTCCTGCATCTGCTCGGGGGTAACGCGACCTGCGGCGAAAGCAGGCGTCCCGCACGGGAACGCCAGCAATATCGTAGCTGCGGCCAATATGACGGTTATTCGCCCCATAGAAGAGCCATTAAGTCTTGCTGGAGGGTGAGGCCGTCGCGCTCAATGTTTTGCTGCACGCTGCCGGTCACCATGTCCTGTACCTTGTCGGTACTCAGCGCCATGACTACCCATACCTCGAAATTCTTGCCGTTCTCGCGGTAGATTTCCTGCACCATGACGGGGCGGATGCTGCGCGAGATGCTCTGCGTGGAGTTGCGCAGATACGACTCGATGGCCTTCTTGGTACCGCCGTCGAGCGTGCGGTCGTTGACTACGGCAGTTATGGCAACATCGATTACATCTTCGCTTATCTTGGTCAGTATCTGCTGTTTGGCGGAGAAGATGGCGGCTTCCTTGGCGCTGTTGTAGCTGTCGGTTGTCCAGCGGGCGTCGCCCATTACGTAGAGGGGATAACCTTCGCTGTCTTTCAGCGCGCTGTAGGTCTGTCCCACGAACACCTGGCGGGCGATGGGAAGGACCGTCGGGGCGGTTTTCCAACCCTCTTTTTCAAGTGCTTTAGCAGTCTGCTGGCAATCCTTGGGAATCTCTTCGCCCAGGAGGTTGCGTGCTTCGCGGCGTTGCTGTTCGCGTATGCGGCGCCCGTTGTCGTCCGCCGAGGCGGTAGCGGCGGTCCCGAGCAGCAGCAGGGCGCCGAGGGTCGTGGCGAGGTGTCTTTTCAGTTTCATGTTTTCGGTTGTTTTGATTATGGCGCAAAGTTAAGGCGCAAATGCCATATTTACAATAAAAAGATGGCTTTTTTGACGAATGCGATGACTTTTTTGACGAAGGCAGGGAAATCAGTCTTCCACCTCCACGATGCGCTTCACCTCGTCGACGCCGTTGATGGCGGCGATGTGGCTGATGATGTGTTCCAGCTCCTTGTATGAATGCACCGAAAGGGCTATGTGGCAGGTCACGATGCCGTCGGCCGTCTCGGTGTCGAACGAGTGCATCGAGAGTGCCAGACGGTCGGTGATGCAGCTCACCAGGTCGATGAAGAGGTGGTAGCGGTCTACTGCGCGGACCGAAATCTTGACGGGGTAGAGGGTTTCGTCGGGGTGGAAGTCTACCGATTTTATATTGTCGCCGTACTGCGAGGCGAGGCGAATGGCCACACGGCAGTCGCGCTTGTGCACATTTATCTGGAAATCACCCTTTTCGCTATATCCGATTACCTCTTCGCCGGGAAGCGGACGGCACACCGGGCATCGGCGGTAGGGAGACTTGCGGCGGTGGTCGAGGTATTCGCCGATTTCGCGGCGCGCCTTGTAGGTGACGCAGTGGTTGAGCCAGTCCGGGTGCGGATGCACATCGCGGCTGGTGAAAATCTCCACGATGTCGCCGCGATGGAGCGGTGTCTTGATGGAGGCCAGCTGCGTGTTGATGCGGGCGTAATGTGCGTGTCGCCCAAGGTCGGCACTTATCTCGTAGGCAAAGTCTATGACGGTGGAGCGTTGCGGAAGCACCACGTCGCGCCCTTTCGGGGTGAAGACCAGGATGTCATCGTTATAGAACGACGCCGCCATGCTCTCCATGAAGGTGTTGGCATCGGGGTGGTTGCGGCGTATGTCGTTTAGCAGCAGGCGGAATTTCTCCATCCAGGAGTTGAAGTCGGCGCCCGAACGGTCGGTCAGCAGTATGCCGTATTGCGACTCGCGCATCATCCTTTCGGAGCTGATATGCACCTCCTGCCAGCGGCCGAAGTCGGCCAGCAGCTTGAGATGGAAACTCTGGTATCCGTTCTCCTTCGGAGAGTCGATATAGTTGGTTATTCCGCCGGGTTTTTCGCGGAAACAGTCGGTGAGCAGCGAGTAGATTCTCAGGGTCATCTCCTTTTCGGTAACACCATCGGGGGCATCGAAGACTACTTCGGTAAAGTGGCGGTATTTCAGGTGGTTGAAGTCATCGCCGCTCTTTAGCATCTTTCGCCAAAGCGAGTAGGGCCGGCGGTAATCGGTGAAGACGCGCGCCACTATTCCATGGCTGCGCAGCTGGTCGTGAATCTGCTCGCGGAAACGTGCCAGACGCTCGCTCTGGAACTGGCGGTCGGCCTCTATCTGGTCGGTCAGTTCGGCGTACTCGTGCGGGCAGCGGTAGCGCAGCGAGAGGTTCTCGAGTTCGGTCTTTATGTTATATAGGCCGAGGCGTGTGGCCAGCGGGGCATAGAAATAGTCGGTCTCGCCGGCAATTTTCATCTGCTTTTCAGCCGGCATGGAGGCCAAAGTTCGCATGTTGTGGAGGCGGTCGGAGAGCTTCACCAGGATGGCTCGGATGTCGTGCCCCATGGCGTCGAGCATCTGCTTGAAGTTGTCGAGCTGTTTCGACATCTCGTAATGCTCCTTCTTCTGCTTGGTGACGGCGCCGACGAGAAAGGCCACGTCGGGCCCGAACGTGCGGCTGATTTCCTCCACGGAGTGCGGGGTGTCTTCCACCACGTCGTGCAGGAAAGCGGAGATCACGGAGTTGACGTCGAGGCGCAGCTCCTCGGCGGCGATTTTCGCCACTGCGATGGGGTGGAAAATGTAAGGTTCGCCGGTTTTGCGCTTCTGCGGGGCGTGGGCCTCGCGGGCCATCTCGAAGGCCTGGCGCAAGCGCCGCATGTCGGCGCTGCCGGTGCGCGACGACATTATGCGCATCACCTCTTCGGCGCGTTCTTCTATTTCTTGGGTATAATCTCTCTTGTCGCTACTCTCTTTCTGCATCTTGAGTCTAAGGAATAAAAGTTTTTACAGAAGTGAGCGGAGATTCCGGGCAAAGCTATCGGCAGGACGCCGTATTTTTTGCCACGGAAACTGCCTAAATAAACAACCTCAAAAGGAAGGTAAGCGCAAAATTAATAAAAAATCCGGAACCGACAGCATGAGTCGGCGTCAATCGGTTGGAAAAATTGGGCAACGGGGCGGTTTTTGCGGGAATTTTCGGGACCGAGGCGAAAAAATCTGCTTAAAAGTGCCTGAATGCCGTGAAAAACTTGTAATTTTGCAGTTTGAATATGAGACGCAGAAAATTAGTGATTTTCGCCGCGGTCGGTTGCGTGCTGGCCGCGGGGCTTGTGGCGTGTGGAAACGGCAACCGTAAGACTGCCGATTCCGCCGCGGATACGGCCAAGGTGGCGCCGCCTCAGCCTAAGTTTCATGCTGATAATGACATAGCTATGGTGGTGCGTTCGCTTGTAGACGCCGTGGAAGTGGGCGAAAAGCTCGACTCGACGGTCTATAATTACCGCGGAGTGCTCACCGACGGGCAGGGGAAGCCGATTTATCTCGACACGGAGACGAATCCCGGCCTGTGGGAAGTGAAAGTGCAATCGGCCGGGCGCGCCACGTTGACCAACGTCAGCGACGGCGACATGCGCGCCGCCGAGCTGGCGCAGTATGTTGTGAGTTGCCTCCCCTTCGGCGAGGAACGCCTCACGTCGGCGCATGTGCAAGGACTCGCCGGGGACTGCCGCGTCTATGCCTTGAAAAAGGGGCGGCTAACATTCACGGGTCCGGCCCCCGAAGGGCTGGATGGTTGCCGTGTCATAATTGAGGTCAGCGGCGAACAATAAACCGTTTAAAAAGATTAATATAATGAGACGCGAAAACGATTACCGCGAGAATAAGGTGCTCCTGTTCACCAACAAAGGTACGGAACCGCAGCCGCTGATGGAGCTGCTGCAGACCTCCGACCTGCGCCCGTACGTCTTCGGTACGCCGAAACGTGGTGACGTGAAAGTATGGATGAAATACGGCCACGTGCGCGTGGGCGGTGTAGTGGCCACACGCCACGACACTCCGGTGGCACCCGGCGACGAGGTGGCGCTGAACCTCACCCGCCCCTGGCCCAGATTCGCGCATCCGCGTCTGAAAATAGTGTACGAGGACGACGACATAATAGTGGTCAACAAAGGCTACGGGCTGCTGAGCGTGGGCACCGGCTCGGCCAAAAAGCTGGAAACCGCCTACGAGATTCTGAAGCATTATGTGAAGCAGGACCATCCCTCGAACAAGATATTCGTGGTGCACCGCCTGGACCGCGACACTTCGGGCCTGATGCTCTTTGCCAAAAACATAGAGGCGCAGACGGCGTTGCAGCATAACTGGAACAATATGGTGTTAGACCGCACATACACGGCGGTGCTGGAGGGCGTGATGCCGCAGGACAGCGGAGTGATACGCACCGACCTGATGGAGACGTCGGCATACGAAGTGTATTCCTCGCCGCGCAACGGCGAAGGACGCCCGGCCGTTACGCACTATCGAGTGCGCGAACGCGGCCACGGCTACACGCTGGTCGACTTTTCGCTTGACACCGGACGCAAGAACCAGATTCGTGTGCATGCCCATGACCTCGGTTTCCCCATAGTGGGCGACCGCAAATACGGCGCCAAGGCGAGTCCTATACACCGTCTGGCACTGCATGCCCGCACTCTCCGTTTTGCGCATCCCCGCACACGCCGCGACATGAAATTTGAATTACCGGTGCCCTCAAAATTCGTAGGGCTCGTAAGATATTGAAATTATGGAAGATAACGACAATAGACGATATATGCCCCCGGGCCAGCGTGGTGGTGCGGAAAACTCCGGGGTTCCGGACGATTCCGGTACCCCCGACACGCCGGAGCCGGCGGGACACGAGCGCTTCATGCCGGGCTACCGCGAGCCGGAAGCCGCCCCGTCCCCGGACACTTCGGAGCCGGAGATAGACAAAGCTCCCGCAGGCCATCCGGCACCGTCGAAGGTCGAGGAGCGCAAACCTTCGCCCCGCGACTTAGCGGAAGAGGGTTTCAAGCGTATGATAGAACTCGCCTCCGATGACCGTAACGACGACGGCCTTCCCGGACCGCCGGAAAGCGAGAAAGGCTCGCCGCTTGACCGCATCTCCAACTTCCTTTCATGGGTCTTCGTGCCGCTGCTGACGCCGGTCTACGGTATGCTTTTCATTCTGACGCTTTCGGTGCTCGCAGTAACAGCGCAGCCCGCGCAGAAATGGGTAGCCACACTGGTCATCGCCGGCATAAACGTAGCTGTCCCGGCGGTGGTGTTCTTCGTGCTGAAGATACTCGGCGTGGTGTCGGATATCGGCCTGAACCGGCGCCGTGAACGCACGTTGCCATATATGGTGGTGTTTCTGTGCTACCTGGCGTCGGCCAAGTTTCTGACCGCTATAGCGGCGCCGCTGTGGGTGTCGCTCTTCTACGCCGGCGGCGCGCTGGCGGCGCTGGTGAACTTCATCGTTAACTTCAAGTGGAAAATCTCGGCGCACGCCGCCGGAATGGGTGGCGTGGTGGCCCTGCTCGTCTATATAGCCCACCAGGTTCCCGACATGCGCACTGTGGCGTGGCTGTGCGCATGGCTCGTCTTCACCGGACTGCTGTGCGCCGCGCGCGTTTGGCTGCGCCGACACACCGTGGCGCAGGTGATAGCAGGTATGGCCAACGGCTCCATCTGCGTATGGGGCTTCGTTTTCTTACTCAGTTAAACCGTTAGTAAGTGTTCAAGTTAAACAGATTGCTTAATTCTCTTCGAAACATATAACGACATGAAACCATTAGTGACAGTGATAATGGGCAGCACCTCCGACCTGCCCGTGATGCAGAAAGCCTGCGACTTCTTCGAGCAGATGGAAATACCCTTCGAGGTGATGGCCCTTTCGGCTCACCGCACCCCGCGCGAGGTGGAGGAGTTTGCCACCACGGCCAAGGACCGCGGCATAAAGGTTATCATAGCGGCAGCTGGCATGGCGGCCCACCTGGGGGGCATGATAGCGGCCTTGACGCCGCTGCCCGTCATCGGCGTGCCCATCCGTTCCACCTTCGACGGACTGGATTCGCTGCTGGCTATCGTTCAGATGCCGCCGGGAATTCCCGTGGCCACTATGGCGGTCAACGGTGCGCTCAACGCCGCTGTCTTCGCCAGCGAAATCCTGGCCGTCGGCGACCCCGGAATAGCCAGGAAGGTGGAGGAATACAAATCTACGCTCGCCTCTAAGATAGTGAAGGCCAACGAAAGCCTTTCGGAATTGAAATATCGCTTCAAAACCAACTGAACAGTGAGCAGATACAACTACCGGCGGCGTCTGACACGCGAGGTGAAGGTCGGTAGCGTGGGCGTCGGGGGCGACAACCCGGTGCGCCTGCAGTCGATGACCGACACGCCGACGGCCGACACCGAAGCGTCGGCTCAGTGTGCCGCTGCCATAGCGCGCGCCGGCGGCGAGATAGTGCGCCTCACCACGCAGGGCGAGCGCGAGGCCGCCAATATGGCCAATATCTCTTTGCGCCTGAAAGAATTGGGCGTGGACGTGCCGCTGGTGGCAGACGTGCACTTCAATCCACGCGCAGCATACGTGGCCGCCGCGACGTCCGGGAAGGTGCGCATCAATCCCGGCAACTTCGTGGATCCAGGACGCGTGTACAAAAAGCTGGAATACACCGATGCCGAGTATGCCGCCGAGCTCCGTAAGATAGACGAAGCTCTGGCGCCGCTGCTCAAGACGTGCCGCGAACGTGGCACCGCGCTTCGTCTCGGCGTGAACCACGGTTCTCTCTCCGACCGCATCATGAGCCGCTACGGCGACACTCCCGAGGGGATGGTGGAGTCGGTGATGGAGTTCCTGCGTGCCTGCGAGCGCGCTGACTTCCGTGAGATTGTAATCTCCATAAAAGCCTCCAACGTGGTGGTGATGGTGCGCACGGTGCGCTTGCTCGTCGCCGCTATGGAGAAGGAGGGTATGGATTATCCGCTTCACCTGGGCGTGACCGAAGCCGGCGACGGCGAGGACGGCCGCATAAAGAGTGCCGTGGGTATAGGAACGCTGCTGGCCGAAGGGCTCGGCGATACTATCCGCGTGTCCCTCTCGGAGCCGCCGCAGAACGAGATTCCGGTAGCCCGGGCGCTGCGTGGCTATATCTGCTCCCGCGAAGGGCATGAGCCTGTCATTGAACCGGAAACGGCGGACGGTATCGCCTCGCGCGAACATGCGCCTGCGCTCGGCAATCCTTTCCCGGTGTCTGGACTCGACATGGCGCCGGGCGAAGGGTGGATGACGGTCGACGCCTCGTCAGACCCTGCGTTGGCGCTGCAAGCCGAAGTGCCGGTACTCACCTCGTCGCACCGCAACGCGGTAGGGGAGATGAGCTCCTGGCTCGACCGCTATTATGCAGCAGGCGGGAAGTGCCCGGTGGTGCTACGTCTTGAATATGACGATGTAGATGCCGACACCGTGAAGTTGAAAGCGGCGGCCGACTTCGGGGCGTTGCTTCTGAACGGTTACGGCAGCGGCATAGAGTTGGTGGCGCCTGCGCTGAGCCGCGAGGAGCATGACCGCACGGCGCTGAGCATCCTGCAAGCCTGCCGCCTGCGCATCTCCAAGACCGAATACATAGCGTGTCCCGGCTGTGGCCGCACGCTCTTCGACCTGCCGCGCACCTTGCGGCAGGTGCGCGAGGCCACTTCGCATCTCAAACACCTGAAAATAGCGGTGATGGGGTGTGTGGTGAACGGTCCCGGAGAGATGGCCGACGCCGATTACGGTTATGTGGGAGCCGGCCGAGGCCGCGTCTCCATCTACAAAAACCGACAACTGATGGTCAAAAACATACCGGCCGAAGAGGCCCTGGAAAGCCTGAAGCGAATAATCCGCGAAAACGGCGACTGGCGCGACCCGGAGTAAGTCTGGCGTCTGCGGAACAACAGGAATTGCCGTCGCGCGTTTTGCCCGGCGCAATAATCTCTCGCGGCATCCGTTATATAGGAGGCCGCAAGGCCATTGTTTTACAATAAGATACCAATATGCTGAAATTGCTCAAATATGTGCTTGCAGCGCTTGTCCTGACAGCAGTCTGCTCGTGCAAGACCCAGAATGACCTGACATATATGGCCGACATCTCCGGCTCCTCGATGGTACAGTTGGCTACTGCCAAAAACGACATTACCATAGAGCCGGAAGACGAGCTCATGATAACGGTGACGGCCGAAGTCCCCGCCGTGGTGGCGCGTTACAACCGTCCCGCCATAAGCTCGCAGAGCGGCGTCAAGACCGAGGTGGCCTCCGGACAGACCATGCAGACATACATCGTGGACCGCAGCGGCGACATTGACTTCCCCGTGCTTGGTAAAATCCACGTGGCCGGCCTCACCACCACGCGCCTGCGCGACTATCTGCTGAAACAGATAGAGAAAGATGTCAAAGACCCGGTGGTGAGCGTGCGTCTGGTGAACTTCAAGGTGAACGTGCTTGGCGAAGTGGACGACCCCAAGGTGGTGGAAAGCAAGCGCGAGCGTCTCACTCTTTTCGACGCGCTGGCGGCCTGCGGAGACCTCACGGAATACGGACGCCGCGACGCCGTGGCCGTGATACGCGAAAACCCTGACGGTACCTCCACTTATGCCACGCTCAACCTCGCCGACTCAAAAATCACTTCGTCGCCTTACTTCGTACTCAAGCAGAACGACGTGGTGTATGTGGCCCCCAACGACATCAAACAGTCAAACTCCAAGTATAACCAGAACAACGGATTCAAACTTTCGGTGATAAGCACCGTAATATCGGGTATTTCCGTGATAGCGTCGCTCGTCATCGCGCTGTCGGTGAAATAAGCGGCTGTATCGCTGATTTTAAACTGTAACCCACCCCGCCGATGCTCAGGATAGACCGCGTAGCCTGCTGGCTTTTCATAGTCTACTACGCCACCGCCATCTTCTCGATGCAGATAGTGAAGCCGCTTGACGAACTTTTCGCCATAGCGCTGGTGGGGTTGTCGCTGCTCGACTGCATGTGCAACCGTCAGTGGCGGCGTTACCGACCCATGTTCATCGTCATAGCTGTGTTTGGCTTCTATGTATTGTATTCCGTCACGGTGGTGCACTTCAACACTACATCGGCGGTACTGAAGGACTTCCTGATAGAACTGAAACCCTTCGTGGTGGCAGTATGCGCATATTGCATAGCACCGCGTTTCACCCCGGGTGACAAGAGGGTGCTCCGGGGCATTGCCCGCGTCATGATTGTAGTTCTGCTGTTGGCGGGACTGTCGTTTTATGTGTATTACAACTTCTTGGTGGCGATATTCTATCACGTGGCTTTTATAGGGGCATTCGCACTTATCTCGGCGTTGATATACATTTACGTCTCAGTCGATGACGAAGGGCATCTCAAGAAATCGGATCTCGTCTTTGTGCTCGTGGCGCTTTTCGTGGGACTGCTCTCCACGCGTTCCAAGTATTATGTGGAGTTTGTGATGATGATATTCTTCCTCTTTGTCTACAAACGCGGAATGCTGCGATACCTCACCCTGTCAAATATTATTATCCTCGCGGCAGTAGGAGTGCTCGGGGCAGCGGTAGCTTGGAAAAAATTCAATTATTACTTCCTCTCGGCCAACTTAAGTGAGCTGGACCTCAACAACCTGCCGTCATACGCTCGTTTGGCACTCTATCTGGGAATGGGACTGATATTAGCGGATTATCCCCTGTTCGGTTCCGGGCTGGCGTCGTTTGCCTCCTACCCGTCATCGGAAACCTATTCCTCGCTTTACGCGCACTATGGCCTGGATAAAGTGTGGGGTCTTTCCCGGGAAATGCCTGATTTTATTTGCGACGCCTATTATACATCGCTTGCTCAGTACGGGGCGGTAGGGATAGCGCTGTTCGTCTATTTCTGGGTCTGGCTTTACCGCAACCTGCGGGCTATGACTCGCTCATCGGATTCCCGCTGGCATTATCCTTTCATAGTAGGAGCGTCGCTGCTGGTTTTCGAATTGGTGGAACTGACCACCGGAACAGTGGGCGTTACCTCGGCCGGAGTGGCGGCCCTCTTCCTTTTGGGGATGATTTCGGCCAGCGGCAACGAACTGCGCCTGCGTCAGAAGAAGAAAAAAGATGAACCCCTCTCCTCTAATGAAAAAGTAAAAACATTACCCATACGTATATGACACAAAAAATGAACAACGACCTTGATTTCAGGCGTTTCTGGCGTGCGTGCCGCCGGAATTGGTGGCTATTTGCGCTCACGGCGGTAGTCTGCTTCGGTGCGGCTTATATCTACGGTAAGATACGTATGCCTGTTTATACCTCGGCGGCGACGTTGCTGATTGAAAACAGTGATATCGGCAACCCCCTGGCAGCCATGGCCGCCAAGTCGGCCGCCGGCGGTGCCGCAAAGATGCTCGGTTTCGGAAACTCGGACGTGAAAAACGAAACGCAACTGATGTTCTCCAACCAGAATCTTGCCGATGTCGTGCATAAGACCGGACTGAACATAACATACGTGGATCGCAGCGGCCTCACCAAAAAGGTGCTCTATCCCGAATCTCCGGTGGAGGCCAGAGTAGGGCAGGAAGCTCTCGATACGCTCTCCGGCGGTGTGGTCGTCAAACTCAAAAACCATGATGGCCGACTCGAAGTGCGTGCTACCTCAGGATTTATGGGTATGAAGACTCTCGCTGCGGCAACGAATGTGACGTTGCCTTATAAGTTGCGCATCAAACCCCTTGGAATAACGGTGGAATTGCAGCCTTCGGCAGGCTACGACCCAGCCCGCGACTTTAAAATGGACATCATCGTCTCGGGTACCAGAATCGTTATTGCAGATCTGCGGAAAAATGTGACCACCGGAGAGAGCGACAAAAACAGTGACGCCATCAAGCTGGCACTCGACGGCCCCTGCAAGGAGCGAGACCAAGCCGTTCTCGACGCCATAATGGAACGCTACAACGAACGCCGACTGGAACGGCGCCGCGAAACGTCGCTCAACGAACTGAACTACTGCACGGACCGCCTCGAGAAACTATATGCACAGCTTTCTGAATCGGAACGCAAGGTGGAAGACTTCAAGCGCGATAACAACCTGGCCGCACTTGCCGTTGACTCGGCCTCGTGGGTGGTGCGAAGCATCGGCGGCCGCGACCGTATGATGGAAGCGCAAAACCGTCTGACGTATTACGACCAGGTGCTCTACACCATTAACCATGACCCCAACGCCTTCATCGTACCGCTGGCCGGACAGACGCCCGACCCTCTGGCAACGCAATACAACACCCTGCTCAGCGAACGCCAGGAACTGGAACGTTCCGCCAAGTCGGACCACCCCGCACTGCGCGAAATCAATTCCCAAATCGCTGATATAAAGAACTCTATAACAAAGAGCTACACGCAGATAATAGACCTGCAGCGCCGCAACATAGAGTCGAGCTACGGACTGCAGGGTGATGCCCGCGCCAACATGGCACAGCTTCCCGCCCTGGAGCGGCAATTGCTCGATATGCTGCGCGACCGCACCATCAAGAACCAGCTCTATCTCTATCTGCTGCAACGGCGTGAATCGGCCGAACTTACTTTATATTCCACCGATACCCCCGGCTTCATAGTGGACAAGGCTTATTCCGGCACCAAGCCCGATATGACCAAAACGCAGATTGCTTTTGCTGTGGCATTCATATTTACTCTGCTGGGTCCCTCGCTGCTTCTGTATATTTTGATGCGCTTGCGCGACACGGTGCGCCAGCCGATGGACGTGGCATTCATTGGGGTGGAGAAAAATACCGTCTGCCAGACGGCCGGTGACAACGGGTTGCGGCGCCTGCGTACCACGCTTACAGCAAACCCGGATGTCAACACTGTCTATGTGGTGAACCTGCTTCCCGACGCCGCAGCCGGCAGCGAGCTTGAAAACCGACTCGTGGACAGCTTCAACAATGTGGACATCCCGGTGGCGAGGCTCTCCCTTGCCTCCCCCGACGGCTCTAACGACGTGCTGCTGACAGCCAGCGTCAGAGAGAAACGCGAAACACTGCTGAAAGACCACCGGCTGATACTGGTGGACGTACCTTCCAAAGAGCATCTTGCTGACATCGTTCCGCTGACCGATGCTGCCGATGCCGCCGTGCTCGTGCTGCTGCGTGCAAACAAGATAAAGCGGCGCGCCCTGAAGAAAATACTCACAGGGCAGATAGCCGAGAAAGTGTATGTGCTTATAACGCGACGCCACACCGCGGATGCGTAAAATCTCCGGAAATCCCGCATTGTTCTGTCGGACTCCTATGCTGATAAGGCAATTTCGGGACGGAAAGTGGTGTGAAAAATAGGGTGTAATAAAAAATGTGCGAAAAAATTTGCACAGACCAAATAAAAGCATTAACTTTGCACCGCAATAAAGAGTAAGACCCCCTGAAATTGCACAAGGAGAGGTGGGTGAGTGGCTGAAACCACCGGTTTGCTAAACCGACGTAGGGAGCAATCTCTACCACGAGTTCGAATCTCGTCCTCTCCGCAAACGAGTCTCCCTGCAGGTCATCCTTGGCTTGCAGGGTTTTATTATGCCCCTTTGGCCGCTACGAGTTGAGGTGTCCTCTTGACTGAGCATGGACATGGAGGGTATCGTGGCCACTTTGTCGTAGCTCAGGAACTGCACGCGCCCCTTGATAGGCGTGAAGATGAAGGCTTCGATTTTGTCGGCGAACTCCTACTCGCGGTGATTCCCGGCCACGATGAAAAAGTCGGAGAAGAAATCCTGCAACTCGTAGAATTTTGAGAGGGAATTGCTATGTCGGTGGTGTGTTCCAATTAACGCGAGTTCGGGATAAGCAATCCCGAACTCGCGTAAGGAGGGAATCGACTTCCCGCGCGCCATGGAGATGCTCGGCGACGTCTTCGGCGTGAAGCGCCTCGGCGTAGTGGGCGGCGGCCACATCAACGGTGCTTTCCTGAAAGCAGGACTGCTCGACGAAGTGAGCCTGATGATAGGCGGAGGCATCGACGGCCGGGCAGGAATGACCGCCGTTTTCGACGGCATAACGCCCGCCGACTATCCTCCCACGCGCCTGACTCTCGACACCGTAGAGCGCCTCGGCAACACCGTCTGGCTCCGTTACTCCTTCAGGAACCGATGATTTGTCGGGCCTTTCTTGAATAACTTACCGTAAAGCCGCATCGTATCTGCTGCCGAAAATGCGAATTTCGGGGAGGTGATTGGCGCGGTTCGGTTTTTTTGATTAATTTTGCGGTATGAATACGGATTTTGTTTGTAAGGCGGACGAGCATGTGGTGGGTTGCGATTGCACCGTGCGCGAAGCTCTCGTGCGCCTCAATGCACTGCCGGGGGGCCGCATGACCCTTTTCGTCACTAATGGATATGGGCGCCTCTGCGGTTCGCTGACCGACGGCGACGTGCGACGTGCGCTGATAGCCGGCTGCGCACTGGAAGACGCTGTGACGGCCGTGATGAACGGCACCCCTCATTCCCTGCGGCGGGGATGCGACGTCTATGCTGCCGTTGCTGCGGCGCGTGCCAAGGGGATTCGCCTGTTGCCGCGCCTCGACGCCGACGGCCGACCGGAAAACATCCTCGACCTCTCACGCCTCAAGTCGCTGCTCCCCGTCGATGCCGTGCTGATGGCCGGCGGCCGCGGCGAACGGCTCCGTCCGCTGACGCTCAATACCCCGAAACCGTTGCTGCGCGTCGGCGACAAGTGCATTATAGATTATAATGTGGACGAGCTCCGCGCCAACGGCGTCGAGAATATCCACGTTACCGTAAACTACCTCAAGGAGCAATTGGAGGAGCACTTCAGGCAGCGCGGCGACGGCGTGCGGTGTGTCTCCGAGCCGAAGCGGCTCGGCACGATGGGTTCCCTCTCGCTCGTGGAGGATTTGCGCCACGACACCGTCCTGCTGATGAACTCCGACTTGCTCACCGACATCAGCTTCGAGGCGCTATACCGCCGCCACACGGATACCGGCGCCGACCTCACTATGTCGGTGGTCCCCTATAACGTCAGCGTCCCCTTCGGCATTATCAACACCGAGGGCGACCGCGTCACAGGGTTGCAGGAGAAACCGGTCTACAACTATTACGCCAACGCCGGCGTTTATATGATGAAAGCCGAAGTGCTCCCCCTCATAGAGAAAGGGGAGTATCTCGATGCACCTGATTTCGCGGAGCGCCTGATAGCCAAAGGCCGCAAGGTCAGCTATTTCCCTGTGGAGGGAACGTGGATAGACATAGGTTCGCCTGACGATTATCGCCGGGCCTGCGACATAATGTCCACGCGCCGCGCCCTTTAAACCAGCTGCGTCGGAAACGGTCAGTTTTTAAAAGCATCACACTACAATGGCAGATTCCAATTTCATAGATTACGTAAAGATACTGTGCCGCTCGGGCAAGGGTGGTGCCGGCTCGCGTCATTTCCATCGTGCCAAATATGTGCCGAAGGGAGGTCCCGACGGCGGCGACGGCGGTCGCGGCGGCCACATCATACTGCGTGGCAACCGTAACCTCTGGACGTTGCTCCACCTCCGTTACCAGCGCCATGTCTTCGCCACCAACGGCGAGTCGGGCGGCGCAGGGCGCAGTTACGGCCGCGACGGCGAGGACCGCATCATAGAAGTGCCCGTGGGTACGACGGTTTTTGACGCCGACACCGGCGAGTTCCTCTGCGAGGTGACCGAAGACGGACAGGAAGTGAAGCTGCTGCGCGGCGGCAAGGGCGGCCTCGGCAACTGGCACTTCGCCACCAGCACCAATCGCGCGCCGCGCTATGCGCAACCCGGGCAACCGGCCGTGGAAAAAGCCGTGGTGCTCGAGCTGAAACTGCTCGGCGACGTCGGCCTCGTCGGCTTCCCCAATGCCGGTAAGTCGACGCTGCTCTCCACTATCTCGGCTGCGAAACCGAAAATCGCCGATTACCCTTTCACTACCATGGAGCCGAGCCTCGGCATCGTCAGCTACCGCGAAGGAAAATCGTTCGTCATGGCCGATATTCCCGGCATCATAGAGGGGGCTTCGGAGGGACGCGGCCTCGGCCTGCGCTTCCTGCGCCACATAGAGCGCAATGCCGTGCTGCTCTTCATGGTGTCGGCCGACACCGATTCCATAAAGCACGACTACGAGGTGCTGCTCCGCGAGTTGCGCGAGTTCAACCCCGAGCTGAGCGACAAGTCGCGCATCCTGGCCGTCACCAAGGCCGATATGCTCGACGACGAGCTGAAGGAGGAACTCTCGAAAGAACTTCCCGACGACCTTCCCACGCTATTCATCTCATCGGTCACCGGCGAGGGAATAACCGAGCTTAAGGACCTGCTGTGGCGCGAGATAAACTCGGAGCAGAACATGGTCCGGACCACCATCACGCACCGGCCGCTCGACGTGCGCCACCGCGTGGAGGAGGAAGACAACTTCATCTTCGAGGCCGAACCGCTCGACGACGAGGAAAGCCGCGACGACTGGAGCGACGACGACTGGAACGACGAGTTCTGGGACGAAGAATCATCAGTAAATAAAGATAAATAACATCAGGATTATGAAGAAATTAACGATAATACTCGCAGCCATGATGCTGGCGCTGGGCGCCCAGACGGCATCGGCGTGGAAACTTAGCGACCTCTTCGGCGGCCAAAGCGCCGGGGAAACGGTGACGTCGCTCATAGAGGGAGTGTTCTCCACCTCCAAAATCGAAGTCAAGGACATGGCCGGTGAATGGACCGTGCAAGGTTCGGCCGTCAGTTTCAAGAGTGAAAACTTCCTGCAGCAGGCCGGCGGTATCGCTGCCGCAACAGCAGTGGAGTCGAAGCTCAACCCCTATTATAAAAAATATGGCCTCACCGGTGCCAAACTCACCATCGACGCCGCCGGCAACTTCACCCTCAAACTGAAACGCGCCTCCATCAGCGGCGTTATCGTCAAGGACGGCGACGGTAATTTCACCTTCCAGTTCCAGGCGCTGAAGGGACTCTTCACCCTGGGTCAGATGACCGCTTACGTGAAGAAAACGCCGCAGTCGATGGACATAATGTTCAACGCCGAAGAGATGAAGAAAGTGCTCAGCACCGTCTCGGCCATCTCCGGCAGCAAGCTCGTCTCCGCCGCCTCGCAGATTCTCAACACCTACGACGGTATGTATGTGGGCTTCTCCACCAAGCTGACGGGACAGGCTCCGGCTGTCCAGACTCCGACCAACCAAAATCAGAACCAGCAGGAAAACCAGCAACAAGGCAACGGCCTCTTTGACGTAATAAACGGCCTCTTCGGCCGGTGAAGACTAAGCTGCAAGCCATAAAAAATCCGGGGGGCGCCTTCCGATTTCGGAAAGTGCCCCCCGGATTTTTTATTCCCGAACCTCTATAAAGGTAGAAAAGCTGTTTCCTCAGCGGAGCAGCTTTCCTAACTAAACAACAATAACAACTTTTTCAAAAAAGCACTTAAGCTTTGTCAGCAAACTAAAAACTTTTCTATCTACAAATTAACCTTTATCGGAAAGCGGATACCGCTTTTGGCGGGTTCGATTATCGCGCTTTCTATATATATTACAACGCAGCGTGTAAATAGTTCGGCGATAAGCTAATTTTTTTTGAAGAAGTTTCTAACCTGCTATAGTGGGTGCAGTAAGTAAATGTACAAATACTTACAGCTCCTTCTATAAATGATAGTTGTTACGCGGCGGTCATGTTGATTACTTGCCGGCAGTTTTTGCGGAGGTTGTCGAAGTCGTCGAGAAGCCATACGCCGTTGATGCGCTTTAGCTTCAGTTTGTGGGGCTGGGGAACGTTGCGGTCCGAGTATTTCACTGTGGCGCGCGCATTGTCGCCGTCGATTGAGTCGATTTTAATCCACACGATTTTTGCACCCGGCGTCGGGTCCTGGTAATCGATGCAGAACGACGCCTGCTCCATAAGGTCCATGTCACCGGAATATTCGGCATTTCCGTTTGCCGTGGAGTAGAGTTTCTTGAACTCCGGGGTCATCACACGCTCGGGATGCGCATTTTCGTTAGTGAGGCACGGAATCTGTTTCCATATTTCGCGGATGCGTTTTTCGAGGGCCTGTTTCTCGGCCTCCTCGTTCTGTTCGGCCTCTTTGGCGGCGAGGGCACTGTCTTCCTGCGCCTTCTCTTCGGAGGAAAGTGCCGTCGCGGTATCGGCGACCGGCGCGGAGGCGGTATCGGAGTCGGATGCAGAATCTGCTTTTTGGCCGCAGGAGGAGCAAAGAAGCACCGCACCTGCTATTAAGTAGTTGATTTTCATAAATGTATCTCTTAACGTTTGATATTCGGAATTAACAAATTGGACAGTAGGGTTGTTGTGGTTCAGTTGGTGCGGATGAGATTAACCTCAAATTCTTCTCCGGTAGAGTTATTCGTGAAGGTGCCGTAATATCTTGGCTTGTCTGACTCTTGGTCTTCCCATAATTCCCAAGAACCACTGTTGCGACCCTTTTTTGTATATTCCTCAAGGCATATAGGTCGGGGAACTAAGAATGGATTGACGTTCCCTTCCAATCGGAGTGTGTTCCCCGCTTTTGTGTAAGTATAACTTCCTTCGAAGTCAGTCACCCATGCTCCTACTCCTCGAAAACGATGTTCGGAAACATACAGAGTCATAGTAATTGCGTAAGGGCCGACGGTGCCCCGAAGCTTCCACACCTCTTTATATTTCTTTTTCTTGGAGGTAGCTGTGGTGCGTGCTTTGCTGCGTTTCTTCTTGGCCGAGGCCGGCGCGGCAGCTCCGAAGGCGAGTCCGCCCAAAAGCACCGCGATGATAAAATAGCGAAGTAATTTCCTCATTTCTAATTTGTTTAGGTTGTTGATAAATTCAGGTTTTTCAGCGCGGAAATCTTCGTCGTCATGATTTGCGTCCGGGGCGCAAAAAAAGGTATGAAGATTTCGTGTTTGACCTGAAGGGGCATCGCCAAACGCCCGGAACATGCAAACAGGAAATTCCATACCCGTAGTTGCGGCAGGACCTTGCGTCTGTGCTGAGTGCGCTGACGCCGGTCTGTCCGCCGATTAGCGGATTCAGGGATTCCTCTTCTTTGTTCCATGCGTAAAAATTGGCGATTTCCTTCAGGAAAGAAGAGCGATAACTTTCTTGCAGTGCACTGGAACGGACTGCAAAACGGGGCAGACTCCTCTACCCGCCGACAAAGTTAAGCATAAAATCCCATAAATCCAAACGGATATGGAATATTATTTCTGTTCGCAGGGCAAAATTACTGTATGGGAGGCGGTTGCGCAAGTCCTTTTCCATCCTTTTCTCGGGAGGCATAGATTTGAGGACGTAGATTTGCGGGAAAGGGAAGTTATTGCTAATTTTGCGGCATGAGAGGAAAGCATGATGCTAATATTTCAGGAAAGGTGATTCTCGAAGAGGCTGAAAGTCAGGGCTTTGCCGATAGCTTCACTGAGCTCTCCGTACACGGCAACTGCCGGGTGGGGCGCGTCAGGCGTTACGACCGGTTCTACTTCGTGAAAGCGCTGCGCGCCGACCTGCGGGACGACCCTTCGCTGCGCCGGCAGTTGCGCAAGGAGTTCGACATCATGCTCAAGGCGGAGCATCACGGCATAGTGCGCGCCATTGATTTCTTCTACTCCGAAGAGCTGGGCGACGCCATCCTCATGGAGTATGTCCCCGGCCTCGACCTGAGGCAATGGCTCGAAGGGAAACCGTCGCGCAAGGAGCGCCGCCGCGTTGCCCGGCAATTGCTCGAAGCGGCCGCCTACATGCACCGCCGCGGGATAGTGCACCGCGACCTGAAGCCTGAGAATATACTCATTACAGGAGAGGACAACAGTGTGAAAATCATAGACTTCGGCCTCGCCGACACGGCCGATTCCGCCGTGCTGAAACGTGCCGCAGGCAATGCCGGGTATTCGGCCGCCGAACAGCAGGAAGGCGCCGACGCGCATCCCACGGCCGACGTCTATTCGCTGAGCCTGCTGATACGGCAGTTGCGTCCCGGCCCGGAGTGGCTCATCGCCGCAAAGAAAGGGAGCGACCCGCGCCCCGAAAAGAGATACGCCGACGCCGGCAGGATGCTGCGTGCCGTCGGCGCCATCGACCGCCTGCTGAAAACAGGCGCCGCAGCGGCCACCGTCGTAATCATGGCGCTGATAGCAATGTTTTCATATTCGGGAAGCGATCAGTCCGATAGCGTTAAAATGCTTCCCTTAGACCACCCGCAGACTGCGGCAGACAGCATGGCAGGTGCGAACCGGAATGGTGCTGTAAATAATGAATCGTCGGCCGCCGACAGTTCTTCCTCCGGTGAGCCTGATATTGGTGTCCCGCAACTTGTAGGGGCCGACAATATGCCTCTGCCTACGGGCGATGTAAGCACCGGCCCAAGTGTGGCTTCTCCATCCCCCGCTCCCGTCCCTGAGCCCAAAAGCGCATCTGCTCCGGCGGAGGGAAACCGCAATAACATCGCTGACGAGAAATCCCGCAAGGATCCGGCAAGAAACCATTCCATCTTCCATTCCTCGCTGAGCGGAATGGAGTTGCCGAATCACGATTATTTCTGTGACCGGTCTAAGGATTTATTAAAAGATATGAGGAAATTGCCCGGTTACGGAAAACATACTCCCCGGGAAGTAGCCGAGGCTTATCGCCGTGACTTCGAAAAGTGCAAGGAACGGTTGAGAGAGGAAAATGTGGCTCCTCGAAATGATGATGCATTCGGCATAATGTGGGAATTTTACCTCGGAGGTTTTGCGGGGGCGTGGCCTGACGACCGGAATGCTTATCATGAATATCTAAAACTCATAATACATGTTGACGTACAAGTCCGCTCATGTTTCGTCAACGCAAATCCGTAGACACTCACTGCGTAGGGAGCAGGTTAAGCTCGACACCGCCGGTGCGCCCTATCTCGTAGAGCAGCGGCTCGACGACTTTTTGGGGCGGCGTGTATGGGCTTAGCAGCAGCGCGTCGTGCGCCACTATGCTGTCGGCGTGGAAACGGCCGCCCGCTTCGAGTCGCGTTCCCTGCGCCTCAAGGATGAGGAAATCGCCGTTCCCCTCGTGGCGCACACGCATGTAACGGTCCGGAAACCAGCGGAGTTCCAGCTCCGAGCCGGCGGCAAGTTCCGCGCTGAGCACAGAGTCGGCGGTGACGGCGCCGGAAATTGACTCCGGGTCGAGGCCGCAACCCTTCACGAAAGCATCCTCGTTGGCGAATCCCACGTATCTCGCCAGGATATTCCACACCCCCGGGCGCGGGTTCTGCCATCCTTCTATGTATCCGAACAGACGTTTCAGGGTAGTCTCGCTGATGTAGGCTCCGGTCTCGTTGAAAACCAGTTCCGCGAGGCGGGTAAAATCGGACGGCGACTTCACCGCGAACCCCGCCTTCTCCTCGATAAGCCGGCACATGGCCCTCTTCTTGTACATAATGATGGTTGAAATTTTTACGAAGATTTGTTTCAGTCTATAAAAAAGATGTCATATAAACGGGTAAATATGTCAGTTCACCCTCTTTCCGAAAATCTTTGGTATAGATAATGTATCGTTTATTAACGCGTGAGGAAAATTTTTCACAAAACAGATCAAGCGATTTATGAGCCTTATAGCCGGATGACTTCACTTCTATCGGCTGTATCTTAGTCCTGTGGGACAGCAGGAAATCCACTTCGTAGAGATGGTTGCTTGTTTCCGAAGGCCATGTGTAATAATAGAGCTCATGTCCTTTGGCTTTCAGCATTTGCGCAACCACATTTTCGTAAACATATCCAAGGTCGGCACTCAGTTTGTCGGAGAGTAACTTTTCGTAGATGATGTTTTCTGTGAATTTTTTGTCCATAAAAGCAATGGTGATAAATAGCCCGGTATCGCAAAGATACATCTTGAATCGGTCGGATGAACGGTGCAATGAAAAACCTACATGTGGGTCGTTGGCGTGATATGCCAGATTTACTACCATCGAATCCTGCATGTCATATATTGTTTCCCGGAGGCGGTCGAAATTTGTAGTATCGGTTACAGCTGTAGCCTGATAACGGGAATAATTGCCGGTCAACTGAGCCGGAATGGCCATGAACATCTTCGAGGCATAACCGGTAGGGTCTATCTTTATGAAATCCTGCTCGTATAAATCTATAATGGCACGCTTCACGGAATCAACCCTCTTCATGTTGTTGGTTTCGATATATGTTTTTACAGCTTGTGGCATACCCCCTATAAGCATATAGAGCCGGAACCGTTTCATTTCCTCACGGTTGCCGTCATCGCCCAATCCTTTCCCCATGGAGAAGAATCTATGGAGCATTGTCACGTAGTTGTCGTTGCCCAGTGCCCAGTTGAATTCTTCATAATCCAAGGGATATAGGCAAAGACTGTATTCCTCGCTCGGAATTATGATGTTTTTTACATTCTGCCGTATTGATAGCAAAGAACCGGTTTCTATGTAGTCATATCTCCCGTCCTTTACCAGATATTTTATAGCTTGTCTGGCCTCCGGGCATTTCTGTACTTCATCAAAAATCAAGACCGATTGCCTTTTGTAGAGTTCGACGCCATAAATCATCTGTAACCTCATGAAAATATAGTCTAGGTCCGATGTGTCCTCAAACAACTCGCGCACTGCTTTTGGACAATTGGCAAAGTCTATGGCAATGAATGATTTATACTCATTTTTGGCGAAAGTTTCGGCAAGGGTGGATTTTCCCACGCGTCGTGCTCCTTTGATAAGCAACGCCATGCTGCCGTCGAAATCCTCCTTCCATTTCAGCATTTCGTTGTATAATTTACGTCGGAATATCATACTCAATAATACTTGTTTCTGCCGCAAAATTACAAAATTTGTTGCTTATCCCCAAATTTAAAACCACTAAAATGATGCTCTCCCTCAAATTTGAAACCGCGAAAATGATGCTGTCCCCTGAATTTAAAACCGCGAAAATGATGCTGTCCCCTGAATTTGAAACCACTAAAATGATGCTGTCCCCCCAAATTTAAAACCGCGAAAATGATGCTGTCCCCTGAATTTGAAACCACGAAAATGATGCTTTCCCAAAAATTTGATGCTGTTTTGGCTAAGGTGCCGTCAGAGGTCAGAGGAAAATATTTTGGAAAGTA
>OHBJ01000091.1_pt1 | contig 42130 bp, 46 predicted proteins | sample 1577241 | NCBI WGS metagenome assembly OHBJ01 (sample SAMEA3541594, study PRJEB24748) | human gut metagenome | biome: human gut; feature: human-associated habitat; material: faeces | place: China | collected 2012 | reverse complement strand
ACCCCTACACCGGAGCGCACTGCACGATAACGGCAGAGCCGCTGATACGTAACCCCCATAAACGGTAACAACGAAAAAATGCGCCCTCGCCAACGTCTATCGTCTGCGTTGGTAAATTACCCAAGCGATGATATTTCGTTGCGAGAGCGCAAAATTTGAAAAAAATAACTATCTTTGCACAATTTTATAATAGCATAAACTCAGATAATATGGAAAAGAAAGATTATCTCAAAATAGCCCAAGAGTATTCCATTAAGACATGGAACTTCGACATCGTACATTTCGCCGGAGAAGAGAATGGCTGGTATTATTACAGTTGCACCCGTGAAGGGCGCCCGCATTACAGTAGTATGCCGGTTGCTATCAGAGTGAATCATAATGGCGAGATTGAAGAATTACCAAGCTCTTTATGGATGAAAGTTAATGCAGATGCTTACAGATTACTTCAATCCCAGTATTGATTTTACAAGCTGTATATTCAGCATCGCTTTGTCAATTCGCAAGACCTCTAAATAGTCTATTCTTTGCATAGATGTTTCATTCCAAAAGTCTTCTTTTTGTTCATCGCGAATTATTAGTTTTCCGTTGACTAATCGCTCAACGGAAACTACATGGCCTCTTCCGTCCTTATCATTTACGCCTAATATATAACGTCCCGGCGCAGATGTTTGCCTTCTAAATTTAGATATTATTTCATTATCAGACTTTCCTCTTAAGATTGTTGGTTCTATTATTTTTCCTGTTTTGGCATTAATCCATGCATCTTGAAATCTTTCTCCAAGAATATAACTTGCACTTTCGATTTTATTATTGTATGGCAGTGCGTGACAATCAAGTCCTCTGCGACGTGCTTCAAATGCTACTACCACTGATTGGCAATTATTCTCATCTTTTGACGGATTGCTTGCTCCTTGGTCTGCATCTAAAAAACTCATCGGTTTGATTTCTTTCCTTGGAATACTGAGTACATCGGCAAGTTCCCGGATATTCCTGCGCTGAATCTCAGTCAATTCCGGGACACCGATATCTCCTACAATTTTCATTACCTCTTTTGTAGCAGACCGCCCGAACTTCATAGCAGCTCCATAATGAGGCTCTGTTTCTGTAAGATTCCGAATATTCTCTATAGGCTCTCGGTTGTCCCGTATGAAATAAGGAAGTGTCCCGCGTTCCTCAGCGGCGGATATGCGGACTTTGTTATCTTTTATCCATCCTTTGAAGCCCAGCGGAAAATCTTTCACCTCATTCACAGAACCCGTCAGCGGTTCCTCGCCGTCAAGAATACGCTGCGTGTCATTCTTCATTTCCTCCTCCGTCTTGAGTACGGCAACGGCGTGACACCGGCAAAACGGATGCCAGCCGGTAAACTTGAAGTCCTTGGGGTAGCGTCCGGCGAGTTCATCGCAGATGTCTTCAACCGGATGATTATTGCTCATCCGGATTTCGATGCCGACCACGAAGTCCATCTGCTGCCAGCGCAGGTGGTCGCTGGTGCGGTAGGCGATGTTGGTTTCCGTGGCCGCGAGCCGTCGGGCGTTCATATAGCTGCTCCGATAGACCCCTCGGCCTGGGTGGTAAGCGGCGGCGGCTTTCGACAGGTGGAGCTGCCCGCGCTCGTCACGGACGCGCCGAAAGAGTTTGTCGGGGTGGCGCAGATAGGAGCGGAGGTCGCGGGACATTTCATCAGCTGACAGGCCGTTGCGCAGCCCCACGTCAAGCCCCATTTCGATTTCCTGTTTGAACTGCTCTGCGTACATCCACACGCGCTCGGACAGGTTGAGGCCGCTGACCTTGCGGGCTTGGAACGCTTGGCGGGCGTTGTCGTTAGTGCTGTAATAGCGGCGGTAAGCGGCCTGTGAAAGCCGCCCCACGTTGTCTCCGAATACCCTGTTTGCCAATTCGTTGTTCTTATTGTTGGCAAGCGTCCATTCCGCGTCTATGCCGTTCACGACGGTAACGGATATGCGGGATTTCAGCCGCGCCATAAGCTCGGCCACACGCTTGCGCGTCTGCGGGTAATCGTCGAAGCGGAACGGGGTCTCGGTGTCAATGCCACGGGTGTTCGCGGCTATCTGTGCGGCCTCCGCAGCCGCCGAGTTATAGATAGCCTCGATCATCTTTTGGTACATCGTGAGGTTCGCCCTGTGTCGCCTGTCGTAAGGGTTCATCTTTGCCATAACTTATTGCCTTTGCTTGAACGTAATACAGGCCGCGTCCGACAGGAATTTACAGAACTTGCCGTGTTGGCTCCGTGCGTCATGGGGGCAGCGGCACAGGATTAAATGGCCGTCGTGGAATGAGCGGTTGTGCCAATCATAGCTATGGGCGCAATCCCGACAGGTCTTGTCGGGAAACGGGTTGTCGGGCTGTTTTGCGCGGGCGCGGGTTGTTTTTGCCATAATGGGGAAATAGATAAAGCGACGCAAAAGGCCGTGTGGGGCGTTTTGGGGCGGCTCTCGCGGCCTTTCGTGTCGCAGATAGGTAAATTTCGCATAGCGGGTTGAACGCGGCTGTACGGGCTTATTTGAACATCTGTGCGTCGGGGTTCTCGAAAACGTCCCCCTGCTGCTGTGCAGCTATCTCCGCGAGGGTGCGGTCAACGTCATCGCTCTGCCCGTATTCCTCAATGGACTCACGCTGCGACATAATCGGCATATTGCCGTTGGCGGCTAACAGGGTTGACACGGTTTCCGTCTTGTCGGTTATCGCAAACGGGGTTATGCGGGTTTCAACAGGGAGCGCGTCGATGTCGGCGGCATAGCCCTCGCCGAGGACGATTTTGAGGAACGCCTTGACGACATTCACTTCGCGGTCGCAGGCCTCGATGATACGCCCGCTCTCGTCCTTGACTTTCATCTGCGCGTCGATGAACAGCTGCTTGCGGCTCTCGCCCGACAACGCCTGTTGCGACATCTTCTCGTAGCTCCAATCGGGGAGCTGAAGCTGTGTAAAGAACATGGAGCGGATTGTGTCGGTATAGAACTTGAGGTTCTCGATAGCCTGTGCCCACGTCACATAGCCCGCCGTGCTTCCCTTGGGATATTGCAGAACGCCCTTGCCGTCGTTGGGCGAACCCTCGTCGCCGTAGTCTATCTGTTCGTCGGCGAACACACAGAACAGGGGCTTGGAGTTCTCGCGGAGGTAGTTGCCGTTGCGGCTCAACGCCCATTCGATTTCATAGACGTTTTCGGCTGTGTCCTCCCATATCGGCGTGGGGCGATAGCAATAGACAGCGGGTATTTTGCCGACCGAAATATCCTCGTCGATAATGATTTCCCAGTGTCCTGTTTCGGAGCTGAATTTAACGTGTTTCGTGGCCGTGTAAGCGTCCAAATACTGAACCTCACGTTTGCCCACTGTGCGGGTGTAAGCAACCGACATAGCCGTCATATCGCCGAACTCGTCGAACAGGGGGTACAGGGCGTCGCCGAGCATAGGCGAGAAGTTGCGGCAGCGGAACTTGACGCGGCTGTTGAACCCGTATTGAGTGTTCGGGCTTTCGACAACATACCACAGCGTCATAAACTCACAGCCCGAAAACAGCATATTCAGTCGCTCGATGTTCACGCTGTCAATGCGGCAGCGGTCAAAGATTTTCTCCATGTATGTGGCGACTTCTTTCTGCTTGTCGTTTTCGGGACGATAGATGCGCTTGATAGGTATGCCGCACACCAACTCGGTCATTCGTTTGGCCGCGAGGCGCGGGAGGTCGAGGGTTATGCGGGACACTTTGTTTACGCCGTTTTTACCCGTTGTTTCGTCGGGGTATAGCGACTTATCCATGACGGGGTGTCGCTTCGGATCATAGGCGTTGACGAGGCCTTTCGGTCCGCTCCACGCGGGGACGTTGATAATCTTCTCTTGGAGGTGGTTGACCTTTTCCGTGGCCGTCAGCTCCGTGGATCGTAAGATTTCTTCGATTGTCATTGTTTGTGGGTGTTAATGGGTTAATGAACTATGCGAGCCAAACGGTCGCGGTCTATGGGCTTGAACGGGCTTGTCAAGTGGTACGAAACAGCATAGCACAGGTCGTCCACGAACTCGTCGTGCGGCTTCACGGGGAAGCCGCATATCTCCTCGATAAATTCCTCGTTCCACGCCCCGTCCACAAGCACCACGCGGCCACACTCCACACAGGGCGAGGCCGCGTTGAGGCGGGTTTCCTTGCTGTCCGTGGGGGTCGGTGTGCGCGTCACGTTGAGGGCGGTTACGTCTTTGATTTGGTCTATCACGGATATTCCGTTGGCCTTGGGTTCTATGCGTATCGTGGAGCGCGAGGTGTACCCGTGCGCCTTGACATACGGGGGGATGAAGCGGATAAAATCGGGGAAGTTCTTATACACCTTTTGGGCGTGAGTGATATACAGGTCGTTCCCGATTTTACAGGTGGCGATGATACCCGACGGGTCGTTGGTCGTCTTGTCTGTGTACGCCGTGTCGATGAAGAAGATTATCGGCTCGCCGTTGTGCATACGCTCGAAGTCTGCGAGACTGATGTGCTTGAACCATTCACGCTTCACGATGTTGCCGCCGTCGGCTGTCGGGTGCTGTTGATACAGGGCAGAAAAGACACGCGGGGAACGGGTCTGTGCGGCCAATAGCCTTTCGAGGCTGTGCTTGCTCGGCCACAGGGCTTCGCCGACCTGTCGCGGGTCCATATCGTTGCCGTCGTCCAAAGACTCCCGAATAGCGGGTATCGTGATAACCGTCCAATTTTCGGGTTCACGCTGTAAGATGCGCCCCGCTAAATCGTCCTCGTGCCAACGGGTCATTATGAACAGCTGCCGCGAGTTATTGTGAAGACGGGTCAACAGGACGGAAGTGTACCAATCCCACACGCGCTCTCGGTATGTGGGGCTGTACGCCTCGATAGCGTCCTTGACAGGGTCGTCGATGATAGCGATGTCAACCGCCGTACCTGTCAAGCCGCCGCACACGCCCTGTGTTTTATAGAAGCCTTTGTGGTTCACTATCTCGAACAGGTCAACGTTGCGGAGGTAGCCGCGAGTGAGGGTGCGCACATTCGACCCGTTGAGGCGGGTGTTCGGGAATATGCGGCTGTACTCTTGGCTATCCATAATGCGCTGTATGCCGCGAGAGAACTGCTGAGCGAGTGTGGCCGAATAGGAACAGCCGACAATCTTCAAATTGGGGTAGTTCCCGAAAGCAAATGCGGGGAAGCACTTCGACACGATTTCGCTCTTGCCGTGCTGAGGAGGGACGAAGACCATAAGGTTGCGAATACGCCCCTCCAACAGGTCTTGACAACGGTCGGCTATCAGCGTGTGGTACCACTGTCTGTCGTAGGCAGGGTTCACAAAGGGTATGAACTGCCGAAACAGGCGCGGAGCGTCCATTTCCAACAGCTGCTTGCGGATAGCTATCTTTCGTTGCAATATGTCGGTGGGGATTTCGACCATAGAGGCTATTCTGTTATCAGTTCGAGGCGGCGCAGTTCTGCCTCCAATTCCTCGCGGCTTATTTCCTCGGCGATTGTCTTAATCTCGCGCTTCTCGGCTGAATACAGACCGAGCAACTTGCGGCGTTCCGCGAGTTGCTGTCGTATCTCCGCGATATAGGCGGGGTTGCCGAGACCCTGCACCTCGGCTGTGTTTTCCTCGGTGTATAGGGTGCGGATTTCGTTCTGTCGGGGCTGCTGTTCGCCGTTGCCGCCCTGTTGGTTATTGTTGTTGTTGCGCACAGGCGCACCCTTGCGCTTGCGGGTGGTCTTGACATAGTCCTGTTTGGACTTCTCCCATTGATCCCACAGCTCGCAGATGGTGTCGTCTATACGGGTCAGTTCGAGTTGGAGCGCGTCGTTGACATTCTCCAATCGGCTCTCGTGCCACTCCTGTAACAACAGGCGTATGTCGGCGTGGACGGTCTGCGTCGAGTAGGTAGCAAGGTCAAGCCGCCGCATAACCTCGGCGCGTATCTTGCGGACGCTGTTGCCTCGGAGGTATAGCTGCGACACGATTTCAAGCCGAGCAAGCCGCGCTTGGTTGCGCCGCTGATATTGTGCCTTACTCATCGTTCTCTGTCAGTTTAAGGAAAGCTTGGTAATATTCGAGGTTACAGGAGGACAGTTCTATGTACGAGCGGCCAAATTCGGGGAACGTGTGTACCGCGAAATGGCTCTCCGTAAGCAGCCACAGGGCTGTGTAACCCTGCGGCGTGAAGTGGTGGTCTGTGAAGCACAGGATATTGAACCCCGCCTGTTTCAACAGAGCGTCATACTTACTCCGTATCTCCGTCGGGTTCGTTTCCCGAATCCACGCGGAATTGTTCCAAATCTTCGCTTGCATACTCAATCTTGGGGAAGTTAGACTTGATGTTCTTGGTGTTGCCCTTATAGAACACGAGGATATTTTGGTGCATCTTGGCGACCTTGCGGCTCTCCATATATCGCCCCGCCCGCAGGGCTGTTGACGCGCCCGTTTCTACGAGGATTATTTCGTTATACAGCTCAGCCCCGTTGTCGCGGAATATGCGCTTGATGTCGCCGCAGAAGTCGTAGTAACAGCCTGTTTTCTTATTGCGCACATCGCCGACCACAATCACGGCAAATCGGTCGTCTTTCAAGCAGCCGAGAGCCGCCGTGAAAGCGTTGCGAAGTATGCCGATGAAGTCCTCGTATGAGCCTTGGTTGGAAGCGTCGTTGGGGAGGTCGCTATACACTTCGAGGTCGAAATACGGGGGACAGCTGAACAGGAGGTCTTGGCTGTGCGGAGCTATGTGCTTGCCGACGTTCTGTCCGTCGTCGTTGATATAGTGTGCTGACATACCCTCCACACGGGCGTTATTGATTTCGGCCTGTTCGGGGCGCAGCTCAACGCCTGTAAACTCGTTGCCGAGGTAGGCCGATACATAGCCGAACACGCTATCGCCCGCGAAGCAGTCAAAGGTCTTGCATCCCTGTGTGCCGAACCACTTGCAGACGATTTCGGCCATAACGGGGTCGAGCAGGGACACGCCCGCCGACAGGACCTTTGAGGCTTCCCGTTCCTTGACCTCGTCGCTGACATACTTTTCGAGGTATTCCTTGAACGTGATACCCAGTTCCTCGCGGTGCTTGCGGGTCTTGAGGTACAGGTCTTTGTACTTGATTTCGGGCGAGGTTATCAGTGTGTCGTTGCGGCTCTCGCCCATGTCCCCGATGATGTCGCGCCACAGCTTCTTGCGGGCTTGCCAATAGCCCTTGCGGGTGTCGAGGATAGAGAACGGAGGAACGACGAAACGCTCATTGAGCGAGCCATCCTTTGACCCCTCTTTCGCACTGTTGGTTTCCATGCCGCCACCCTCGCCGTCGGTCGGCTCCTGCCACACGTCAAGTCCCCAATCGTCGAGGTCTTCCGCTGGCCATTCGTTGGCGAGCATATCCATGTCCCATTCGCCGTAGCCCACATTGTCCTTGATGATGAACTCGCGCTTTTGCTCCTCGGACAGCTGATCAGCGCGGACAATGGTAACGGTCGGATTTTCGAGCCACGCTTTCCAATAGTCGCGGAGGTTCTGACGCTCCGCTTCGGTCTTCTGAGCATAGCCCTTGCACCCGTGGGCGAGCTTCATATTGATTTCGGCCGCGCTCATTTCGGATATGGCCGACAACGCCCTGTAACGCATATTGCCGCCGAGGACAACCGTCATATCGTCTATCACAACAGGGCGTAGCTCCAACATCTTCGGGAAGACGAGTATGCTGTTGATGAGCTTGTCGAACTTCTCCTTGCTGATGGTGCGGGGGTTCGAGCTGTTGACAGTTACTTGGCTGAGTTTTAATTCTTCGGTCAGCATTATTCCCACGGTTTATCTTTTTGAAATTCACCGAACAGCCCCCAGCGGCACATAGAAGCGTAGCAGGGAGTGTCGAGTTTAAGTTCACGGATTACCTCGGCAGGGTTGAGCGGCATAACGCCCTCGGACACTACATTGTCGGCTGCGTCGGTCACGCAGAAGTCCACCTCCCGCTTGCCGATACAACAGGCGAGGCGCGAATAGACAGTCACTCCGATTTCCTCGGCATAGTTCTTGGCGAGGCGGCGGGCAACGAGGTTGAGGGCGAGGTCGGCCTTGCTCCCGTCCTTTGTCCACGGAGAGCCGCCGCCGATGTGGCAATTGCCCCCGTAGAAGTCCACAGCGAGCTTGCGTCCTGTTGTGCCGCAGTCTGCTATCGGTCCGTGCTGAACATAGCGGCCTGTGCCGTTGACGATAACCTCGTAGGGCTTCGGGCTGTTGACACGGCAGCGGATATACTTCTCCACCTGTTCGGGGGTTATGGTGCCGCGCTCGGGGTCGAGGGGGATAGCCACGATGATTTTCACGGGGGAGCCGCCGTTGGTAACGACCTGTGTCTTGATGTCAAGCCCGCCGAGGCCGCTTTCAAACAGCCCCTTGCACAGCTCCTTTGCGAGCGTATAATCATAGGGCATTCCGTAGGTCATACGGTCGGGGGTTGCCATACCGAAGAAGATACCTTGGTCGCCCCACCCGTCAAGCCCCTGTGCGATGTCGGGGGACTGTTGGCTTATATAGCTCGACACGTTGATGTCGTCGCCGCATATCGTGTTTTCCGCGCCCCATATGTCTTGGTAGGCACGGGTATAGCCGATTTCGTTTACAGCGTTGCAGACAAAATCGTGTAACTCGCGGGCTGAGAACTTGACAGCCGAGGACACCTCGCCGCCGAGGACAGCCCTGTGGTCTTTGATTTGCACCTCCACCGCATAGCGGGTGTTCGGGTCGCGTTCTATGTATCGGTCGAGGAGGTATTGACTGATATAGTCGGCCACCTTGTCGGGGTGTCCGAGCGACACATATTCAGAAAATTTAATCATATTGTACTGATTTTAGTTGCAAAGTTAGCAAATAATGTTTATAGCGTAAACAGGGCGAGGGCATAAAAATAGCCCTGTCAGCCCTGTAACTCACCCGATATGGCCTGTCTTAACAGGTTCAGCGTGGCCGAGCGCACAAGCTCGTCGGGGGTTGTACGGAACACGCGCCAGCCCATGAGCGTGGCCGTGTTGTACTTTTCGATGTCCCCGAGGAATCCCTGTGGCCGTGTGTGCCGCCCGCCCGTCCACACGCCGCCCTCCACTTCGAGGGCAATCTTATGTTCGGGCAGGGCATAGTCGAACCGCCACCGACGTGTGGGGTGGAACTTATACTCCTTGACACAGGTTTCCCCGAGGTCGGCCTTGACTATCGACGTAAACAGGTCAGTTATTTTTTGCTGATTCGCCGTCTGTCGCGTTTTGCGCTTTGAGACGTTAGATTGGTTATTCATACTCATTTCGGGCTGACATACGGGCGCAAATCGCGTAAGACGACAAACGGGGAGCATTGCGCTCCCCCTGTCGGCGGTCTTTGCTGTCCCGCCTGTGAGGATTGAGGTTTAGAACGGCAAATCTTCTTCGGCGAAAGCGTCAGCCCCCATTGTGCCGTTCACTTGCATTGTGGGCTGCTTTACTTCTATCGCGTGGAGGCCTCCCACAATGGGGATAGCGTTCTGTTCCTCTTTCGTCATGGCCTCGCGCTCGGCGCGGGGTATGTCGGGCTTAATGCAGTGAGTGTCGTTGTACTGCGGGTTCTGCATTTCAATCGCCGTGAGCGAAAGATAACAGCCCTTTTCACCGAGGAACATACCGTCACACTCGTCAACAGGGATAATGAGGCAACGCTTCGTTGCGGTGCGCCCCTGTATGTTGCGCACACTCGCACCTCGCAATTTGAGGAGGTCGATTTTGATACCGTAGTTTGGCATAGTTGGTTGTTGTTTATGGGGTTAATTCATCTGTATCTTTTCGGCGTTGTACACCTCGACAGCGTCCGCGACTATGTGGGCGACCGCAGGGTCTTTCAACATAGCGTTGACGAGGCTGTCTATCATCAGCGCGGGGTTGCCGCCTACTGTGGCCGAACCGTGGCTGTAGCCGTCTGCCTCACTCTCGGACATCAGCACGAAATTGGCTCTGTTCGTGAGGTCAGCTTGGAGCCATAGTTCAGCGGCTCGGACTATCTGTCGTCTTTCCATTTTCGGGTTACTTGCTATCATATCTTGTTGAGTTTGTCTGTCATTATTCTGTTGATTTCTGATTCGTTGAAGCCTAAGAACTTTAAGGCTTTGAGCATATCGTCTTTGGGGATTATGCGTCTGCCATCGTCAAGGAGGCATACGGTTATCTTTACATCGTCCGAAAACTTGACTTTGCTTTCGCTGATTACTTTCGGGGTTGCCATGTGATTGATGTTGTTAATTTTATTAGATTTGTTTTTATCATTTATTGTTATTACTTTTGCACCATAAATGTAACTATCATGGAATTACAACCCAAAGATACTGCACTCGTTATCAAAATCACTCATAGCAAGCCTATCGAAATAAAAGATTTTGTAGCCACTATGAATGCCGTCGGAAATCTTTTTGACGGCTTTTGTAAGACGAACGGAGATAGCAGCGAAGCGCAAAGAGCCAAGCTCTATGTTCAGAAGATTGAACATGGAAGTATCGAGATTTTCCTTACCGAAGCTGTTACCGCTTTGGCTCTTCCTTTTATGGAAAATGTAAATCTTGTAATGGAATTTGCCGGACATATCAGAAATATCATTCAATTTTACACGCAAGGTAAAGGGGAGAAACCTGAACTTTCTGTAAAGGAATTAAAGAATTATCATGATGTTTTTGCAATTACTGCTGGTGATAATCACGGCTCTACTGAAATTGGGGCAGTCCAAATAGGGTCGGCTGCTCCAGTTTATAATGGGTGCACTTTTAATTATTACGAAAGCAACTCCGCCCAAAATCAAATACAGCGAGAAGAGCGACAGCTTAAAGAAACGGAAGATACTGAGAAACTCCATAAACGGCAGCTTATGAAAATATTCCAGATGCGTGGGAATATGTGTACCAATGTAGGGAATAAAGCCACCATTGATAAACTTTCCCCTAAACCGCTGTCTGTGGTGTTTGAAACAGACGAACTTAAACGTCAGATACTGAATAATGATGACAATCCAACTAAACAAGCGTATTTGGTGGACGTGGTGATTCAGACTATTGGAGGCAAGCCAACAGCCTATAAAGTGATGGATCTGCATGAGATTATCCCTTTGGATGAGTAATTCTATAGTTAATTGTGTCATTTTACACCGAGTTTTGGTTCAAACTTATCGCATGCTTTAGTAAAGGAAAGCGTGGCATAATAGACCTCTGGGGGGGGCACGCCGGGAGCGTGATACCTGAGTTTTTTGGGTCTCATCTTGCATATACTGGTGTAATTGCCTCCACCGGTGGCGTAGCCTTGGCCGAAGTGCTTGCAGTCCCGGCAACGGTCGCATTGAACGCAGGTGCGTTTCTTGATGGAGACTATTACCTTGCCGTCTCTGACGAATGCCTTGCAGTCGGGAGCGAGGGGATATACCCCTGCGGTCAGTTCGTTCATCTCTTTTTCCTGTTTGATTTATTACCGTTTGTGATGCCTATGCGCTGGGCGAGCCTATTTAGCTTGCGTTCCTTTTCGGCCGCGAAGTCCTCCTGCCCTAACAGCCGAGCCATCTGCTCAACCATAATGGAAACGTCTGCGAGCTCGGTAATTACGGCCTGTCTTGTGCAGCGTCCTCGAATGAACTTGGCAAGTGCATTTTGTAGTTCTCCTGTTTCCTCGAACACCATTGTTACCTGTGAGGCCAGCCCGAAGTGTTCGATAGCCTGTGCATACAGGGCTGTTTTCTGTTCCCGTTTCATTGTTATTCGCGAATTGTTGTTACCTGTTCGTCGCGGGTGTCCGTATAACAGAGCCGTGCCGAAATATGGGGGTTGGGGTCGTCCTCCGTCGAGGTTACGGAGAAGTGTACCGAATGAAGTTCGAGGCCGTATTTAGCGGCCACCTCGTAGGCTGTGTTTTCAAGCCTCTTGCGGGCTATTTCAACCGCATGTTTGGTACTGCTCATAATTCTATCTCTTTGATTGTTATGTCAACGAGCCGAAGCTCCTTTGTATGGGTGTCAATTACGTTGCTCCACTTGACTTGGTCTTCCGAAATGAAGCCCGCCGAAATGGTGTCGATATAGACCCCGCGCTGTCCTTTGTCGGCCATGTCGCATTGAATTGTGGCCGTGTAACGCACGGGGTGGCCGTTGCGGCTGTTGAGCTGTTCCGTGTACTGAGTATGATCGCCGTCGAAACAGGAGTTGAGGAAGCTGCGAGCGTCGGCCATGTATAGCTCCAATTTTGCCTCCGCTTCCTCGCGTGTCTTGAACACATGGGCTACGCCGAATTTCGCCCATTCTACGGGGTCGAAATCGCTGCCGCTGATAAGATATAATTTCATCGTTTTGCTGTTGTTTATGGGGTTGATATTAGTGTTATGCGGGTTGTTAGAACGGAACCTCGTCCTCAACAGGACCGAGGCCGAGGGGGTCGTCGGGGTCGGCCTGTTGTGAGCCGCCGTCAAAGAAGTTGAACCGCGCCGCCTCTTGGGCTTCCTGCGCCCGCCGCGCCTGTTCCTCCTGTAAGTGGTTGCCGTTATCCCAAACGGGGTCTATGCCGTTGGTATAGGGGGTATATCGCCCGTTGTTAAGGTTATATTTGAACAGGGCTGTGCCGCACTCTCCGAGGTGTCGGAATTTCACCTTTTGGACGTGAACCTCGACCGTGTCGTTGATGCGGTCGCGGTGTACGACGATACCGAAGTCCGCTTTGTTGAAGAAGTTGGCCGAGCCGCTGATGTCATATAGTGTAGGAGCCTCGACCACGCCGTCTTTGTTCTTGGGCTGTTTGGTCGGGTGCGCCATAAGGATTATCAATACGTCATTTATCTGCGCAAAGGTCGTGAGCTTGTCTAACAGCTCCGAGATATACAGGGTTTCACTGCGCTGTCCCTGTTCCGCTTCGAGGCGGTTGTACGGGTCTATTACAAGACCTTTGATACCCCGCCGCCTCACGAGGTATTTAGCTTTTTCGAGGATGTTGTCAACCCGATAATTATCTGTCGGGGCTATGAACGAGAAGTCCTGTTCGAGGTGTTCCTTTACCTGTCTGTACTCCCCGTATGTTAAGTGCTGTGGGCTGAAATGCTTGCCCGTGAACTTCTCTATCAGCTTGGCCGCGTGATAGGCGAGCGGGGCGTTTTCGGGGCTGAAATAAGCCCACCGCCAGCCGTAGCGCATATTGAGCCGCTCGGCTATCTCGTCGATGAACTCGGATTTGCCGCTGCCTGGAATACCTGTTACCACGCATAGGCGTTTCGTCTCAAACGATAACAGGCGGTCGAAATTCTCATGGCCTATCACTACGCCCTTTTGCATACCGTGTTCAAACAGCGCGTCGAGGCTCTGTTCAAAATCGCTTACCGTGAACACCCCGTCAACCTTGATTTCGGGAGCGTCCGCGAGGCATTTTAACAGGCTGTCCCGCCCGTACTTTTGGAGGTGTTCGTTTGCGTCCTTGCAGTCCTCGCCATATTCGAGGACGCGGCAGCGTTCTATGCCGAAGCGGCGCAGCAGCTCGTCGCGCAGCTCCACCCCCTTGGTGTCCGTGTCCGAGGCTATGTAGATAACCTCCTTGTCGTCGAAATAATCCTCTATGAAATCGTCGAGATAATCGAGGTTGGCGTTTGCCCCGTTTGGGACGCTGATAACGTCATGCCGCCCGCACTCAAAGAACGAAAGAGCGTCCATTTCGCCCTCCGTGATGATACACTCCTTGGTGCCTCTGATAGCGTCGATATTGTAGGGTATCAGCCGCGCCCCCGAACAGAGCTTGAAACACTTGTCGCCCGTGCGGAACTTTGTGTTGATAAGCTCGCCATTGAGGTAGTAGTTGAACTGAACCGTGTTGGCCTGTCCCTGTTTCTGTGGCATCCACTCCATGCCCGAAGTTATGTGGAGCGCGGCCACCGTCGCTGCTGATATGCCTCGGCTCTTGAACCATGCAAGCACCTTGTCATCGACGGGGGCTGTCGGGCGGGGCGCGGGCTTCTTATACACAGGCTTCGCCTTGCGTATCGGGGCGGCGTTGTGCCACGGGCGGCGTTCCCATTCTTCCTTTTCGGCCGCGCAGCCGCTGAACCCGCAATAATGGCATTTGAACTCTCCTGTCGCAAGGTTTATTGAAAGCGATTTGTCGCGCTTGTCGCGGCGTTGGTCGTGGCACTCGGGGCATAACACCTTCTTGTTGCCCGAAGACCCGCGTGGCGCGTCTATGCCGTATTTTTCCCAATTTATTCTCATAGCAGTATCCATGTTTGGGATTTACTGTCCCAGCTATGCCGTTCCGAGGGGCGGGGCGGGGCTGTCGGCGGGATTGTCGCCTTGCCTGTCCCGTAGGTTCGTCGGCCTGTTGTTGTTTCGATATATTCGCCCGCGCCGAGGGTTATGCCCTCCTGCGTCATTACGCGCCCCTGTCCGTTGCCGCTGCGCCCGTGATCATAGTTGCCCTCCATGACCTTTACCCAGTTATTGCCGTTGCTGAACAGCCAGTCGAAAGAGGCCGTCCATCCCTTTTGGTTGTCGCCTGTGAGGAACGGGCTTGCCTGTACCCGCGTGAATAGGTCACGGCAGCGGTCGAGCCATAACTGCGGGGCGTTGGGTTCCATTTCGAGGAGGCGGCTCTTAATCTTCTTGCGCCTGTCATCATTGAGGGCTTTCACTTGCGGCAGAGATTTGCAGATAGAGTTCCACAGGGCAGTAATATCCCGATAGGGATATATTATACTCTTCTCTTCTCTACTTTCCTCTACTATACTTTTCTCTACTTTACTATGGGGGTTATCGCCGCGATTATCCGCGTTTTCATCGGTTTTCGCAGCGATATGTTTGCTTTTCGCCTCTTGTCGCTTGGCTATTGTGGCCGCGAGACGTTCCCTGTCGCGTTCTCGCTTCGCTAACAGCCCCGCGAAACGGCGTTTGTGGGCTTCGCTATACAGGCGGGTCCCGTCCTCGTTACGCTGTAACAGGCTTATGCGGCAGCAGTATTCTACGATGTCGGTCAGTTCCTCGGGCGACACGTCATAGTCGGCGGCAAGCAGCTCCACGTTAATGGGGTTGAAGTCAAGCTCGAAGAAATCTGTGTCCGTGAGGGATTCTAACAGGTAACACCAAACGGCGTAGCCTGTGTGGGAGAATTTTCGGCGCAGGGCTTTCACTTTCACGTTGTTTCGCATATCAGCGTCGTGCGTGAAATACTCCGCATTGTTTTTTGTCGGTCGTGCCATAGGATAATATGGGGGTTACATGGTTGCGAGGATAGATTTGCGCAGCTTCTCGTTACGGGGGGTCCAATCGAACGTCCGTATCATCCACTGCCTGTAACTGAGGGGGATTTGGGCTATCGGCTCGCCTTTGTACTTGCCAAACGGCATTTCCGTTATGGGGGCGTTTGCCCGTTGGTCGATAGCCTGTGTGTCCTCCCGTGTATAGCGGCCTATGTCGTGTATGGGAATGCCCGATAACAGCCGCCCGCCTGTTCCGAACATACGCCACACGCGGCCTTGCTCGAAAGTGATGTCCTCGACGCGCCCGAAGCGTTCCACGTTGCCGCCGAGGTCACAGATAAGGCAGTTTTCTTTGTTGGGGTCTATACGGGTCCCGCGTCCGACAATCTGATAATACAGGGCTATGGAGGCCGTCGATATGCCGAACAGGATACAATCAATGCCTGTATAGTCGAAGCCCGTTGAAAGCACCCTCACGTTAAATATCACGCGGATCTGCCCCGCACGAAAGCGGGCGATAATGTCCTGTCGCTCCCGCTTGTCTTGCTCGCCGTATATGGCCGCGCTGTTAGGGTATTGTCGGGCGAGGCGTATAGCGACCTCAACCGAGGGAACGAAAGCGAGGATGTGCTGTCTGTCCGAGAGCCTGTCGAGCTGTTCGAGCATAGCCTGTGAGCCGCCGTTGGCGTTGTAAGCCGCCTGTACGCTGTCCTCGGTGTATTCGCTTTTGGAGGTGTTGAAAACGAGCTTGGAGCCGTCAAATGCGGCTGTCTCATACAACAGGTGCGACCAATAGCCGAGCCGCACCATTTCCTGTACCTGCCCGACGTGGATTATCTCTTTGAAGAAGTTGCCCTTCTTTGAGCGCGATGTCAGCATAACGAGCTTTGAGTATGTCGAGCCGTCGCGGTCGCGGTTCGTTTGCAGCTTAACAGGTGTGGCCGTTATGCCGAGGACGTGGGTTATGCCGCTGTCCTTGAGGAACCGCCCTAACATTGAGTCGGCCTCGCGGGGATACAGGTGTGCCTCGTCTATCAGAACCTTGGTAAATCCGAGTTCCTTAAATTTCGCGCCCAAATTCTTAATTGAGCCTATTGTGGCGTAAGTGATAGGAGCGATGTCCTTGCGGCCGAAAGACGCGCTGTAAATGCCCACATTCACGCCGAAAATACCGCATAGGTCGCAGTACTTCGTGTAGTTCTGTTCGAGCAGCTCCTTGGAGGGCTGCAACACTATCAGTTTGTCGCCGCAGTTCTTGGCGACGTAGGCCGTAAGGATAGATTTGCCCCACGCCGTCGGCAGAACGATGAGGCTCGGCTTCGGCTTGGGGTCGCGAAAGAACTGTATCGCTTTGTCTATCGGCTCGGCTTGGTTTTCACGGAGTGTTATCATCTGTGAGTTAAGTAAGCCCGCGCCCGAGGGAGTAACCTCGCATAACAGCCGCGACGGGAGGCCTTTCGGCGTTCCCCTCCTTGGGCGGGGGCATATTGTGTTAATACCTGTGTTCATCGTTTCGGTTAAACTGCTTGCCCTGTAAACACTATCGGGGCAAATTTTTTAGAGCCTCCGTAGCCTCGGCGGGGAGCGGCTGTTTCGCTTCGAGCTTGCTCACTAACTGCTTGGCGAGCCTCACGGCATTTACAGCCCGTAGTCCGTTTTGCGGGGTGTGGGCTATCATCATTCCGAGATACTTAATGATATAGTCGCGGTCTGTGTTACTGATAAGGTACATCGGCTGTGTGGCTTATTTCAACAGGAAGCGACGCGCCCCCTGTGTGGTTATCATATATTCCTCGGCCTCCTCGGGGTGCGCGGCTTGAAACGCCTTTGCGTCGAACTTCTTGGAGGGCTTCGGGGCTTTCCAAGTCGCGAGAGTGCGTCCATCGTAAGTTATTGCCTCGGCGTCAGTAAATGCGAGCTTTATGCGCTCTTCAAGTTCCTCCTTGCGCTTTGTAAGCCCGTCGATTTCGGAGCGCACGTCCTTGAGGTTTTTGTAGGCCTCGTATATCTCGTCCGATACCTCTATGCTCCGCCCATCCGTGTGGCGGTTATATTTCAGCAGAACGTCGGCTACGTTCACGGCGTCGGGTTCCTGACCTCCGAGGATATTGTCAACCCAAAAACGGTCAACCTCCTCAATCAGCCACGCATAGAAGTCGGGAACGTGTGCGATGTCGGTATAGCCGAACTCCCTGCCCGAACAGAGCCACGCGAGGCTCCCGTGTTCATAGCCCGCCACGCCGAGCTGATATTGAACTTGGCAGAACCAGTGTTTGGGGATGTCGTTGGCATCTACGGCCATTTGGGTTGTCTTGCATTCGAGTATGCCTTTGTCGCCCTGTGAGCGGCTCTCGCCGAGCCAATAGGTGCGGTCAGGGCTTACTTGGAGATAGGGACGGTCGTTGTCGCGGATAATCCAATCGCCCGCGCTGCGCTTGATTACCTGTCGGCCTGTTTCGTCAGCCCAAAATCGGCTGACAGCGTCTTCGAGGTAGTGTCCCGCTTTCATTGCGAAATTTTCAGACTTGGGAGCGTCGAGGCCGCGCTTGCGCCGCCATAGCTGATAGGGGGTTTCCCACGGGTTGAGGCCTACGATTGTGGCGACCTCGGAGCTTCCTATGCCGCTCTTGCGGACTTCGAGCCATTCTTCACGGGTCGCGGGTCGGATGATTGTGTTGCTCATTTTTGCTGTTTTTGGGGTGTTATACAGGCTTGAATCAGCCCTGTTCGGTTACTTCTATGACCTCGCCCGTTTCGGGGTCTATTGCTTCGGCCTTGGCTGCCACGGGGACTTGCTGTGCCGTTCCCTGTGCTGCGGCCATAGCGGCCTCCGCTTTTTTCTTGCTGTCCTCGGCCTTTTTGCGGGCGGCTGCGGCTATCTTTTCGCTCTCGGCGTTGGTGGATCTGAACGTTTCCTGTACGGTCGTTGTGCCCTCCTTTATGGCGTTGGCAAGGCCGCGCAGCTCGAACACCATGTCATCCGTTACCTCGACGATGTTCTTTATGCCGAGATAACCGAGCAGTTCCTTTTGGGTCACGCCGAGTTTGGCGAAGTAATCGGTCATGCGCTGCATCTGCGTTTCGCGGGTCAGCCCCTGTCCCATAGCTACTTGTTTAATGTCGTTGATAACTCGTTTCGTCACGGCGGGCGGAACAATCTTCAACACAGCGTTGCGGAAAGCGATAGCGGAGGCGGCGTTGCCTGTCACTACCTGCATATCCTCGCTATACGTCCTACCGTCCTTGCCCGTGATACGGCGTTTTACTTCAAGACTGACGGCGAGGTTGGTTTCAAGGTCATGGCATACGGCCTGTGCCGTGATGGTCTTGCCGTCGTTGCCGATGATACGTGTTGCGACGCGGAGGTTACCCCACGCTCCAGCGATGATTTCTGCGAGGCGGACGCTGACGCCCTCAATCAGCTGTGCGTCGTTGCCGCGCCCGCGTCGGAGGGCATAGAAGCAATCCTCGGCGGTTTCGGTGTCGAGTGTAGCGATAGCCTTGATACGGTCGAGGCTGCGCGTGATGTCGCGGGGGTAGGCCTTGGCGGTGGCGATTTGAATGTCTATCTCCGAGCGGTTGATAGCTTGGAGCATATCGGCCTGTTGAACTTGGATTATGTCTGTTCCCATTTCGGATAGGTGTTTATTGCCCTCTTACGGCTTCGGGCGTTGCCTGTTGTTAGTTCACTCTTAGGGGCTTGGAGGTTATCAGCTGAAACCACTCTTGGCCGTTTATTTTGGTCGGGGTCTTGGCTACCAGCAGGGATATGCCGCGCTCGGCCTTGCAACTTTCGAGCAGTTTTGTGGTTATGCTCCGGGAGGTTATGCCCAGGGAAACTACGCCCTTGGATATTCCGCCTTTGTGCGAGCGGATACAGAGGCCGTCGCTGCTGTTGTCGAAACGTATGTACCATTCGCATTTGGCCTCCGTGTTACGGGCGAGGAACAGGCTCATATCGGGCTTAATATCCATCTCCTGTACGAGGATAGCTGATAGCGTCACACGGGCGTTGCGCCTGTTGATACCGATTGAGCGGAAGCCCCGCACTGCTGCCAGCGTTTGCCAGCTCTTGTCGAAAATTTCTAAATTCATTGTGCTGTTGTTTTGGGGTTAAAATTGTCGTTTTAGTCGGCGCCCGAGGGCTTCAATCTGTTCTTCTGTATAGTCGGGGAATATGGCTGTCAAACAGTGCGTAAACGCCTGACGGGGCGACACCCGCGTGAAGTCGATTGTCCTCATGCTCTGATAATAGTTTACAGCAGGTTCACAGTAAACGAGGGTCGCCTGTATCACGATGTCGGGATTCTCTCTGTCCGAGCATACGTCGTCGAAGAAAAACTCTCCGCAACGCTCCCTCAAAGAGGCTATAGCGCAGTTCATCGCGTCGAGTGTATCGTAGACTATTGCGCCTATCTTGTTAGATAATCTCATGGTTTTGCTGTTGTTTCGGTCGGGGGGTATGTTATACAGCTATGGCCGCTGTGGAGGGGCAGAAATACGCCCGTAAACGCGCCATTATGCTATTGAGCTTCTGCATTATTGTGCTGGTGCTCCGGCCTGTATACGCCGCGATTTCACGGAGCGCGAGGCCGACCTTATATCGGAGGCTGAATAGGGTGTAATCTTCGCCGTTCAACAATGCGCGGCAAGCGTTGTCAACCCGTGCGCTATCTACCGCGATAACCTCAGCGGCTCCCTCGGCCTGTTCCTCGTCCTCATGGAGGAAAGTGAAGAAGAGCGGGTCGGGGTGCGTATAGCGCATTTCATGCCTGTAGTTCTGTGATAACAGGGCGCGATATAATCTTATAAATACGGCCTCCAAATCACGCGACTGTGCGCCTGTCTCTCGCAACGATAAGTAGGTGTCTTGAAACACGTCATCGTCATAATAGCAGGTCATCATTGCTCTCTGTTTGAGTAGCCCGTAACGCGGGGCTATCCAAGCGTCTATTTGGGCGGGTGTCATATTGTTGCTATTCATTGCGGTTCTGTGTTTAGCGAGTTGCGATATAGGTTGCGGCGCGGGAGTTTATTTCAGCCTCTGTCGGCACGGCTTCCTGTGTGAGCCAGTCTTCAAGCTCGGCCTTGCGGAAATAGAGCTTGCGGTTCTTTTTGTAGTGCGGGATTTGCTTGCGGCTCGTAAGCCGATACAGGTGTCCCTCGGAAAAGCCGGTAAACAGAGCCGCCTCCGTCAGGTCGAGCACTGGCTTGGCCGCTATGGCCGCCAGGCTGTGTATCTCGTCGAGTTTGTCGCTCAACGCCTGTAAAGTGGGTTGGTTACTCATAATAATCCTCCTCTTCTGTTGTGTCTTCATTATCTATGGAAGCCAGTAGTCCATGGCTCTGCAAAAACCGCCCGCATCGATAACAGGCGTATATTATGGCTACTGCACCTGCCTGGACAAGAATCCGTTTGCCCAAAGGCATAGAATTCGATGAATCATTTTCATCGGCCATAATCAACACTGCGATGAATAGTATGCCGAATATGGCAGCGGAGATAGTCCGTTGAGCGAACTTGGCAGGGGCTTTCATGCTGTTACCTCCTCTCCTTTGATTGCCCGCTCAACACGGGCGCGAATTTGATAAATCGTACCCACGCTGTGGATACCGTACTTCTTCATCAGATAATCGTTAACACGAGTGCGGCTCTGCCCCTCTATGGCTGTGAGGGCGTTATACTCATCGTATATCGCCCTGTCGCGCTTTTCGCGTTCGAGTTGGAAGTCTGTCTTGAAAATCTTTGTCATATAGTGGATATATTTTCAATTACGTAGCTGAATTTGCCCTCGCGGTAATTTTCGCAAGCGGTGAGTTCGCTTACGATATACTTCATTGTTGCTTCATCGGCTTCCATGCCAAGTTGCCACGCCCCGTCATAGTAGAAGAAGTTGATATGGTTGTCAACTATTTTTGCGAGGCTTTCGCGGAGCTGAGCAGCAATATTTTTGTCGCCTGTTCTCAGGGTGAGGCTCTGTTCTGTTGTCATAATATTTTCAGTTAAATTTCCGATTTTATATTTTTTTTTGTAACTTTGTGCGGTTATTGTACCGTAACACGGTGCAAAGTTAAACAAGTTTAGTGTAATTTACAACTTAATCATAAACTTGTTTAGTTAATTTATATTAAAATTTATGTAAATGTCTGATAGTAAACGTATTAAAAAAGCTATTAATTGGCTTATTAGTCAGGGAATCATTTCTTCTCAAAAAGAATTAGGAGAATATTTAGGAATAACTAATAAAAGTTATCTATCTCAATTGGTTAACTCCGATTCTCCTAATAGAGAATTTGTAAACAAGTTTATTACCATTGCTCCAATGATTAGTTCCTCATGGCTTCTCATGGGAGAAGGAGAAATGTTGAAAGCCAATGACAACGAAAACGAGGAACAGGTTCCTGAAAATAATGGAAAATTTGAGTCACGAATAATCCCATTCTATGATGTAGAAACCACGGGAGGATACCACGGACGGGTGACATCATCCAATGTAGATGCCACTCTCGCAGGATATATTAATGCTGGGGATTGGTTTCAAGGCAGGGAGACCGCAGCAATACGCCATGTCGGCGATTCAATGATAGAATACCCCGACGGCTGCATACTCGCGGTGCGGGAAGTCTGCGAAATGAGATTGCTTGTTCCCGGACGCAATTATGTTATCGAAACCGACGAGTATAGGGTGACTAAACGTGTACAACGTGGAAGCACAACCGAAACGATTGCCCTGTATTCTTCTAATGAAGAGAAATATAGTGATGGTCGTTTGGTGCATGAACCTTTTGAAGTAAATATACACGACATCAGGCGTATATTTAGCGTTTTGGGCTACATAGTAAATCAATCCGGCGAGCCTCGACTTATCCGACCATAGGGATCCTATAATTCAAAATCAAAAACCAGTATTATGATTAATTCGGACTCATATCCGATGCGAACAAGCATCAATATCAAATCTTTTATAAACAAATATAGAAGTGTTTTGCCTACAGATGTGTTTATGAAGTTATGTGATGCAGAATTGGACGGTGTTAAATTCGCCACAATTAACCCAAGTGCTATTATTGAACTTGATGAGAAATTGAAAGAACGTAAAGCTGTAGACAAAGCACTTGCTCAATGCGTAAAACGCAATAATAAGGGGAAAGAGCTTGAAAAAGAGGGTCGCATAAAACAAGCCATAAAGAACTATGAACGGAATATTGGCGAGGATTGTTATCCGGCTACGTTTTCGTTTGAACAATTGATGGTCATCTATCGAAAGCAAAAGGATTACGAAAATGAAATTAGGGTTATTAATAGAGCCATCGAGGTTCTATGCCCTCGTTATCCAGATTTGATAGAAAAATATCAAAAACGGCTTTCGAAAGCTGAGACCCTCTTAACTAAAAAGAAATAGTTATTTTACTCAAAAATCGTCACACGTAGCGTTTGTTGTCTCGCACGGATACTTGTACCTCCCGAAGTGAAACGATGCTACACGTGGTAAAACAGAGGCAACACCATGAATAATCGTCTATTGGATATAATTAAGTATGAGACCGGAGGTCGACAGAAGGATTTCGCCGCCGCTATGGGGTGGACGCCACAATATCTTACCAAACTATTGAAAGGCGAGAATTTCGGCATAACGCCCGTGAAAACGCTGTTGGAAAAGCTGCCCGAAATCAACGCCCGCTGGCTATTGCTCGGACAGGGAGAAATGCTCGAAATGGGTAAGCTGTTCAGCCTCCAACGCGAGGCTTTCGCTCAGGCTCAGTCGATACTCGAATTGGAGCGGTACATCCCGTTTATGTCCCCCAATGAATTGCACGTCTTTGAACAGGCCGTCGCTCAATCGCAAGTGCCTGTTTACAGCTCCGTACAGGTCGCAAAATGGGAGGAACAGGCAAACACCCGCAAGGAGCAACAGGACGCGATATTCAACGCCGCACAGGCCAAATCAAAGGAGTTATGCAGACAGAGGACAGCCAAAAAATAGTAGGTCGCTTTTTCGAGGCATTATACCGTTTGAAAGAGCTCGGAATCATCAAAGGCAAGAAGACATTTACGGAGCGTTTCGGGATAAACCGTTGGAATCTAATATCGCTCGAAAAAAACCACTCCCGCGATATATTTCAACCTGCGTGGCTGTGCTATCTCGTTACGGCCTACGGGGTGTCCCCCGAATGGCTGTTAACAGGGCGGGGCGAAATGCTATCGCGCACTCGCCCCGCTTCGGCTGTTCCGAAATAACCTTATTCGTTGCTCCCCGCTTCGGGGCTGTTGTTCGTTTCATCGGGTCGCAGGATTGTCGGTATAGAGGCAACTGCGGCTTGTTTATTTTTGTCGAGCAGGTGTGCGTAAATCTGTGTCGTATTCAGCTCTCGGTGGCCGAGCAGCTTGCTCACGGTATATATATCGGTGCCGAGGTCGAGCATCATCACAGCAAACGAGTGTCGGGCGCAATGAAAGGTTATGCGCTTGGTTATACCCGCCTTTGCGAGCCACGTCTTAATTTCATAGTTGGTGGAACTTGTGCAGGGAAGTGCGCCGAAAGGCTTGTCGGTCGGCTTACCCCGTTCACCTAACAGTTCAGCGGCCTGTGCCGTGATGTCGAGATACTCCTGTCCCTTGGTTTTCTTCTGTCGGAAGATTATACGCGTGAATCCGCTTTGCTCGCTTATCTCTCCCCATGTCAATTTCAAGATGTCGCTGCGGCGCAGCCCCGTAAGACAACTGAACAGGAAAGCCCGCTTTATCAGGTCGCTGTCACAGGGTGTTTGCGCGGCCAATTTTATCTCGTCTATCGTGAGGTACATTCGCGTCCCCTCCTCGCTTTTAAATCCCTCTATGCCGCGCATAGGGTTCTTGACGATTATGCCGTCCTCAATGGCCTGTCGGAGGCAAGCACGGAGTTTGTTGAAATAGGATTGACGGGAGTTTTGGGATAAAGGATGTAGTTCCGCGCGTTTACGGTAATCACACCCGTATGCGTAGGCTTCCTTTTCGAGGTAGTCGCGGAAACCTTGCACCCACTCGGGCGTGATGTCGGCAAAGGTGATTTTCTTGCGGCGTTCATAGCGTTGGAGGTGCTTCAGGCAACATTTCCAGTTTCCCCAATTACCGAGGCTCTCAACCCCGCGCCTTTTTTCGACGAGGGCATTGTAATAGTCAAAGAACAGCACCTCCGCTCCATCCTGTTTTTTGAAGCCATACTCGCCGTTGCGCAATTCCACTATTCGCTTAGCGCGGACAGCCTCGGCCAGTCGTAAGGTATCCCGGTTTTTCTCCTTATCCTTTCGGGTCAGGTCGGGAACGAGGTACATTTTTAGAAATTCATACGTCCGTTTCCCGTTCAGATAGATGTCGAGATACAGGGACGTAGTGCCGTTGGCAAGCTTGCGGTGCCTTAAACGGATAGGGTCTTTCGATTCACTCATTTCTGTTACTCGTGTTACTTTTTATTTTCGAGTAACAAAGTAACAACAAAAAATCGACATATCGGGTATAACAAGAGTTAAATTTCCGATAAAATTCCCAAAAACGTTATTAGCCTGTATATTAGACCGCTTTTATATCCCTGTTGTACAGTAGTTGTATGCGTATTGACAGAGGGAGTTTTGTGACTCATTTTCCGATGCAGAAGCGTGAGAATATGGTTTGTAAAAGATCGGCGGGGGTTATTTCGCCGGTTATCTCGCCGAGATGGTGGAGGGATTCTCTTATGTCTATGGCCAATAGGTCGGAGGGAACTTGGTATGCGTAATCTTCGGCACACGGCGCGGCGGTTGCTTCTGACGGCAAGTCGGCAGTGGCTCCGGACAGCGGGGTGGTGGCAGCGAGTGACGGGGCGAGGGCCTCGAGGACACGAGTCAGGGGCAGAATGGCGTTTTTTAGCGCTTCGTAGTGTCGGGCGTTGGTTACCAGCAGTTCTTGGTCGGGGTTGTGGCGCGTTAGGGCTGCCTCTTTTATTTTTTCGCGCAACTGTTCTATCCCTTCGCCTGTTTTGGCGCTGATTTTTATCGGAGTTCCCTTCAACTCGGAGTCAGTCAAATTGTGGCCTTCCTCATTCATATTCGAAAGCTGCGTGATGTCGGCTTTCGTCAGGACCGGGATTAAGAGGGCGGCCGGATTTAGGGCGGCGAGCGTTTTCTGCATTTCGCGGCATTGGGCTGCCCCATCGGCAGTCGGGTCGATGAGCCATAGCACTATATCAGCGCCGCGGATAGCGACGTGGGAACGCTCTATGCCGAGCCGCTCTATGGTGTCGGCGGTCTGGCGCAGGCCGGCTGTGTCGATGAAGCGAAAGAGGACGCCATCGATTTCAAGGGTATCTTCTATGGTGTCACGCGTGGTGCCAGGGATATCGCTCACAATGGCCTTGTCATCGCCGAGTAGCACATTGAGCAGGGTCGATTTCCCGGCGTTGGGGATGCCCGCTATCGCCGTAGGGATGCCGTTTTTGAAAGCTCTGCCGTCGCGGTAAGTATCGGCGAGGCTTTCCACGGTGTCAAGGGTCAGTGCCGTGAGGCGGCGAAGTTCGCTACGGTCGGCGAAGGTGACGTCTTCTTCCGAGAAGTCAATTTCGAGTTCCAGCATTGACGCCAAGTCTATGAGGCGGCTTCTCAACTCGTTTATTTTCCGGGAGAAAGCGCCGGTGGTCTGCGAGAGTGCAAGGCGGTGTGCGGCACGCGATTCGGCAGCTATGAGGTCGGCTATCCCTTCGGCCTGAGCGAGGTCTATTTTCCCGTTAGCGAAGGCACGTTGCGAGAACTCGCCGTGTCCGGCGGGTCGTGCCCCGAGTTCCGAGAGGCGCATGAGCAGTTGTCGTTGGATGTATCGAGAGCCGTGGCACCCTATCTCCACGGTATCCTGGCCGGTGAAGGAATGCGGCGCGCGGAACACTGTGGCCACACACTGGTCTATGTCCGAGCCGTCGGCGGCGGTGATGTGCCCCACGACAGCGGCAGCGTGCCGCAGCGCGGTGAGGTCGCGGCCGCGCCATGCCTGCTGCACAAGCTCCACGGCGCCTGTTCCGGATATTCTTATCACTGCTATCGCGCCGCTGCCGACAGGAGTGCAAACGGCTGCTATGGGATGTTCGAGGGACAGTATCATTTCTCTATTATTAAAATACTTAGGCATCTACGCCTATGTTTTGCAGCTACAAATTTAGGCAATTTTTCCGGTTCCGGCAAATCCGCCCTGGTTTTCACGAAATCCGGGCGCCGGCAACGCCCGTTTTTGAGATTTTTTTTGGCAATGTCGGAGAATTTTAGTAATTTTGAACTCTAATTTGCATTATGGAACTTTCAGAAGACATTACCAATCTCATTGGCAACGACAATACGCATCAGCTGTCGGGCATGTTTCGCGACTGGTATCTTCAGTATGCCAGCTACGTTATCCTGGAGCGTTCGGTGCCCAATATCGACGATGGTCTGAAGCCGGTGCAGCGCCGCATCCTCCACTCCATGCAGACGCTCGACGACGGCCGCTACAACAAAGTGGCCAACATCGTGGGCAATACCATGCAGTACCATCCCCACGGTGACGCTTCGATCGGCGACGCCCTGGTGCAGCTGGGTCAGAAGGAGCTGCTCATCGACACGCAGGGTAACTGGGGAAACATACTGACGGGCGACAGCGCCGCCGCCCCGCGATACATAGAAGGACGCCTCTCGGAGTTCGCCCTCGAGACGGTGTTCAACCCCAAGATTACGGACTGGGGTGTCTCCTACGACGGGCGCAAGCGCGAGCCGCTGACGCTCCCGGTAAAGTTCCCGTTGCTTCTGGCGCAGGGTGTCGAGGGCATCGCCGTGGCGCTCACCTCCAAGATTCTGCCGCATAATTTCAACGAGCTGCTCGATGCCGCCGTCGCATACCTGCGCGGCGAGGAGTTCACCCTCTACCCAGACTTCCAGACGGGTGGCTACATCGACGTCTCCAAGTACAACGACGGGCGGCGCGGCGGCAGCGTAAAGGTGCGCGCACGCATCGAAAAAATCGATTCCAAGACGCTGGCCATAACCGAATTGCCTTTCTCCAAAAACACCTCCACGCTAATTTCCTCCATTCTGGCCGCCATGGAGAAGGGAAAAATCAAAATCAAACGCGTGGACAACAACACTTCGGCTACGGCCGAAATCCTCATCCATCTGGCGCCCGGCACTTCATCGGACAAAGCCATCGATGCGCTATACGCCTTCACCGACTGCGAGGTGAGCATCTCCCCCAACGGATGCGTCATAGACAACAAGATGCCGAAGTTCCTTAGCGTCACTGAGTTGCTGCGGCACAGTGTGGACCGCACGCGCCGTCTCCTGGCCCGAGAGATAGAGATAGAGCTCGCCGAGCTGCGCGAGAAACTGCACTTCGCCTCGCTGGAAAAAATCTTCATCGCCGAGCGCATGTATAAGGACCGCCAGTACGAGGAGGGCGCCTCGCAGGAGGATATTTTCAAGCACCTGCGCTCGCGATTCGTGCCATGGACCGAAGACCTCATCCGCCCCATCACCGACGAAGACCTGCAACGCCTCGAGGAACTCCCCATGAAGCGCATCCACAAGTACAACGCCGACAAGGCCGAGGAAGACATGGCGCGCATACGCAAGAAAATAGAGGAGCTGGAATACGACCTCGCACACATGGTGGACACCGCCATACGCTGGTACACCCATCTCAAGGAGAAATACGGCTCGCACTTTCCGCGGCGCACCGTGATTCGCGGTTTCGACAGCATCGAGGCCGCCAAAGTGGCAGAAGCCAACAAGCACCTTTATCTCGACAAGAAAGGTGGTTTCGTGGGGACCGGCCTCAAGGACGCCGAGGAGCAGTTCCTCTGTTCCGACCTCGACGACATCCTCATTGTCTACAATGATGGAAAGTATAAGATTACGCGCGTGCAGGAGAAATTCTACGCAGGCAAAAACATACGCTACGTGGGCCTTTTCAAGCGCGGCGACAAGCGCACCGTCTACAACGTAATCTACCGCAACGGCAAGGAGGGATACTACTACAAGAAGCGCTTCATGATAACGTCGCTGACTCGCGACCGCGAATACGACATCACCAAAGGCGCCCCAGGCTCCAAACTGATGTACTTCTCGGCCAACCCCAACGGCGAGACCGACGTGGTGAAAGCCATCATCGACGACCGCATTCCTGTAGTCGGCCGCCGTCCGCGCCAGAAGGATGTGGTGGTGGACTTCGCCGACCTCGACATCAAGGGTAAGGAAGCGCTGGGCAACATCGTCACCAAAAACCGCGTCTCCGAGGTGCGCTTTATGCATAAGGGCGCCAGCACGCTGGGCGGCCGCGAAGTGTGGTTCGACCGTGACGTGTTGCGCCTCAACTACGACGGCCGCGGCGAAAGCATCGGCGAGTTCCAGGGCAACGACCTCGTGCTTGTGACAACCAAGGGGGGCGAGTTTTACACTACCACCTACTCGGATACCAACCACTATGACGACGACGTGGAACGCATCGAGAAGTTCAACCCCGAGAAGGTGTGGACACTTGCGCTCCACGACGCCGGGCAAGGTTTCCCATACCTAAAGCGCTTCACCTTCGAGCCTTCGGCGCGCCGCCAGCGCTTTGCCGGCAGCGACGAGCGCTCCACAGTCATACTGATGACCGACACACCATTCCCGCGCTTCGAAGTGAAGTTCGGCGGCGCCGACGCCGTGCGCGAACCGCTCGTCATCGAGGCCGAAGATTTCATTGCCGTAAAAAGCTTCAAGGCCAAGGGAAAACGCATAACCAACCTTAAAATAGAAGAAATAACAGAACTGGAACCGACTCACGTTCCGGAAACGCCGGAATGCGCCGACGAACCGCAGGAACTTGACACTCATCAGGATACGGAAAGCGACGACAGCACTACCTCCACAGCTCCGCAAACACCGGCCGATGACGGCCCCAACCTATTCTCCATGCTCGACGGCGATGACAACCCATAAACTCCTCACCCTCGCGGCAGCAGCTGTGCTCCTCACGCAGGCGCCGGCGCGCGCCCAAAAGCCGGATACCTTGCCGGACTCCTTGTCGCGCCCCGTAACCTCCACCTACTCGGTGGAAGCGGGCGGCTCGCACATGTTCGACACCTACCTTTCGCCGCTTCGCTACGACGGCGTACGTGTGGGGCTCTCCGGCGAATGGCAGAAGATGATGCCCGCCTCGCCGCGACACCTGCTAATGCAGATGGACGCCTCCCTCTCATCGGCCTTCGACCGCAACCCGGCACGCTCCACCACCATGTACGACTTCAAGGCCCGCTTCTCCTGGGGAATGCTCTACACCCTTCAGTTCTCCGACGCATGGTCGGCCGGCTTCGGAGGCACCGTGGGTTTCACGGCCGGCGCCGCTTACCTTCCCGTCAACGGAAACAATCCGGCCAACGCCGACGTTGATGTAATGTTGTCGCTCCGCGCGCAGGGCACATACCGCTTCGCGCTGTGGGGAAGACAGTTCACGGTGCGCGACTGCGTCACGGTGCCCACCGTGGGCGCCATGTTCTCGCCCGAGTTCGGCGAGTCGTACTACGAAATTTACCTGGGCAACCGCAACGGGCTGGCCCACGCCGCCTGGTGGGGAAACCATTTCTCCATCGACAACCGCCTGTCGCTCACCTTCCCACTGGCGGGACGGCAAGTGACGGCCGGATACCGTTTCGCCTACGACTCGCGCTGGGTAAACCATCTCTCCTCGCGGCGCGTTAGCCATAGTTTCACCCTCGGCCTCACTTTCGGTCCGCAAAATCCCGGCGTAAGATGAAAAGCAAGTTTTTAACCGCAATATCAGCCGCGGCACTGACTGCCGCCGCTTTCCTGAGCTCGTGCCACGACACCCCGGACTACGACTCCTCTGCGCTCGGCACCTTCGACTGCCTCTGGGAGACGGTCGACACCCGCTATTGCTTCTTCTCCGAAAAAGAAGTGGACTGGCAGGAAGTACGCAACCGCTACCGTCCCCGCGTCATCGAAGGCATCACGCAGACCGAACTCTTCGACCTCTGCTCCGAGATGCTCGCCGAGTTGCGCGACGGCCACGTGAACCTGTCATCCGCCTTTGACGTCAGCTACTACCGCGACTGGTGGAGCCTCTACCCGCAAGACTTCAGCTGGCGCACCGTGCAGCAGTATTACCTCAACTTCGACTACCGCACGCTCGGTGTAATGTCATACGCCATTCTGCCGCAGAACGTGGCATACGTGCGCTACGGCTCCTTCAGCGCCATGCCAGGCGAGGGAAACCTCGACATCATGTTCTCGTATCTGGCGGGATGCGACGCTCTCATAATAGACATACGCGACAACGGCGGGGGCGAACTCACCAACATACGGCCGCTCGTCAGCCGCCTCATCCACAACAAGATGGTGGGCGGATACATCCGCCACAAGACCGGTCCCGGCCATGATGACTTCTCGAAGCCATACGCCGTAGAATACAAACCCGCCGACAAGGGTCGCGCGGTGTGGAACAAGCCCGTGGCCGTGCTCACCAACCGTTCCTGCTTCTCGGCCGCCAACGACTTCGTGGCGGTGATGAAGGAGGTTCCCGGAGTGATGATAATAGGCGCGCGCACGGGCGGCGGCGGGGGAATGCCCTTCACCGCGCAGATGCCCAACGGCTGGAACCTGCGCTTCTCCGCCTCACCAATGACCGATGTCCGCGGCCGTTCCATAGAGGACGGCATAGACCCCGACGAAGGATGCGAAGCACACTCCCCGGCCGAAGAGTTGGCCGCCGGACGCGACGCCATTCTCGACTTTGCCATTCAAAAACTCACAAACCACTGACAGAACGACTATGTGGAAATTTAATCCCATATTAAAAACCAAAATCTGGGGCGGCAGCCGGATAGCCCGTCTGCACGGCATTGACCACGACGGCCCGTTGGGGGAAGCCTGGCTGCTTTCAGGTGTCCCCGGCTCGGTCTCTACCGTTGCCACCGGCCCAGATTGCGGCCTCTCGCTCTCGCAGCTCATCGACCGTCATAAAGACTCCCTGCTCGGACGCCTCAACTATATCCGTTACGGCCACGAATTCCCGTTGCTCATAAAACTCATCGACGCCACAGGCCGACTCTCGGTGCAGGTGCACCCTGACGACGACCTGGCCCGCGAAATAGGCTCCTCCCACGGTAAGACCGAAATGTGGTATATCCTTGACGCCGACCCAGGTGCCACGCTCTCGCTCGGCTTCTCGCGCAACGTTGACCCCCTCGATTTCCCCTCGCTCTGCGCCTCCGGCGGCATCGTGGACTGCCTCAACTCACACCCGGTCTCCACCGGCGACGTCTTTTTCATTCCTCCCGGTACAGTACACGCCATCGGCGCCGGATGTTTCATAGCAGAAGTGCAGCAAAGCTCCGACGACACCTTCCGCATCTACGATTACGGGCGACTCGGCGACGACGGCCGACCCCGACCGCTTCATACCGAGCTCGCAGCACGCGCACTCCGTTTCCATGCCACCGACGGGCGCCCCCTCCCCTACACGGCGCGCCCAGACGTCCCCGTCACCGTGGTGCGCTCACCCTTCTTCTCCACCAATGTTATGACACTCGACGAACCCGCGCTGCGCGACTATTCGGAGTGCGACTCATTCGTCTGCCTGCTTGCCACGAGCGGCAACGCCCTCATCGAGGCGAAGGACCAGGAGCCCATGGTGTTCTTTGAGGGTGAAATCATCCTCATCCCCGCTTCCACCGACAACGTGCGCATAACACCGCAGGGGACCTTCACCGCACTTGAAATCTATATCAAGCAATGAAATCGCCATTCGCCGCCGCACTGTCAGTCATCGTATTGCTCACGGCCGGATGCTCCGTGCGGCAGCACGAACGCGAGGCCGACTCCATCGCAGCCATGCAGGGCTCGCCGTTGCTCGAAGTAGAAATTCCCGACTCCATCATCGACCCGCAAGCGCGCGCAGACTATGCCCTGCTACACTTCTGGGACACTATGAACTTCGGCGACCGCCGGCTCACCGCCGACTCGGCCTTCATGGCAACCAACTTCCGCGAGTTCGCCCGCTGGTACGACTCCGCCTCCCCCGACGGCGCCGCATGCGCCACATCCCACCTGCTCAAACGCCTCGAAACTTACAACGAAGTGTACCGGCTGTTCGTGGCACTGGCCGAAGAATACATCATCGACCCGAAATCCGACACCGGAACAAGTCTCGGCGCCGGCGTCTGGACCGAACAACTGGCCGAATCACCGCTGCTCACCGGCAGCGAGAAGGAACGCTATAAATACAAGCTCAAGCTAAAAAGCCGCAACGCCCCCGGCGCACAGGCCACCGACTTCAACTTCACGTTGCGCGACGGCACTCCCTCCTCGCTCTATGACTCCCCTTACGCGCCATACACCCTGCTGGCTTTCTATGCCCCCGACTGCGACACCTGCCACGACATGATAGCGCGCGTGCGCGGCGACAAACGTCTGACGCAATATGTGGACGGCGGCCAGGTCGCCGTTGTTCTCGTAAGCGTGGTGGAAGGTTTCGACCAATTCAAGGCAGACGCCCGCAGCTACCCCTCACGCTGGACCGTCGGCTACGACACCTCCGGCGTAGTGGACAACGACCTCTACGCCATAGAGCACACCCCGACCCTCTACCTGCTCGACGCCCACAAGAAAGTCCTGCTCCGCGACGCCACCGTAGACCAACTGATAGACTACGCCCGCAGCCACTGAGCCCGGACGACTCATAGTGTATGTTATATGAATAACTATTGTTAAACAGAATTTTTATAGATAACGCAGTAAGTAAATGTGCATTTTGGTTAACCAAAGTTCCTGAAGTATAATGCCAATAGTATGACGCAATACGGGCTACAATAAAATGCACATTTACTTAGCGTTACCTATAATACAAAGTTGCTTCGACTTATTTCTTTGTTAAGATTTCGTCATATTTTTTGGATGGATTCCATTCGTGAAGACGGAGTATGTCTGTCTCGAACACCGCAACTGATGAACGAATGGAAAAAGGGAGGAAGCAGAAAAGCCCGTTCGCGGCATGCGGACAGGCTTTTCAGGCGCGTTTACAGAACGGAGGTGCTCGCCGGTTTCCGGGCAGTTGCTTATTCCTCCACCGATTGCTCGCGGATTATCTTTTTCAGGGTCTCTTCGTATGGGTCGTAAAACTCTTCGTTCGACCTGTAATCATCCAGAGATGATGCTATCGTTTCCAAATCCAAATCCGTGGGCCGTCCCTTCAATATCTCTTTCACCGACTCCTCCCCTCTGGTTTTCAGTTCATAGACCAGGTCATCGATGAAGAGCATCTCGACGCTCGTTTCAGCGTCAAGGTTGTTCATTTCAAACTCGCGCTCCGACATTTTCTCGCGCTGCTTCTCATTCATATCAATGGCGCGGTTCAGCCAGTAATCGGCCTCTTCGAGGCGGAGTTCCTCATTCTTCTCATAATCGTCGCCGAGCAGCACTTTCTGATAAAGGGAATAGGAATAATAGGGAGAGGTATTCAGCGAAGCGTCGATCACCGACATGCCGTTTGCGTAAAGATTCTTGTCGAAGCCGGCATTGTAAGCCACGGGGAACGGCAACAGCACCGCCGCCGCATACATTACCACAACGAGACAATCCATCACCTGAAGGCTACGCGGCGTCGGGGCGCAAAGTTTCCAAATGGAAACTCCATGTTTGCGGATATGCAACACGCCCCATAAAGCCGCTATCGCCAGCAACGAGGGTATGCTGAAGTAAAGCATAAAATCATACTCTACCCACACCTGCAAAAGGCTACAAAGCGTTAGGCCGACGAACACCCATGAAAGTCCGGAACGGCGCCATCGCAAAAGCAGCACCAGCCCGACAATTGAAACCAGGCAAATTGCCACAGCATACAGGAAACCGTGGCTCAGCACATACCATAATCCGAATTCAGGACGGTACGAGCTCTGCAATTCGTTGATTACTATACAAGTATATCCGAGGAGGAAGAACACCGCTCCGACAAGTAGCGCATACAGCGTCAAGTTAACGAACCACGAGCGCTTACCGGCATCATGCCGTAGGAATCCGAAAAGACAGCTGAACCAAGACTTGCGGCACGACGGCTGCTCGGTAGCTACGCCATTTTCTATTGAGATGGCTTCGCGATGAGCGTCATCTCCTCCAGTTTTATCAGTCTCTTCTGTGCAGGTCTTTTCTTTATTGTCCATAAGCGTAAGGCTTGAAAGTTTTTACAATAGAGAGAGATGTCGCCCCCCTTTTCTATCACCTACGTGAAAGTATCTTGTCTGAAATGTCCGGAATCAATAAAAATTTGCAGATGTCGAGGAAATTTGTTACCTTTGCACGGGAATGTTTTCCATAGTATAAATTCTGAAAACTATGATAAAGTATGTTTTTACCCTCTTGATGGCGCTGGCGTGCTTCTCGGCAACGGCCCAAGACCACAGAAACGGCAACGGCAGAGAGAAAGACGACAGCCAGATCGCCGCTACCGCCGCCAAGTCTAACCGCATCTTCAAGAATGTGGAGGTACAGGCCACCTTTCCGGGCGGACAGACAGCCATGAACGAGTTCATCAACGAAAACCTCACCTACCCCGAGGGTGCTTACAACGAGAACATCCAGGGCAAAGTGCGCCTGCGCTTGGTGATAGAACGCGACGGCTCCATCTCGCAGATAATGGAACTCGACTCGCCGGACCCGCGCCTCACCGAAGAGGCCGAGCGCATAGTACGCCTCATGCCCAAATGGAATCCCGCCAACATCCATAACGAGGCGGTGCGCAGTTACGTTGTATTCCCCCTCACCTTCATCATCGACTAAGATTATGAACCGACTTAACTTACTGATACTGTGCGCTGCAGCGGCACTCACAGCCACAGCCGGACAGCCCGCTCCAAAAGCGGCTCCCTCGGCACACACCAAAACCGCACAGTGCAAACAGTGTAAAACCGCCAAAGCCGAGGCCGACCCGATGTTAGACAGCGGCCGGGTCCACACTAAAGTGGATGCGCAGGCCGCCTTCCCCGGAGGAAAAACGGCCCTCAACGACTATGTAGGCGAAACGATGGTCTATCCGGACTATTCCCTTGAACACGGCGAGCACGGCCGCGTGGTGGTCAGCTTCGTCATCGAAGCCGACGGCAACGTGGGCTACACGCGCATAGCCGAGAGCGTGAGTCCCGACCTCGACGCCGAGGCGCAGCGCATAGTGCAGAACATGCCCGCATGGACTCCAGCCTCGGTAAACGGTAAAACAGTGGCTTCGGTCTACAACCTGCCGATAAACTTCCGTCTCCCAGCCGGCACTAAGGCGCCCCAAGGCACAGACGCCGACGCCAAAAAGCATGCCGATACCGATGTGAAGACGGACGCCAAGAAGCGACCCGCCACCAAGATGGCTGTAAGCAAACCGGTCACCGTGAAGGACGCAAAGATTTCCCAGGCAAAGAAAAGCATCCCTTTCGATACCAAAAAGCGCATCCCCGTCAAGAAGCAGTGATACCTCCCGGAGCACCATTATCAGAGCCGTGCACCGGCAGTGCCTCTCGGCATCCGGCGTTTGCATATCCCCCGGAAATATTGTAACTTTGCAATTCCTTTCCCCTCCACCCGCTCTCCTCTGATCAAAGTAGTTTAAACCGTTATTAAAAATGAGCGAACTTGCTTCAAAATATAATCCCTCTGAAGTTGAGGACAAATGGTATGCCTACTGGATGGAGCACCGTCTCTTCCACAGCGAACCCGACGACCGTGAACCCTACTGCATAGTAATCCCGCCGCCCAACGTTACCGGCGTGTTGCACATGGGCCACATGCTCAACAATACTATCCAGGACATCCTGATCCGCCGCGCCCGCATGACGGGCAAGAACGCCCTTTGGGTGCCCGGCACCGACCACGCCGCTATTTCCACCGAAGCCAAAGTGGTGGCCAAACTCGCCGCCGACGGCATAAAGAAGAGCGACCTGTCGCGCGAAGAGTTCCTGACCCACGCCTGGGACTGGACACACAAATACGGCGGCATCATCCTTGAACAGCTCAAAAAACTGGGTGCCTCCTGCGACTGGGAACGCACCTCCTTCACCATGGACGAAACCCGTTCCCGCTCCGTAATCCGCGTCTTCAACCGCCTCTACGAGAAGGGGTACATCTACCGCGGCGTGCGCATGGTGAACTGGGACCCGCAGGCTCTCACCGCCCTCAGCGACGAGGAGGTTATATATAAGGAAGAGAAATCCAAGCTATTCTACCTGCGCTACCGCGTGGAGGACGACCCCGAAGGACGCTACATCGTGGTGGCCACGACACGCCCGGAGACAATCCTTGGAGATACCGCCGTGTGCGTAAACCCCAACGACGAGCGCTACACGTGGCTCAAGGGCAAACGCGTCATCGTGCCGATGGTAGGACGCTCCGTGCCCATCATCATGGACGAATACGTGGAGATGGACTTCGGCACCGGCTGCCTGAAAGTCACCCCGGCCCACGACGTCAACGACTATATGCTCGGCGAGAAATACAACCTCCCCAGCATTGACATCTTCAACGACAACGGCACCATCTCGGAGGCCGCCGGCTTCTACACCGGGATGGACCGCTTCGATGTGCGCGAACAGATAATGAAGGACCTCGCCGGGGCCGATCTCGTGGAGAAAGTGGAAGACTACGACAACAAGGTTGGCCACTCGGAGCGCACCAACGCCGTAATAGAGCCGAAGCTCTCCATGCAGTGGTTCGTGAAGATGGACGAACTTGTGAAGCCGGCCATCGCCGCCGTGGAGGACGGCGACATCAAGTTCGTGCCGCAGAAGTTCCGCAATACCTACCGCCACTGGATGACCACCATCCGCGACTGGTGCATCTCGCGCCAGCTGTGGTGGGGACACCGCATCCCTGCATGGCACCTGCCCCAGGGAGGATTCGTAGTGGCCGAAAACGAAGAGGAAGCCCTCGTGAAGGCCATCGAGAAAACCGGCAATCCGGAGCTCTCGCTGGCCGACCTGCGCCAAGACCCCGACTGCCTCGACACATGGTTCTCCTCCTGGCTGTGGCCCATCTCGCTCTTCAACGGAATCCTGGAACCGGGAAATCCGGAAATCAAATATTACTACCCTACCTCCGACCTCGTCACAGCGCCCGACATCATCTTCTTCTGGGTGGCGCGCATGATTATCGCCGGCTACGAGTTCATGGGCGAGAAACCCTTCTCGAACGTCTACTTCACCGGCATAGTGCGCGACAGCCTCGGCCGCAAGATGTCCAAGTCGCTCGGCAACTCTCCGGATCCGCTCGACCTCATCGCCACTTACGGAGCCGACGGCGTGCGCATGGGACTGATGCTCGCCGCACCGGCCGGCAACGACATCATGTATGACGACTCTCTCTGCGAACAGGGCCGCAACTTCTGCAACAAGATATGGAACGCCTTCCGCCTCGTAAAAGGCTGGAGCGCCGACGACTCGCTGCCTCAGCCCGAAACTGCCCGCCTCGGCCTCGAATGGTTCGACGTGCAGCTGCGCCGCGCACTGCTCGAAGTGGACGACCTGATGAAGAAATTCCGCATCTCCGAAGCGCTGATGACCATCTTCAAGCTCTTCCGCGACGAGTTCTCAGGATGGCTCCTCGAAGTGGTGAAACCCGCCTACCAGAAGCCAATCGACGCCAAAACGCTCCAGGCAGTGCTCGGATACTTCGACTCGCTGTTGCGCCTGCTCCACCCCTTCATGCCCTTCATCACCGAAGAGCTGTGGCAGCATCTGGCCGAGCGCAAGGATGGCGAAAGCATCATGGTGGCACAGCTCCCCGTGGCCGCGCCGCTCACCGATGCCGACCATGACCTGCTGACTCGCTTCGAAACTCTGAAAGAGATAGTGGCCGGAGTGCGCGCCATTCGCCTCAAAAAGCAGATTCCCGCTCGCAATCCGCTGAAACTCATGGTGAGAGGGACTCCCGACACCTCGCTTGACAGCATCATAATGAAGATGGCAGGACTTGAAAGCATCGAAGCCGTCGAGGAGAAACCCGCCACGGCAATGTCGTTCCTCGTGGGCGCCAACGAATATATCGTGCCGCTTGAGAGCAACATCAACGTGGAGGAAGAGCTTGCCAAACTCGAAACCGACCTCAAATATCAGCTCGGCTTCCTCGCCACGGTGGAGAAGAAACTCTCGAACGAACGCTTCGTCTCCAATGCCCCCGAAAAAGTAGTGGCCCTCGAGCGCAAGAAACAGAGCGACGCCAACGAAAAGATAGCGGCCATCCGCGCCGCCATCGCCGCCCTGCAAGGCAAATAAACCGGAAAAAACCTACATAGCGGAAGCGGGAGCTGACATTGGTCAGTTCCCGCTTTCTTTAGTTCCTCACGATTTCAGGACTCCTCAAGCTAAATCCCGATTAATCGAGAATCATCAGGATTAATCGGGATTTAGCTTGTTAGGGGTAGGGGCGCTGGACGAAAGGCGAAGCGACGTCCGTCGGATTGTCGCCGGTTATTTCGTGGAGAAGGCGTAGGCGAAGCCGAAGCTCAGGATTTCCTTCAGCATCCAGTGGCGCCAGCCGCTCGAGGCAGTCGATGCCGTGTCGTAGCGCAGGTGCGCGTAGATCTGCGTCGACAGAAAACGGTTGATGGAGAATTGGATCGTGTTCTCCCAGTCGTGAGTGTAATTCTTGTAGTCGCTGAAAATGAACATCCGCGAGCGGTACTGTATATTGCCGGTGAGGGCCCATTCAAGCGTCAACTCGGCGCTGGAACCAATCTCGTTGTTGACACGACGTCCTTCCTTGATGCCGAACTGCGTGGGATCCACCTCATGGTCGCGGCACATTTTGAGGTTGTACGACAGCGGTGAGAGCGCCGACTTGAATTTAAGCGACTTGCTCTTGTTGGTGGCGGTGTAGGTCATACCGAAACCGACGTTCAGTTCGGCGGGCGACAAGAACGCGGCGGTGCGTGTCTGCGAGTTCTGCGGGTAGTTGTTGATGAGCTGCGTCTTGAACTGCGTGGTCAGCGAATAGTACCAGTTGTGGTGGGCCTTGTAACCGAAGTTCATGTTCCACTGAAAAAGGTCTTCTGACACTGAATATTTGTGGTACTGGTCGTCCGAACGCGAGTTCAGTCCCAGTTTGTAGCTGATAGTGTTTTCGAACAGCAGGTTGGGGTTGTAGCTCTGGTTGAGCTTCACGTTCCAGTAGAAATTCACGAGCAACGCGAGGTAGTCGTTTCCGCCCTGGTACCAGTTGGGCGAAAGATAAGCCTGCGAGAACTGCACGCCGCCGTTGAAGGTATGTAGCCAATAGTAACGGCGTATGTCGTAGTTGGGCCGAAACACCACTTCCTTAGTGTTGAAGGCGGGAATTTTCAGGCGCTTCATGTAACCCTCGAAGCTGTAATCTTCCTCAGGCATCTGCGGTGGCGGCGGGAGCAACCACAAAGCGAACTCTATGCTCTCGGGATGCGAGAGCATATATTGTTGTCGCGCCCAGCGAATGCGGTGCAGGTAGTCGGCACGCCGCGCGGCCGAAACGTAGGTGTAGGGTGTTTCCTCAGGCTCCGGCAGCGGAAGTGCGTCGGTTGATTCCTCCACTATTTCCACTATCGGCAGCGAGACGGCGGACTCTACAGGTGCGGAATAGACGTAAGGCTCCGGCGTGCGCAAGGTGTAGGGGCGCACGTAACCGGAAAAGGTGAGCGGCGCCAGGAACGGATTCCATGGCACAGGCGAGGTGACTTCCATGGTGTCGAGGGCGGCTACGATTTCGTGCGGCTCGCGGATGCGCGGCGCCAGGGAGTCGAGGTGTAGTTTCAACTGTGCGTCATGGTATTCGCTCATCGGGCTACGGAGCACCGAACGCGCGCGCTGCGAGTAACGCTTGCGCGGGGTGTAACTGCGGGTACGCGCTTCGCCGAACGCACTCACTGTCAATAGCAATATCAGCACACTCAGGATATGTTTCATCTTCAACGTAAGATTCAATGCAAAGGCCTGAAGCTAATATGTTTATCTTCAGGCCTTGGCCATATATGGCGGTGTAGTTGTTATTTTAACGGCTCGAGGAGGCGGGCATATTCGTCGCTGTTAATCACGCGCAGGGCTTCCTGGAAAATGGGGTCCCACGTATTGTAGACCTTGAAGTATGTAGCTTGGTCGTAGAGGTCACGGCCTATGAGCGCCTTTAGCTGCATACGCGTCAGTGGCAGCGACTTCTCTGCCTGCTCGGCGTTGTATTCTATCCCCTCCTTGTCGGCCATAGCTTTGAGTTCCGCTAACATCTCGGGGGTAATCTCGAAGTTCTTCACGAAGGCGTCGTCCTTCTTGTACTTCTTGAGTAGTTGCTTGCGGTTCATGTCTAAGTAGTTCATCACGAAGCGGTTGAACAGTCCCTTCGCCATCACGTTGCGGTAATACTTGGTGTTGGCGGTGGTGTCGAGCGGCACGAATTTGTCGGGCGAGATACCGCCGCCGCCATAGATTGTGCGGCCTTTGTTCAGGGTATAGACGCGCAGGGAGTCGGCGTAGTGTATGGAGTCGGCGTGCATCAGTTCGCCGCTGTTGAGGCGATCCACTATGTCTTTGCCGTATTTCTCTTTGTCACCCTTGGTGTATGGTTTCTGAATGTCGCGGCCAGTCGGAGTGTAATAGTGCGCTATGGTGAGTCGCACCATGGAGCCATCAGGCAGCGGTATGGGGCGTTGCACGAGGCCCTTGCCGAAGGTGCGGCGCCCCACTATTACCGCGCGGTCCCAGTCCTGGAGCGCACCTGAGGTTATCTCCGAAGCCGAGGCGGAGTACTGGTTGACCATTACCACCACGCGGCCGTCGCCGAACATCGGCATTCCCTTGCGCGGATGCGTGCGCAGGTCCTGGCGCGGCGAGTTGGTACCTTCTGTGAAGACTACCGACGACTCGTCGGGGAGGAACTCCGACACCAGTTCCACAGCTGCGTTGAGGTATCCGCCGCCGTTGTCGGTGAGATCGAGAATAAGGTTTTTCATTCCCTGCTTCTGCAGTTTGGAAAGAGCATCGCGCACCTCTTTGGCGGTCTCGGCGGCAAAGCGGTTGATGCGTATGTAACCTGTGGCGGGGTCGACCATATATGCGGCGTCGACGCTATAGATGGGGATGTCGGCGCGGGTGATAGTGAAGTTGATGGTGTCCGGGCGGTTGCTGACCATTCGGAGCACCTTGACGTCTACATTGGTGCCTTTCGGGCCGCGCAGACGTTTCTGCAGGTCGCGCGTCTTCATCTTAACGCCGGCTATCACAGTGTCGTTGACGGCTATGATGCGGTCGCCCGGCAGGATTCCGACTTTTTCGGAGGGACCGCCCGAAACCGTGGAGATTACCCACAGCGTGTCGCTGGCCATATTATAGGAGATGCCGATGCCGGAGAAGTTGCCCTCCAGCGGCTCGTTCATCTCCTTGGTTTCCTCGGGGTCGGAGTATGAGGAGTGCGGGTCGAGCCCTTCGAGCATTCCGCGTATGGCGTCTTCCACGAGTTTGTCTTCGTTCACGGTGTCCACGTAAAAGCGGGAGATGGCGTTCTCCACCATCATGAATTTCTGACGCGGAGCGCTGTACTGTGCGCCGACAGCGGCGCCCAACAAGGCGATGCCGGCTATCGGCAGCAATATTTTCTTGTTCATAGCGATTGGTTTCAATGTCTGTTTTTCCTTTTTATATTAAAGATGTAAAAAGGTGTGTGTAGTTTACAGAGCGGAGTGTAATTTTTGTTAAAACGTCAGGGTTTTATTACGAACCGGGAGGTATCGTAGCCGAAATGCTGAAGTTCCCGGACCATCGACGATGATACGGAGGCCAGTCGCGGGTCTGCTAAAAGCAGCACCGTGTCGATACCGAAGAGTTGCCGGTTCACCTCCGCCATATTGCGTTCATACTCGAAGTCGGCCACGCCGCGCACGCCGCGCAGCAGACAGCAGGCAC
>OHBJ01000090.1_pt1 | contig 42335 bp, 49 predicted proteins | sample 1577241 | NCBI WGS metagenome assembly OHBJ01 (sample SAMEA3541594, study PRJEB24748) | human gut metagenome | biome: human gut; feature: human-associated habitat; material: faeces | place: China | collected 2012 | reverse complement strand
GCTCACTGAAAGGCGCGAAAATGGAGGTAAACGGAAGTAGAGGCAGATTAGACAGAAAACTTCAAAAGAGAAATTCGTGAAAAAAGAAATCCCTTCCAACAAAAAAGGACATAGCCGGTAAGGTGAAACCGGGCAAACCACCTGTAAGGAAGTATGGTTTTATCTGTCTGGCCAGACGTGTCGGGGCGGGCAGATAAAATCATTCTTCCCGGTTTGCCTGCTGTGGGTGACGGCTTGTTTCATTTATGGACAAGCGATCATACACGGCTTTCCGCTTCCGGCTCAAAAGAATAGCGAAAAAGAAAAATCGTCTGAAAAGCCGTAAAAGCACCTCTTTGGCATAAGCACAAAAGAAATGGGCCTTGCATCATCAGTCTAAACAGTCGTTTAGGCGTGAGGCAAAGCTCTTTTCTCTGCTTATGCGTCAGTCGGCATACGTCCGTTCAAAACTCTTTTGGACGATGGTGTGCCGACGGATAAAACCGCTTTTACGAAAAAACTTTATGTGGGGGAAGAAAAAAATAGGGAGATTCATTTCAAAATCTCCCGTTTTATTGTTACTTTTGCATACGAAGAGTTCTTTGAAGGTTACGCAACGCGCAGAGGAATAATGCAGTGGATAACTAACTAAATCGTAACCTATTACTATCATGAGCATTTAACCTACGCTCATTTCCAATAAATTACACTCTTTTCGTAACTTCGAGATACAAATATGAATTTTGACCTATGGTTAAAGTATTTATAAGTTTTTGCCACAAAAATGGTAAATTAATTGAGCCATTTCTTGATTATATTCACCCTCTATGTACTGGAGACAAACCTGCATTTAAGATATGGATAGATAATAACGATATAAAAGTTGGAGACAATATATCAACGGAAATTGAAACTGGGATTTTAGAAGCTGATATTGCTATTCTTTGTTTAACAAGGAAATATCTTAAATCTCCTTCGTGTAATGAGGAAAAGAACAAATTTTTGGAGTTACGTAAATTCTGTGGGCATAAGAAAATAAGTGTGCTTCCATTAGTGTTTGAAGATTGTGCATGGACAGCGGAGTCTGTAGGATTAAAAGATATTAAGGCTCTGAATTATGATGGAAGACCATTTCATAATACCCGGGATAAAGATGCTTGGCTAAAAGATACCGTAAGCAGACTTGAACTTTATGTGTCAGCTTTGACTCAAGATGACATGAGATCATCAGGAAATCCTAATAGTGATAATAAGGGATTGGCACAACGCTCAGGGAGTGTGGCTAATCTAAACGAATCTATTAATGAATATGAAATATCTCTTAAAATACCCTCGGAAAATTTAAAGAACATCATTGTATCCCTTCTAAAGAGGTTTTTCCCAGACGTTTCAATAGTCAAGTCTGGAAATTACACAGGACAGTGTGAATCGTCTCGTAAATATTTAATACATGGAACTGTTTCTTATTTATATAACATTTTATGTGTTATGTCATGGATGGGGGATGATAATGTAATATCAGGATTGGAATATGAGAATCTTTCAACTGGTGATATAAGGCATGATAAAAGTCTATTTGAAATTTTAGAGATATTAAAAGAAGACCATGTTTGAAACAGAAATAATATTTGAGAAAATCAGGAAAACATTAAGTACCTTTAATAATTTAGAGTTGTCATTTAGACAGCTAAAAGGAGTGCAATTGTTCCCAAGTTTTGATGTGATTGAATCATTAAATACAGGGATTATTAGTTATGAAATTAGATATAATCCGAGAATAGATTATGTTCTAAAACTATACAATTTAGCTTTGTTTAACAATTTAGATATTAGCAATGCGTTATATCACTACATCTTATTTAATGCTTATATCGAGTGCGATGATTATGTAAATGCAGAAAACCAACTTAATCATGTTATTGACGCTAAAGTTGAATTAGACAAATTAAACGTATCTATTACTTCAGATGAAGAGGAATGTGATACTTTCATTCAAAAGTATTTCATGCTATTACATGAAGCTGTTCATTGTGTACTGATTCATGAATCTAATAACCGCAATATTTACATAGATGACACAATCAGATATTTGAAAGATGTGTCAGATTTTGAATCTGCATTAGAAATCACAAATGATGATATAATCAATCATCCATCTTTCAAGAAACATATTGAAGCCATTATACCTAAAGAATTTCCCGAAGAACTTAAAAATAAGTATGAGAATTATTACACTGAAACTGTTATCTCTAAGCAAGATGAATTATTTATAGGATATTTGATCAATAACGAGCACTTCTTAGAAGAGGTGACCTGTGATCGACTTGCATGGATAAATATGATGAATTTATGTAAGTCCGAGGAGACTGAATTGAGTGAACTAATTGAAATTCATAAAAGAATTATAGCCGCTTTATACATTATGAGTTTTAATGAAAGCACAATACAATCAATCACTCCCGGATCTCGTGAAAAGTACATATATCCGAGTCATTTTATAAATATCCGACACAAAGCCCTTAAACGACTCTTGGAATTTAGGCTATTAAAAAATAATCTTTCTAAATCTCCATATAAGAGTGTGGATCAAAGGATTGAGATGATTTTTAGAGGATTTATCCGAAATATGGGTATACATAATGATGTATCTATTTTATCTCAATATGATACGACAAGCACTAAAAGAAATAGAGCGATTTATTCGAGATTGAATAGTACTATGGAGGAACTTTTATCACAATAATATGAATATGAAAGCATTAGCATTTATAGTTGATCTAATCGTACTTGGGGGTCTTGTGTTCGGAATGTATGCCCTTATGGGAGATACATACAGCCATGGCAGTATCATGACCAAGGCCCTCTTAATGGGTGGTGTCGGAGCTATCTATGGATTACTCAGGGCAATAAATCGCCGGTGGCTTGTGCCCGAAGAAGAAAAGAAACAGGGATGAAAGGTTACAATCTCAAGAATCTCTCATAGAAAACAATTGAATAATTTAAACTAAAGCTAAAATGACACAGACAAAATCATGGGTAAAGATAGTTCGTACTATTCTCTACAATGCAAAATGGATTATACTATGTCTCCTGCTCCTGAACCTATTTGGATTTGGATATTGGGAGCAAATGAGAGAACATGGTCTGGGTGGAGAAGAAACCCTATGGGGAGTAGTTATGGTAATTGCTCTCATTCTATTCTTCGTTTTTGACAAGGTCTGGAAGAACGTGTGCAACAAAATCTGTGACGCATTATAATCATCTTACATCAATATCCATATTTTAATTGATGAACAAAGACTCTAAACGACGGAACGTAATCATCACAGTCTTCTTATGGTTGACAATCTTGGTCAACCTTGCCATGACTGTAGGATTTATTGTCTCCATGTACGCGGCTAATGCAATGGAAGAAACCCTTGGACTAGGGCTATGTTCCATGTTTACATTCGCTAATGTACTCGGAGCAATACTTCTTATGCGATGGAATAAGTACGGACTTGGTCTCACCGTGGTCTCGGTATCACTTCTATCCATTGTTTACGCCTATGTTCTAAATTTAGGGCTTATTCCTACACTTCCATTTATCGGAGCAGTAGCCATCCTTTGGCTAATCCTACAAATACTCAAAGATGGTAAATCTGCGTGGTCGCAACTGAAATCCGGCTGGGATAGTAGGCATTGCCGTCACATATATCAGATTTTTGCTGTTGTTGAATTGATTTTGTTCATTCTAACCCTTGTGGCTTTCGGAAGCAATAAAGGTAAGGAACCCAATACTGAACCATCACCAGTTTTACAAGATACAATTGTCGTAGAGAAACAAAATCCTATTGAGAATAACTCACGAGATTCAATACCGGTTGCCGACTCTGTACGGTCTGAGAGTCCGGATTTTAAGAATCCAACAGGACAAGCGGAAAAGCCGAAATCAGATGGTGATAAGGACATTACGGAGAAAAACTCAGAGAATACATATTCCTTAGAGGATGCTGTCCGATACCTTGACATACATGAAGTATGGCATATATCAGAGATGAATAAGTATCCAGATCTTCGCCAGTTAGACGTATATCTGAGAAACAGTCTGCATAGTTGTCACGACATGTTACCCTCTAATCTGGCTTCTAAATCCAAAAGATTACACGAAATCCGTATGTTATTGAGAGAAGTAGAACATCTTTCAATATCCAATGATGAACGGATTATGTCGAGATTAAGGAGTAAATCCCATCGTGGCATATCTCCAGATATTATAGAGCCAAATTTTATTCGTAAATCTTTAAGAGAAACAATACAAAAAGCTCGCAGTTACGAAAGGAGCAAAAAGTCAAGCGGAGATAAATCGACTAAGACGCCATCTGATGAGAAACGAGTAAAAAAACGCAGTATCGGTGGTGATTCTCCTGTGGATTCGGTTGTAATTCGCAAAAAGAAGAAACGATTAGAAAAGTATAAGAAAATGGTTTCTGATTCCATAGAGAGTGAGACACCAACTTTTGGGCTTGGTTAATAACAAAACACTTAACAAACTATATAATTGCTAAACTACTCAAAAATATGAAATGGATATTACTTCCGTTCACGATAATCGCTTTTTTGTTGTTTGTCAACGCAGTAACAGACTCAACAGGCATATCAAGCGATGAAGAGGGTCTTATGTATGGCGCATGGATTCTCGTAATATTAAACGTATGCCTATTCGTATTCAACAAGAAGTGGCAAAAGACAATAGACAACCAGATGTAACAAAACACCTTAAGTTGCAAGAGTTTCTCTCATCACGATGGGTTACTTTAATCAAAAATAGTCCATAAGGGGTACAATCAAATTTTATTCCTTATGGATTTTTTCGATAATAAGAACATCAATAGTTTAGATAAGATCTTTATTCGTGGACTCAGAAAACATGATGAGAGGATATGTCATCATTTCTTTTATACAGAGATAGGGAGTATACTCCATAAAATCAGAATGGAGGTATTTCGTGGTAAAGTTGAATTTGATGAGGTGGTTAACGAACTGTATCTCTATCTTTCGCGAGATAATTGGGCGAAGTTGGACGGCTTCGATGGCAAGAATGGATGTCGTTTGCGTACTTGGATGATTCCTGTGGCATGGCGATATTTCATGAGCATTCGAGAGAGATTGCTCAAGACGGAAAAATTTGATGAATATTCCGGTGTCATTAAGGATTCTATACGCGATGATTTGCGCATTCAGATTGCAATAGATGTGAATGCCGTTATTTCGAGAATGCCTAATCAGCGCTATGCGGAGATTATTCGTCTGCTCCTCATTGAAGGCTATGCATCTCAAGATGTGGCTGACATGCTTGACATGAAAGTCGAGAATATCTATAATCTAAAACACCGGGCTATCAATCAGTTCATAGAACTATATGGTCAACGATAGGATTGTGAGAGTTTCTGACTCTATAAAATAAAACCAAAACGAACAATTTTATGATAAGTCAAAAATTCTCTATTATTCCCGAAGATCAAATCGCAAGTTTTATGAACGAAAGCAGGAAACAAAAAGAAGAAGATAGTCTTCTGGACTCGATAGAAAGCGTGTCAGACCTCTGGGTGCTGGCAAATATGAATGAAACATTTAATGAAGAAAACAACTTACATAACAGCGTTGCTGGCTCTTATTTTGACGTGTGTCCTTCCGTCAGAGGCGAAGACACGTCGAGTTGTTGTCATAGGCTTGGGTGAACAGCTGGATAAATCGTGGAATAAAATCAATGGTGATAAGGACGTGCCATTGGTCGTCTCAATGCTTAAAGCCAATGGATTCGGCGATATTGCGACATTAACGAACAAGAAAGCTACCAAGGCCGGCATCATCAATGCTTTCAATTCTTTGATTAATCGGTCGCAGAAAGGCGACATCATATATATTCAGTTTTCCGGGCATGGTCAGATGATGACTGATCTGAATGGAGACGAAAAGGACGGTTTTGATGAAGCATGGATTCCATACGATGCCTATCTCAAATATTGTTCAAAAGATAAGGGAGAAAAACACCTCAGCGATGATGAGATAGCTCAATACCTGACAAGACTTCGCTCCAGGATAGGTCGTGAAGGCGTCATAGCAGTTGTGGTAGATGCTTGTCATAGCGGTGACTCACCCCGTGATTTATGCGAGAATGATTCTGTTGTGGTCAGAGGCGTGGATGTGGATTTTGTAATTCCCGGTAAAAGGAAAGGATCTTCAGTTCGCACTCCGGAGTCATGGCTTACGCTCAGTGCTTGCCAAGATTTCCAGCTGAATCAGGAATATAATGGGGTCGGTAAACTAACTCATATCCTTGCCAATAATTGGCGGGATTATGTGGGAAAATCCGACCAGACCATATATAAAGCTATTGATGAGGTATACGAGACCAGAAAATATAAAGGTCCTGTAGCTCAGAATCCACGGCTTTCCGGGAAAACCGGAAGAGTCTTATCGCTGATTTTCAATAAAAAATGATATTCGAGTTCAGACGCAAATCATATACCGACATTCAGATAGTCGATGCGTATCAGACCGGCGACAAAAAGATACAGCAGTTCTGGTATGACAAATGCCGTTCACAGTTTGGTAAAGGCACGTCAAACTATGGCGGCTTGACTGATTATGATCGTGATGACCTGTTCCAAGACTCTTTCATTATCTTTTGGGAGAAGATGGAGTCTCAACAGATTTATATACATGAAGGAATGGTCCATGTCACCTCCAAAAAGGGAGACAGCATAATCCCGGATATGCTCGGCTACTTCATGCGAATAGTCAAGAATAAGTATCTTGAGATGTTTCATAGTGGGAAATACGTTATTCCCATCAATGAAGTCGTAACATCTTCAAATGACGACTTCTTTGAAGAACTTTATTGGGATGAAGACCCGGATGTGGAGAAAGACAGAATTGTCAGTCAATGTCTTCTTTCGCTGCCTAAGAGTTGTCTTGAAATACTGACAATGTTTTACTATGAGAAGAAGTCTTTGGAGCAGATACTCGAAGAACGTCCTGAGAATAATTCATACGATGGATTGAAGAGCCGCAAGTCAAAGTGCATGACAAATCTAAAGAAACGCATAACCGAATCATTTGCCAAAGCAGGATTACGATGAAAGAAGATGATATAGACAAACGAATCGAAAGAGTCACAGAATCTGTTGGCTCGAAGGCAGCTGCAATGCGTCAATGGGAAGCTGATAGGGTTTCTTATGAATTGAAACGTAAAGTTGCCGCTAAAAGGTGGCGTACCTACGGTATCTCAGCTGCTGCGTCCATAGTTCTGATTTGTGGCATCGGTTTCGGCTTTTTCATAAATCGAGGAGGAGATAATGATTATGGAGTTACATCTACAGCCCCAGTATATAGAGGCGGAAGTTGCGACATTGTAGAGATTCAAGCTATGATTGATTCTGCGAAATATGAAAAAGCTCTTCAGGCAATCGATGTATCTCTTGCTGACACAGTAATTGATCCGTCTTCTACATCAGAACGGCAGGACTATCTACGGAGTGTTAACGCTAGCCGGGAATATGAATTGACTTGGCTTAAGATAAATGTGCTTATTAAGAGTGGGAAAAAGTCCGATGCAATACCGTTGTTGCAGGAATATGTAAAGAAGGATGGTGAACACCAGGATGATGCTCGGAATTTTCTAAATGATTTGACAAAATGAGACAATTCATTATCGCAATTACGTCTATATTAGTATGCTTGAGTGGATACGCTCAGATATACAATAACTTTATACAAGCAGGAGACTACGCCTATAAAGATAAGAATTATCCGCTTGCAACATATTTCTATGAAGAAGCATTGCGAAACATACCGGCAGATTCTGTCGTAGATATTTATATAGCCGATAACCATTTGCGTGATGCAAATATGTATTCCGGGGAATTTGCCAAGGCTGTCGGATACGGTGAAGATGCTATTCGGGAACTCGAGCAAATGGGATTGACAGGCAGGTATCAGAACTTTGAAGATTCTCTTATGGTTGCCAATATTTACTCCCTGAACGGTGATTCCATTATGGCCGCTCGATATTTGGATGAAGTATTTGGCCGTGCTCTTAATGCGCAACTCACTTGGAAAGGTAAATTGCAATTATCCAAACTGGGTGGAATAGTTTCCAGCCATTTGAACAACTGGACACTGGCTGAATCAATGTATGATTTGAGCCGACAGATTATAAAGAGATTCACACCTTGTGATGAAACAATCAATACTCTGAATCTTTATGGTAACACCTTGTATCATAATAACAAGTATGAGGATGCTTTGAAGGTTTACGAGGAACAATTGGAAGTCTGTGAAAAGCTGTATGGTAATAATTCCCGAGAATACCACTGGACTCAATACTGTATTGCCAATATACTTGCCTATATGGGTAGGATTGATGAAGGGGCATCCATATATAAAGAAGTGATAGCTTGGTATCGCGACAAGATGTTGTATGATTTGCAATCAATTCCTTCAACGGAGCGAGACAAGTATCTTGACAATATGATCGAGTTGCTTCAAAATGCCATACCGTTTGGAATTGAGGCGAAATATAATGAGGATGAATTTACAGCATTGGCATATGAATGTCTTCTTCTAACCAAAGGGCTACTTTTGGCAACTGAAAAATCGACAGAAACTATAATAAGAGAAAATGGCACAGATGAGGAAGTAGCAAGTATTACTACACTTTATCCGTTAAAATCTCATTTGGCGGATTTACTTGCTAATCACAAAAGCGATCCCAAAGATGTTCTGAATACATACGCCCAAATCAAGACTATCGATGTAAACCTTGCAAATGCTTGTTCACAATATGGAAACAACACATTTTTTGCTTCTATTGGCTACGAACAGGTTAAGAATAATCTGAAAGACGGTGAAGTATTGTTGGACTTCGCAGACTTCAAACCGAGGAGCAAACCTCGACAATATGTCTGCTATGAAATACGCCGCGATCAGAAATACCCAACGGTGCATTATATTTGCAATGGAGCGGAACTGGACTCTCTGTTAGCTCTTGAGAATCACAGATGGGGAAATCTTTATTCCGGAGAAACCGGCGCAGACATGGCATCTATAATCGGAAGGTCAATAAGAAAGGTCATTGGTGATTCCAAAACAGTTTATTATGTCCCTTCCGGTGTATTTCATAAAGTTGCCATAGAAGCAATTCCGCTTAGAGGAAAACGACTCGGTGAGACTTGCTCATTTTATCGACTGTCTTCAGCAAGGGAATTGGTTGTGGATAATCAATCGAGTCAATTAAATTCCGCACAATTATTTGGAGGGCTTACTTATGGTGCTGATATAAAACCATTGATACGTTCGTTGCAAGAAGTGAGAGATATTTCCAATATGCTTAATGATGTTATGAAACATCATACGATTGTAGCGGATAAAGGAACTAAGGAGTAATTCATGCAAATGAACTGCAATGCTCCAAATATCATACACTTGTCTACGCACGGTTTTTATTATTCCCCAAGCGACCATAACCTACCATCTTCTCTTAAGGGCTATAATGACGCCATGTCATTATCCGGTTTGGTCATGTCGGGTGGTTCTTTATCGTCACGATTGGGCTTACTCACAGCTGACGAGGTAGCTCAGTGCAATTTGTCAAATACCGTTATAGCATGTCTCGCTTCTTGCCATTCAGGACAAGGAGAGGTGACGTCAGAAGGCATCTATGGTCTGCAGCGAGCTTTCAAGAAGGCAGGAGTAAAAACTGTGATTATGAATCTTTGGGAAGCAAGTGATGTCGCCACCCAATGCTTTATGACTAATTTCTACTTGGATCTAATCAATGGCAGCAAAGACCGACATAAGGCATTCCAATATGCCCGCGATGAGGTACGAAAGAAATATTCTTCGCCGTTCTATTGGGCTGGATTTGTAATGGTGGATTAAATTTCTTGAAATTTATGGGTTACATCTTCTTAGACATACCCATAAAGGGTGAAACAAACTTAGAAGTTGCACCCGGCACGAATAAGGGTTTCTGAAAATGAAATTAAAACTATCGATCATGCTAATGGCATTTGCCATACTTTTGGGATTTCAAAGTTGTACAGGTGATGATCCCAAAGTGACAATTAATACAAATAGCTTCGATTTTAAGGTGGTTAACCTTAGTGTGGATGATGGTAAACTTACGGCCACAGGTGGGACATCGGTAACCGTTAACTGGTCTGTTAACGTGTCCATCAATGGTGAGACTACTGCTGCAAGCGGCACTAAAAAGAGTAATGAACTTCCAGTAATGGAAGGGAATGAAATTGAGATTCAATTTTCACCTTCAAGTCCGGAGCAAACAGAGGCCTACATCACAATGCCCGATGGAAAAACACATAAGGTCACACTCGAAAATCCCTCATTCAAGTGGATAGTCCCAGTAATTTTTACAGATGAATTGGAAATTACCGGAGAGTGTCGTTATGAGACCAAGACCACAAAATATGTTGAGACAGGACTTGTAAAACTGATATCCTTGATTAAATAATCCCGATACGAAAGGCATGGCAAATCTTGAAAACGATATTGACAGATTTATTATTGCTCAGGATAATAGATATATTGGCTACGATCAAGCACTGAATGAGATTCGTGACGGCAAGAAAGTCCGCCATTGGATATGGTACATTTTCCCTCAACTAAGGGGTTTAGGACACAGTCGTAAATCATATTATTACGGGATAAAGGATAAGGAGGAAGCAAGGCGTTATATAACGAATCCGATGCTTCGGGATAGAATGTTTGAGATCACCGAAGCGTTGTTGGAGCATAGTGATAAAACAATCGTGGAAATATTGGTCCATATCGATTCAATGAAGGTTCAATCAAGCATGACCCTTTTTGATTGTGTGTGTGCCTAATAGCTTATTTGCCAGAGTTCTGCAAACATTCTATAACGGCGAAAAAGACAGGCAATCCATCGTCTGATTCTCTTAATGAAATAGCACAAATTGCGGATAGGACATGACATTTACTGGTGGAGATATAGTTAGGATTGGCATTATTCTCTATGTCCTAACATGGGTTGGATTTGTATGTTTCCTAAACATATATTCCGGCAGAGAGAATGCCAATGTCCATAAGGTTGCGAAATGGTACTTTATTACTGTTGCAACCCGGCATTGGGGTTGGTTACCAGCATTGTTCATGTCTCTTCTTCTTTTCTGGACACTCCCTGATATTTATGTTGTCACTCAAGATGTAGAAAGAAAAAAAGCGGACATAGAGGAAGACAATAGAAGGTGGAAATGGTATCAAGATACAACATACACCCTAAAGGAGACTTTCTATGTTGACAAATACTATGTGCCCTTTTCTTTTCATGGGAAAAAATGTGCACCCTTCAATTCTTATCTCATTAATGAGTCTGACTAAATACTGGTGATCTATTCCACCAACCTTTTTAATGGACAATTCACAAAAGTGTCCAGTGTTGCTGAATTTGAGATTATTCCTCCCGGACATTTCCAAAAATATACTAGACATATACATAACAAATTTGACTCACCGAATGAATCCAGTTTTAGTTATATTCCGGAAGATAGAAAGAATAAAAGCACAACCGAACTAAGCCTCACCATATTGTCAGATGCAATTAATGAAACACGACGTATTCAGGATAAGATAAATGATAGGAACGAAATGATGTATGGTATAGATTCATTAGGCATATCTCTTACAGCACGAGAGTTCCTCTTAAAACAATTGAAAAAAACACAAGATGCTAAACAAGGAACGCATTGAAAATAACCCATATCGGATTTTAGGCGTGTATGTCGGAAGCCCGATTTCGGTAGAGGTGAACCATCTCAACCGAATCCGTGCGTTCTCAAAAGTAGGACAACCTGCTACTTTTCAAATGCGAGGTGATGAAGTTTTATCACCCGTTGTAAGGACAGAGGAGTCGGCAGAGGCCGCTGCTCAGATATTATCATTGGCACGAGACAGGGTTGAAAACTCTATAATATGGTTTAGTGACGGAGATCAGGACTGGGGGCGAGTGCTTAATGCCGTAGTAGAGGCATTACTTGAAAATGACTATACAAAGGCCATCAACTACTATGAATTATTGATATCAGACCGGTCGATACGTGAAGACTTTCTTGCATCGGTAAGCCATGGATTGCTTACATTGACAAGAAAAGATCTTGCCAATATTATTTCGGAAATCATCAGTTTATGTGAAGATGATATGGAGGGATTCTGGATGTCAGACTGTATAAAGCCGTCCGGACAAATTGCCTCAATTTTGTTTGAAAAGACCATACGAGTTAAACTTGAAACCTTAATACAATCAATCGAGTTTTATGATATCTTAGGCAATCTTTCAACTGATAAAGAGCTTCATGGTATTGATTTTTATGATTTCATAGACCGATTTGTGAATACGTTAAATGAAATCAGGCCTATCCTTCAAACGGTAGGTGACGTATATGGAGTTGAAAGTATAGAATATAAAAGTTTTACAGAAGAGCTGTGTAAGAAAACCTATACGAGGGGGGCATTTCTTATACACCAGATTGGAAAATTTGTCTGGATACAGAATCCAAAGAATAGACTTCCTGACAATTCGTATAAAAAATACAGGTCAAAGATGCCTGTTGGCTGTATAAGAGCATGTATGGATTTAATCTCCAGTGTGGATATCATTGTCAATGAGACCATAAACTGGGCTAAGATTGATGCAGTTTCCGAGAAAATATTATACTCCGACATTGACAGTTATAAAAAAGCAAAACGAATAGAGTTTGTGAGCAGTGATGATATAATTCGCCGCTCAGTTCGCTCTTTTCAAATAAAAAGAGGAATCACTATCGCAGCATGGTTGGCATTCCTTTACTTGTTATTCTTTTAAAAAAAGAAAGGTATAACAATGAAGCATATAACAATAGATTATGGCATTGATTTAGGTACCACAAATTCTGCAATCAGTAGAATGGAATATGGCGTGCCAACCATTATCCGATCTGATAATGGGATGGAATCGATGCCCTCTTGTGTGTCCTTTAAAAAAGGAGGATCCTTATGTGTGGGGTATTCAGCCTATTCAGATCTTGGACGCTCAAAACTTCGGGCATTGAAGAAGAAATCAGGTCAGAAGTCAGACTCTTGCATTGAGTTCAAACGGTATATGGGATCAGATATGACATATATGAATTCGTATGCGGATCATAAATGGACTCCGGAAGAATTGTCAGCGCAGGTTCTGAAATCACTCTGCTCGTTTGTCACTGATGAAGATGTGAAAGCCGCAGTGATTACAGTTCCTGCAAAGTTCACCGTCAATCAGAAAGATGCCACACTTGAAGCTGCTCATCTTGCCGGATTAGAGCAGGTGGAACTTCTTCAGGAACCTATCGCCGCCTCCATGGCCTACGGTTTGAAAGCTGATGAAAAAAATGGAATATGGATGGTTTTTGATTTCGGCGGAGGTACACTTGATGTCGCGCTTGTTCATGTGAGCGACGGAATCATGCAAGTTTTTGATACCGAGGGAGACAATTATCTCGGAGGCAAGAACCTTGATGAAGCAATCGTCACTAAGATTCTTTTGCCTGAACTCCTCACTCGCTACGTTATCAATGCCGCTGATAAAACTCAGATGGAAGTGCTGTGTGATGCGCTTAAGGTTGTTGCGGAAAAACTGAAAAATGCTCTTTCCTACAAGGCGAAGGAGACTGTATACCTTGAAGCAGGAGATTGGGGCGAAGATGAAGACGGTGAGGAGATAGAGATGGAGCTGACGGTGTCCAGAGAAGATTTAGAAAAGGCAATCCGCCCTATTCTTCAAAAAGCGGTAGATGTATGCAAAAATTTGATGCTTAGAAACAATATCTCTTATGGTAAGTTGTCTCACCTTATACTTATCGGTGGTCCGACATACATACCATTATTGCGTGGCATGCTCCGTGAACAGGTGACTCAGAATGTCGAGACAGGTATCGACCCTATGACAGCAGTAGCACAGGGCGCAGCATTATATGCCGCCACAATTCCCTTGAAAAACATTGAGAGGTCTAAGGAAAACGACAGCGAGTTGCAACTCGAAATTAACTTTGAAGCCACTTCAGTTGACAGGGAGAGCTATGTTACCGTTCATACAAAAGAATTAATATCAGGCTTGGAAGTCAAACTAATCAGGACTGAAGACCGCTGGGAATCCTTGCCTACAAAAGTAGGAGGAAAGGGAGGACTTATCATAGCAGAACTGCTATCCGGCAGACCTAATACGTTTGTTGTATCAGCTTCAATCTATGGTGATGAGATTCCCTGTTTCCCATCAGAAATGACAATTATCCAAGGCACCAAAGCCGGATCAGCCATATTACCGTATAATATCGGTATAGAAGTGTATAATCCGAAGAAGGACAAGAGGGTTTTCACCTCCCTTACAGGATTGGAAAAGAATCGTCCATTGCCTGCGTCGGGAATGGTCTATGGACTAAAGACAATGACAGACATTTACGGTGGCGATGAGGATACAAAGATAAGGATAGCGATATATCAGGGTGATAATGATGCTGAAGGTAAAACCGCCGCTCTTTATGAATATGTTTCTGACATTATAGTTACCGGTGATGACGTTGCTTCTTATATTCCAGAAGGAAGTCATGTCAATGTAAAAATCGATGTTGACAGGTCTGAAATGATGACCGTAACATGTGAGTTCCCCTTATCCGGTCAAACTGTTACAAAAAGATTAGACACCTCTAAACGTCAAGAAAGCAAATCAGATGAGCATCTCAAGGAACTTATAGCTCAGACATCTTCTAAGCTGCGGTCGCTCACCGGTGAACTTGACGATGATCCTGAACTTCCAAATCTGATAAGACAATTAAGAATGGTGGAGGATTCTCTTGTATCAGGCGTCCAGCATAAGCAGGTAGAACAGCATCTGAAAGAGGTGATGCGCTGTGTAGAGGCGTATGAAGTTGAATCAGAGTGGGACAGAACCCGGCATGCCCTTCAAAAGTCACTCCTATCTCTACAAATAGAGGGTGCCAAGCGCAGTAATGATGTCGGTGTGACAAGGATGGTCGAAAGTTTTACTGCACAGGTGTCACGTATGCTTGAAATAAAGGACGAGCGCAAGGCGAAATTCCTGCAACATCAGATTGAGGAATATGAGTATGCCATAACTCAAGATGTGATTTACAGAAATGTGATACGTTGGGCCAATCGTGAATTTTCTACAATTAGATGGACAGACCAACGCAAAGCACAGAAACTCGTCATGGAGGCTATGGCGATCCTTCGCGAAGATCCTAACGCTCCCTTATCTGCAATCAAGGACGTAACCGACGCATTCTATTCTCTTATCAAGAAAGATATGGTAAGTTCATCATATCTGTCGGCAGAGTCTTCTGGAGATACCAATAGACTCAATATTCTTTCTATGTAGCATGACTTACGAAAAAGATAACTATATCGAGGGATATAAAATCTCCCTATTGCTTAAACAGTCAGGAGAGGTTTCTACATATCGTGTCCGCGACACGGAAGGAAAACTTTGCGTGTTGAAATGGGGCATATCCAAGTCAGAACTTTCCTACGCCCCACTTTCCGGTCTGTTCATATCCAAAGGAGGAAATTATGTAGTCTATAGATATGTCAGTGGAGAGACATTGGAAGCTCGGCTTCTCAGATTGAACAAGCTGAAAGAAGAGGAGACGATTAGGCTTGCAAAAGGCATTCTGAAGCAATTGATTAAAATTCATCAAAATGGATTTGTTCATTTGAATCTCACCCCCGATAATATCGTTGTTGAGTTGGGAGGAGAAAGTCCTGTGGCGTATATTGTGGGACTCAGTCAACTGCAACCAATCAGTCAATCCGGTATCAATAAAGACTTATGCGGGGTGGGAAGCGTCATCTGTCAGATGCTAACAGGTGGGCCCGTAGATCGTATAAAAGTCAACGTTGGAAAAATGTCATCCATAGAAACTGTGATGATGAAAGCCTTGTATTCAGAGTTCGAGTCTGCTGAGGCCATGCTTTGCGCTCTTGATGGAGATTCCAGGATTTCGTATTTACCAAGATCTAAAGGCCCAGGATTCTCCGCTGTGGCCGGGATGGATTCCTTGAAAGAAAAACTCAGATCTGAAGTCATTGATATTCTTTCCGACAAGACCGAAGCTGAACAGTATGGTATCGACATCCCGAACGGGATGCTTCTATATGGACCGCCGGGATGCGGAAAGACCTTTTTGGCAGAACGGTTTGCCGAAGAAGCTGGATATAATTACAAATACATTAAGTCAAGCGACCTTGCAAGCACATACCTTCACGGATCACAAGAAAAAATTGCGGCTCTTTTTGATGAAGCGAGGAGGAACGCACCGACAATTCTTTGTTTTGATGAGTTCGACGCATTAGTTCCCAAACGGGATGTTATCTTTAATGCGAGTCAAAGTGCGGAGGTGAATGAATTCTTGACGCAACTTAATAATTGCGGTAAAGACGGAGTATTCATAATTGCTACAACGAATCGTCCTGATAGGATTGATTCTGCGGTACTGAGGAGCGGGCGTATTGATTACAAGATTTTTGTACCTACTCCTGATATAGAATCTCGCAAGGAACTGTTCCATATTTTACTTAAGAACAGACCAACTGAGGATTCAATAGATTTAGATAAGCTCGCAGAGATGACCGAAGATTATCTTGCAAGCGATATTTCAGCTATTGTTCAGATAGCGGCAAGAGAAGCGTTCCGTTCAAAATCAGAGATTACGAATAAACTTCTTCAGAAAGCAACGAATGCAGTGATGCCCAGTTTATCAAAATTTCAAATAAAAGAGTTTGATAAAATGAAGAATGAGTTTGAACACAAGGATAAAGAAAACGGACGTATAAGAGTAGGTTTTATGTAGCAGTCCTATTTGGGCATTATGAATTTTAAATGATCAAGACTATGACTACAAATATTCCGAGAGAGACTAAGGAAATCTACATAACTGGCGAGATCAATGATACACTCGCAAATGAAATTCAATTAATGCTTCTTAATGAGGGAAGTACTATAGCTCCTCTAAGAATGATAATTAATTCCAAAGGGGGGAGCGTATATCCCGCACTCGGAATAATCGATGTCATGGATTTTGCTTCTTATCCTATAGAAACGGAATGTGACGGGATAGCAGCTGGTACCGCAGCTATAATATTGGCAATGGGGGAAAAAGGACATCGGTATGCACACATGGATTCACGTATCGTAATCATGTATGCAACAAGTTCGCAAGAAGATAATGTAGCAATAATCGGAGAAATTCGCAAACTGAACAAAGAGATGATATCTATTCTTGCAAATCTCACCAATAAAACAGAGAAAGAAATATGTATAGCTATATAGAGAGCAAAAGGTGAACTTTATATGACAGCACAAGAAGCAAAATCATTTGGTATTGTTGATGAAATTTTAGACTGATATATCATAGGGGGTAGAGTTATAAAAAGAGTCATCTCTCTCCAAATATTCAAGCAATAAAATAATAAAATGGAATTACTACAAATAAAATCTATTAAGAATTGGATGATGGTAATGTTTTTCATCATCTTTATCTCTATTCACGCATGGGGATGTGATAAAAACGTTTTCTTTAAAATAGATATTCCTGAAGGTTGGGAAGAATCATGTATACATTCAAGTGAAAAAAACACACATCTGCCAGCCATTGCATTGGAATATGAAAAAACGGATCCGTCTTTAAGATATCAATACACCTATGCAATAATAATGAAAGGCGATGTAGATGGTAAGGAATATATCCCTATCCATGTCTCAAAAGATCTTGACACTACTATTAGCGAGAATCTTTGCTACTATAAAGAAGAGGATTTTCACGGTATGCCAGCCCTTTCATATACATTTGGAGGTTCTACTAACGGTGTAAATAATGTTGGTAAGATCTATTTTGTTAATGCTAATGGTTTCTCCATCATATTCGTAAATTATTTCATCCCAAATAAATCGGGTAAAAGGCATGAGATAGATGTTTGGAAATCCCTAAAATGGCTTCCTCAAGACAAATGGGATCTATAATCTAAGTATGTAATTTCTAATTATAAAACAATATGGAATATGTAAAATGTCCTTCATGCGGGAACAAAACTCCCGCCGTGCTGACACGATGCAAGCATTGTGGTGAACGACTCCCTCAAAATCGTGGCCTCAAAGCTACCGAGGTTTATCAAATTAAGAAACGTGCCGGATTCACGACCTTTTATTTATGGTTGGGATTAGTTCTCAATTCCATAATGGGGATCGCATACTTCGCCACCATCTTCACAAGAAAAGGTCTATGGTCAGCCTATGATCCAATGTATACCCGAATTTATGGGTTAGTATCTTCTGCTATCTTATTTTATGGGTATCTATCACTATTGCGATGGAACAAGATTGGATTCTATATCCTCATTCTAATGGCTGGAATAAGTCTGGTAATGAATTTCATTGGAGGCGGCGCGATATCATTTCCCACGTTCTTCCCAATTATCTCTGCAATGATTTTATATGCAGTGCTCCAAATTCGCAAAAATGGGAGTTCATGTTGGGAACAACTCTCATAATCAACCAATATCTCTAATTACATGTCAAAGACATCTATAAAGCCATATTTTATAACCCACAAAAAACAAATTGTTACTGGGTTCCTCATAGTAGCAGCATTTTTTGCAGGACTGATTATTCCTTCTCCGTTCTTCAAGAGTAACTCCGTTCTTGATGATTTAGGAAACGATATGATTGCAGTGAAGGATACAACCAATATGGTTCTTCCCGATGGCGCGGTTTATGAAGGGTCTCTTAATACGAAAACTAATGCCTTTCATGGATATGGAGTCCTTGTTAAAGGGAATTCATCGTATGAAGGAAACTGGAAAAACGGAAAATTGCCATACGGCAAGCGTACTACACCTCAGTCTGTATATGAAGGCCGTTTCAACGATGATTTAGACAATAATGGGTTTGGCATCATCAAGTACACTCCGGAATATATTGAAGGCAAGCGCAAACAAGGTCTATCGGACAACGAGATTACCGTCACTTATATTGGTAATTGGAAGAAGAATCTTAAGCACGGCGTAGGTCGTGCTATTTTGGCCGATTCAAGTATGGATTTTGGCAAATATCACGAGGGTTTACTTAACAAAATTGAGGGAAGCAATTATCATGTAGGAGATTACATATATGGAATAGATGTATCTAGACACCAAGGTGATATAAATTGGGATAAGCTTGCATTGTATTGTACAAATGATGGACGTGTATTCCGATTTAAACCTAAAGATGAAAACGACCGTAAATATATGCAGCCCGTATTCTTCGCTTATATGAAAGCAACAGAAGGAGCGACGGTGAAGGACAAAACCTTTGACATTAGAATGATTGAGGCGGAGAGACACGGTATAGTGAAAGGTGCCTATCATTTCTTAAGACTTGGCAGTCCAGTAGAAGAGCAAATTAAGAATTTTACGGAAACAGCCAATTGGACACCAGGAGACCTGCCCCCAGCACTTGATGTAGAGGTCGAATCTGAGATTACAACTCACGGAGTATCGAAATTACTTGATATGACCTATCGATGGCTAGAGGCTGTCGAAGCAAAATTTGGCGTTCGTCCTATTATTTATACACGAGAGAATATCCGAGATAAATATTTGGCAAAAGATTCGAGATTTAATAAATACTAATGTTGGATTGCACGATATCATCCGGATGGTCCAGAAAATGAAGAATGGAGGGTTTGGCAAATGACAGAAAACGGTCATGTAAATGGGTATGATGGACCTATAGACATTGACTTGTTTAAGGGGGATTACAAATCATTCTCTAATTATCTTAAAAGTATTGCCTCAAAAGAAATTTCTGCTACAAAATGAAAAAAATATATGGTATCGCAGTCGTGACTCTATTGTTAGCAATGACTGCATTTGCAAGACAACATGAATACGTCGATAGTCATGGATGTGATTATGCTGATACTTTTGATCATGATACGTTAGTAGCCGTTGATGAGGATATAACACTGTATTCTCCGTTAGGCGAATCTTCAGCCCTATTATACCAAGGAAAGCAATTTACGGTAAAGACTCCGAATGGCGCTGAATTTGAATATCAAGTAAATGATGACGGAATATCTGTTACTTTGATCAAGGGAACTGCAAATGGCACATCAACATTGGTTATTCCATCTTCTGTGGAAGGTCTTGATTCTTATTTCTTTGTGACTGAAATTAATCAATTCGCTTTTAAGAATTTTGAATTCAGTGATAACTCTCCCATGAAGGGTGTTACGCATCTCGTAATATCCGAAGGTATAATATCCGCCGGCCAAAATACCTTTGACAACTCCTCGGATCTGGAAGTCGTTGAATTGCCTTCGTCGCTTGAGATCATTCCTTATGGCATGTTTAAAAATTGCAATAAACTAAAAGAGATCCTTATCCCAGCAAATTCAAGAATTTGTAACATTGAGAGTTTTGCTTTTGACGGATGTTCGGCTCTTGAAAATTTTAATATTCCAAGTGAGGTTTCGCAGATTGGAGAAGGTCCATGGAGAGGTTGTACATCACTCGAAAAATTAGATATTCAAGAGGGAAATTATAATTACATAGTCAATGAAGGTGTCCTTTACAAAGGATGGCAAGGTGATTTAATACAATATCCGGCAGGTAAACGAGATAAAAGTTATCAAATTTATATGGAACAAAATCAATATGTAATTCTGCATTCTATGGCAATCCATATATTGAATTCGTTCATATCCCAGCATCAGTAGACTCGATATCCCATATTGCTTTCTTTGACTGTAAATCATTGAGCACTGTGATATTTAATGATGCGATACAGTTTATTGGGAACAAAGCTTTCAGAGAATGCCCTAATCTTTATAAGATAACGTTGTATGGTTCCCCTCAATATACAAATGAACCAAATGATATTTACAATACCTTTTCTCGAACCACAAATGTAACAGTACAATCAAATATACCTGAGATTGAATTTCCAAGAGCCAAAGGGGGTATTCTAATGTCGGTTTTAGATTATATATCCAATTTCAAAGGCTTTCATTCTGGTGGCATTGAGAAGAATGAAGACTATGGATTCCCCGATTTTTATGGAAGGGGGAAATGGACTGTGTATGGGAATGCAGGGCCTAAAAAAGATGTATTAAATGTTTTAGAGAAGATACCCTCCAATTTATTGAAATTGGAAAATATTGATGATAAAGGATGTATTACTCGTCTCTATCTTGATAATTCCGACAAAAAGAATCTTCGTGTCCTTTACTTTTTTGGAGGGATTGGAGGAAATGACTTGGTTGTTGCTCTTTTTGAGGGTGGGAATCTTAAAAAGATAGAACGGACAATTGATGAAGTAAAACAAGGCAAATATGGAAAATAGAGATTTTGTTGAGTTCTTGGGTTGGGAAGGATCGTATGCGCGGTTCAAAATAAAAAGTGGGCAATTGCCAAACAGCAGAAATCTTGAAGGCATTATTGTAGCTCATGAAGGTGACTGGCCTAACACAGAAGGGATGTTGTGCCATCGTGAATATGACTCATACGAAGATGTCCAAAAGGCACTTGGAACAGGACTTACTTTCATTTCGAAAGAATATTCAACGATATTGAAGCGGACTCTTATTTCTTATTCCTTTGAATATGGAAGCGAAGCGGTTCTAGCCGTCCCTGCAACAGGAGAGGAAATCTATTTCGAGATTTATGGTTCTGATAAATACCATGGTTTGAATCTTCTTGTTGAAAGAGAATTATAACTATTGAAGAAATTTTGATATGGCATTAAGCGAAAAAGAGATATCTTTGTTTGAAAAATTCAAAGACATGGCATTTGTCTATGATAACATACCGTGTTATGTTCAAAGCAAGAATGATATTTACCCATCCGCCTCACGTTGCCCAAAGTGTGGTCACCAGATGATGAATGTCTGTGTGAGTTCTCCTGCAGAATATTGGCAAAATCTGTGTGGCAGAGAAGGATACATCACAATATGCAGTCATTGTGGTGAACAAGGAGAGTTCAAACTTCTGAAAATGAACTAAACAGTCGTTATTTGTGGGTCACGATTACATAAATGACCTTTTCGGTAAATTTAGAAAAGGAAGAAAAACCAAATATTCAGGCTTGGAAGCTAAGTCTCAAGAGCTTATGAGAAAAATCCTGAATGATAAAATTGGATATGAAGAGTTTTTTACAGGATTTAGCGGACTTATAAGCGAGTTCAATGCTCTTTGTGGTAATGTAATAGACGAGACAACTCCTTTGTGGTTCAACTCGTTTAGTGCTAATGTATTCTTGCGCTGGAGGGATTGGCATGTTCTAAGAAAAACCTTTCAGGAGCATCCAGAGAAGTTCAATACACCCGCATTGTTTTCTCAATATAGAAATATTGAATCAATGAATTATGATGGGTGGTTGAAAGAAAAGATAAAGTATTGTCTTGACAATCTTTAGATAAATTTTTCGATAGGTAGAAAATTTTATCTGACGAGAGGGTTACATACTCTCTCGTCTTTGCATAAAGGGCATAATAAATAAAACTAAAAGTTGTGCCCGACACGAATAAGGGTAGAGAACAATGAAGAAGACAATACTCACTCTCGCCATCGTAGCCATTTCAGCAACTGTACTTGGTTTCTGTGCTGCCGCCGCTTCAGCTTCTACATCAGCATCTTCTAAAGCGGTCTTTGCTGCTACCGAAATCCATACACATGCAGCCACACAGGGAAAACACTGCTCCGGCACTGTCGGATGCGACTGCTCCGGTTTTTCACCAATCACCAATGGCAAGGAATGGCAGAAATCATACTGCAATCATTGTGGACACAAAAAGTCATGCCATCGCTGACTGAAAATTTTCTTAGCGGATTCTCAACAAATAAATGGGGATAGGCGAATAGAGATAGTTCTGTTTCCGCATCATTAGTTTTAAGTCTATGATTTTAACCACAATGTAAGGGAACATAAATATGTAAAAAAGATGAAAAAGTATTTTGCAATTTTTATACTCGTTACTGCCAGTATCCTTCAGGTATCGGCGATGACAAGATTGAAAGAATCTAACAGCTCGACTTCGGAAGTCGAATACGCGGTGGAATGTATCCAACGAATTTGTCCTACTGTAATGTGGGATTCATGGACATTCCGTGACATCATGTATGACAAAGAGTCAAAAACCGTATTTATGGTTATTCAGCTTAAGAACTGGCGTGAAAAAGATAATTCACAAGAGACTACTCCGGAGGACATACAAAAAGAGACAGAGTGGATTGTAGCCAATTTCAAAGAAGCATACCACGACTTGATAACGTCATCAGAAACATTCTGCGATGGCGATTGGATGCTCTATCTCTCTGTCGGTCAGCTATTGAAAACAATGGTGAAGAAAAATGCGAATTTGAGAATCATGCTTCTAAAACCGGATTATATGAATCAGGTGTCATCTGAAATACCGTTTGTATTGTCCGCCGAGCAAATTAAAAATATAAAAGCTGAATAAATGAATCGTTTATTTATTATTGCAGTCCTGTTGTTGTCGACATTCGCTGTTATGGCAAACAAGAAAATGACTATCCGAAATGCCGACACTGGAGAGTCTTTTGAAGTAAGGGTGCCGGATAGTCTCAGGATCTATGAGTACAATGGCAACTGGCTAGACTCCATACCGTATCTTGTCGAACACGCACGATATGGTGAGCCTTGGGCCTACGAAGCACTTGCCGAATGTCATCGTCATGGCAAAGGCGGTGTGAAGAGGAGCTTTCTGAACACCCTTTTCTATTATGATCTTGCAGGGAAAGACATAGAAAGCAGCTTAAAAGAGATTGAACAGAGTAATCATGATGATCCTGTTGCAATATTTGCAAGAGTCATCAACTATCTAGAAAGCGATGAAATTGAGCATGCTCTATGCGCCATTGATACTCTCCATAACTTCGATTACCACTCTGCGGATATTTTAAGCAAATACATCAGAAAGGAAGGAAAAACAGAGCTGGAAGATATCTTAAAGTATGCAACTGATCCAGCCACGGATCCCGATGCATCTGTCTTCGCTATTGTAGGCTATGCTTTGTCTAATAAAAATGACTCAACCAAAATTGACATCTCATGGTCAAGATCACTGCTTATGGATAAGATTCCGTTTATGTATTCTTATGTCGGCAGGAATAAATATCGAGACACGATTAAGTCGGAAACTCCTGACGGATACGCTGAAAATGCTCCCGAAAAGGATAAGGAAGACAGAAGAAAGGCGGTGGAATACTTTCTCAAAGCCGATGAATATGGTGCGCTCACAAAAGACGCAGCTCGTTTGCTACATCATTATCTTACATGCGATTCGACATCCAATTGGGTAAATCTTTCGGAAGAGGATATGTATAGGATACAACTCTTAGCCGACATAGAAGAATAGAATATGTCAACGACAATCTTATCACTCATCATTTTAGTAATTGGGACTGAGAGCTGCGACTCTCACAATTCCAATACTTCGGGTTCTGGTATATCGGAAACAGAGACACTTGCAGAATCTGTTGAGTTTGTTCCTTCAGATTCACTCTCCAACATGTATCTCTCTGTTATTGATGAATATTCTGTTGAAAGCAAAGGAACCAGACACTCAGAATATTTCCTCTATGACATTTCGGGCGATAATATCCCTAAGTTATGGGTTAGTTCGGAAAGTTGTGAGGCTGACAAACAACTGAAGATCTATACAAATGAAAATGGAAAGACTCGCCAAATATACAATGGAGGTGGCGGTCATTCGGACTACTTTGTTTTCAACGGAGAACTGGTTTGCGTCATGTGCAACACCGGATCCGGAGCAGTAATAACCTATCAATATGACAAAGGAAGAATAGTCGACAAAGCCAGCGAGTTCTCAATGTGGAATGATGAAAAAGCTCTGTCTGACGACGGCAGGACGAATAAAATACTTGAGTATTGGGAAAACAACTGCGACAAATACATCAACTTAAGATCAATTGATTAAGATATGCGCTGGGTTATTGTTTTAATGATGATGGCATTCTTTGTTCCCATGTATGCCAATCAGGATGATGCAGACCGTTATGTTCGTGAAGCAGAATACTATCAAAAGAAAGCTGACGGTTATCGGCGGGGAGGCTGCTTACTATCTGAAGAAGGCAGAGCAATACGAAAGAGAAGCGGCATACTACACAAAGAAAGGGAAGACAGATACAGCAAAAACCTATCAACGTAAGGCAAAACGGGCAATTGATAGTTATAAGACTCAACTCAGGCACGCATCAAGTGCAGATGAGAAGGCTGCGGATTACTTAAAGCGAGCCTCAAATGCGCTTGAAGGATAACATTAGTCAACGACACACATATCAATTATTTATCAATGAGAAAGTTTATATTCATCCTTATTGGTGCTTTTCTTGCACTGGCTATTCTCAGTTTTGTAGATTGGAATAGTGTTGGTTCGTCCCTGTCTCTTCAGCCAACCGGATGTTCATTAAACAACGAAGAGCCAGATGAAGCTGAAAGTCTATGGACAGATACTATTATGTTTGCCGACGGACATTCTTTTGGATATAGTGGCGATGTGTCAATGTGGGGCGGATGGCTTTTTGATACGATGCCAGTTGGCGATGACCAGATGTTGCGGTATGACTCAGTTGGACCCTCGACTTTGAAACTTAGTCTTGTTACAAGGGATCTTGTCATTGACCTCAGAGACCCTGATGCCGCGGCAAAAATAAAAGCCTTTATGCAACCTATCGATGGATTCAAGCGGTTCAATAAAAGTTATGAGAAATGCCTCGATACCATTGTCTTTGAGGAAACATCCCTCTTTGAACGGGACACAATGAAGTACATGGGAAAATTTAACTTTACGGTGGACTATCCCGACAGTTGCATCGGAAACAAAGAGACTATTAACCGTTTTATATGTGAACTGACTGGAATATCTGAAAGTGAAAAAGTGAAAGTTCCTGGTCTGTCAGCTTTCTACGCCGGGTTCAATCCGACAAAATACTATAAGCCGGTCTACACTGGTAATTCCAACGATTTCCAATGCCTTTCCGATTTTTTAGCTCATAAAACCTTTGAGAACTGGATCCGAGGGGGTGAGTTTGATATGGGATCAAGTGCCGCTACATTGGCGATTAAACCACACATTGCAAACGAGAGGTTTGTAACATTCAGTATGTATGAATATGACAGAGTAGGAACTGGACACGGAATGTACACCGAGACTTTTCATACATTCGATTATAACACAGAAAAAGAATTGACAAACACCGACATTTTCAAAAGTCAGTATATTAACAAAGTCAAGATGATGCTGTTTGAGGTCATGGCTAAAGACCCACATTATCGTGCATGGAATGGAGACTCAATAACAGCATCTGAAATACAAGGTAGAATTGAAGGCTGGCAGTCACCAAATCCCGTTCTTGAAGGCACAGAATGGGAAGAACCTGACCGGGAGGTCAAATTTGCACTTCCCGATGGTGCATTGACAGACTCGGGTGTGCTTTTTTCGTTCCAACCCTACGAGATAGACTGTTGGGCGGCAGGTTCATTTCACTTTATCGTGCCCTATAAACAGCTCAGGCTTTATATGACACAAGAAGCCAAAAGACTAATCAGTATTTGCAAATCAGAGTAAAACCAAATCTACCAATAATATGAAGCATTATTTCTATGGCAAGAAGATGTTTATCATCGACTTGATTCTCGTAAGTATCTGGTCTTTCTTTTTCAGTCGGTATTCAAGTCCCGGTCTTATGCTGTTGATTCTCATTAGAATTGCATTGTGCTTTGAGATGCACCGTAAATCTCCGTGGACTCTAGTCTCTGCTATAGGCTTCATGCTGGCCTATATATGTGCAGAAAATTTCAGCAAACCGTTCGAGAGGATGTTCTATAGCTTCTTCTGTGCTATTGGCGAGTCTAAACTGATGGTTGATATATTCTCCGAACCGTTCGAATGGGAGATGAAAGCCTGGATCGGTTCAATTTCCGCACTATGGTTTGTTTGGCTTGCTGTTTTGCCAATAGTTGTCGGAATCAGGCTCCGCAACATAGGCAAAATACAGTGGACGCGCAAATGGATATGGATTTACCTTGTCCCGTTGGTAGGCTTATGCACATGGGTGATGTTTGATGAAGGTTCTGTCGGCGGTATTCTTCTTGGACTTGTAATATCGCTACTTCCGGTGATTTATTGGAGCATATATGAACGTAAGGGCAGTTCCCTGATTCAAACAATTATCAATCAGAAAGAAATTCGATGGTATCTGGCCTACAGTGTGTTTATGCTTTTTACAATAACAATCGGACTGACGGATATCTACTCACTGAAACTTACCGGACTTTTGATAATGCCACCCCTGTTCTATATTTTGCTGACGCGTTCTATGAATGCCGGAGTCGTGCTTACACGAATTTGTTTGGCACTTTCTGCTGCGGGTTTATGTTATTGGCTCACACTGAATAATGGCGAAACAGAAACGGTAATACTGTTCATAATTGCTTTTGGACTGATTGCATATTCGGGCGTTGCAATGGTGAGTAAAATTCATAAATGGCTATATCCTCTGATATTGGTAACGGCAATACCATTTATGATAGTGCCCAGTATTTTGAGACTGAACCCATACGTCGTTACCGATGCCGACTATACGAGGATGTATCTTACGAATCTGTCTGTGAGGAATGGAGTTTATGTTGTGGAGAAATATGTGGAAAGGAACGAAACCGACAGCACCTATGTTTGCGGACGAAAATATGGTTTGCGCGACCGGTATGGAATCATGCTGCCGATTAAATATGACGAATTAAAAACCATTGACCGCCAGGGACGATATGTCGCCACGATCTCACCTGTCCGATACGGCTGTATGAAAGCAGACCAGCGTTACGGGATATATGATTTGCGGAAGAGGATGTTTGTAGTTGACCCTGACAATGTTGAAGTTCTGAGTTGCAAAAAATCGATGATAAATCGTTTAAACTGATAAATCCCGGAGGCAGATATTTCGCAACCTTATATCTGCCCGGCGAGTTTCGTGGAGTATATTTCCCGGATGCTCATGTCGAGCCTCATTTCGCCGATGGAGAAACATCGGTTGCTGAATTTCTCGAGCGTGCGCAAAATCCTGTCTTGGATGTAGATAACGACTATTGGGAAATTATGCGTAAGGAGAATCCTCACGCTTACAGACTGCTGATACAGATGTTGGAGTTAAGAGGAGAAGAAAGTTCATCTATAAATGACCTGAACTATGCTCGTGCAATTAGAGAAATCATTAACAAAGACACCTATTACAGAGGCAATGTCAACAGGGCCTTGGAGGACGTAGCGAATCTAAGCAAAACAATCACCGATAGTGGGTCTCAGACCGACATAAATTCTTGGACAGACTATTTGAGGTTTATTTCAAGCATCCGTACATCGCTTGCATACGACACTATTTTGACAAATGGCGGTGAAATTGAATGGATAAACAAGGAATATGTGGCATGGCACAATCTCATAGAGGCCATGGCTTACTACCTTGACTATCTGTATTCCGATAAATCCTATCGCGCAGTGCCTGAAGAGAAGAACTACACCATAACCGAATGGCTTGATTTCAGAAGGTCAAACCTTGAAAAAGAGTGTGAGATATTGGGCAACAATCTGATTTACTCAGTTAAGGAATCTAAAGCAGACTCTATCAGGGATGAATCTCAATATCAAGAGTTATTTTCAAAGTTCCATTCCTATTCCAATCCATACTATTACAATCCAATGTGGAATGAGATAAAACCTGCTTTCGATGAATGGAAATCTGCAAGAGCAAAAATAGCCGAACAGCTGAAGTCGCATACTTCTTTGTCATATCGTGAATACTCAAGCGAGGTTGTTGATAGTGTATTCTCATTTATTGAAAGACTGGATCATCCCTATTTCAGACCGGCACTGTAAATTCTTCCCTTAATAAAATTCTTCCCTTAATACAAGCCAACCGACCCAAATCATGCGCGGGCGCAAGGGGGAATAATGGACAGTAAATTCAGAGTGTAGGCGGCACCCAAATGGGTCATTGGAGATGTTGGATGTTTTGATTTTGATGTTAGATTTTTATTGAAAATCATACGACAAATAAATCGTGATTTTGTTGTTGATTTGTTACTCTACGGCAATTTAGTGCATATAAAGTACTGTATGACAATATTTATTCAAATTCCATTGGTTAGTAGCCCACCATTTTCTTATAGCAACGGGAAAACTCGATTACCGCACCGGCGTATTGCGCGGCGGAGAGTTCCTGAATGCATTCTGTGTGGTGGGAGTGAACTGTTTTATTCTTATATCGGGATATTTCGGTATAAAATTCCGCGTTTCCAAGATTCTTAACCTGCTGTTCGTGATAATGTCGGTGCTGGCGGTGGATTTTCTGCTCGGCATGACGGGAGCGGAGATTTTCGACAGTCAATATGCAATGCATACGATTACTCCTTTCGTAAAGGGATGTAACTGGTTCCTGCCCGCATATATCGCGCTTATGTTTCTCGCTCCAGTTCTGAACAAGGCTATATGCAATGCCGACGGCAAAGAACTACGGATGTGGGCGGCGCTTCTTACTATAGTGAACCTTTATGCTTATTTCTGCAGCGTAGGCTCGGTAAATTCCAATGGATATACGATATTCCAGTTCATTTATCTTTATATAACGGGAGCTTGTCTGCGCAGAGTTTGGCATGTGAGTAAGATTATCGCGGTGGGGCTTTATACAAGCGGCGCTGTCGCTGCATGGCTCGTATCGCAGTACGTCGGGGCGGGATATAAGGCTTTTGCATACAACAGTCCGCAGGTGCTTGTCGCTTCGGTGGGATTTTTTATGCTCTTTACCTCGCTCGACATCAGGAGCCGGATTGTAAACAGGGCGGCAAGGGCGGTGTTCGTGGTATTCCTTTTTCATTATATAATACTTAAATGGTTGAAAAATTGCGATTCTCCCCTAATTGTGGCTGCACTGTATGTTTCTGTGTTCGTTGCCGCAGGTTTGCTCAACGAAATAATTTCCTTGTTGTATAATGCCCTTTGCAGTGTGGCGTCAAGGGTGCGTAACAGGCTGTGCCGGTAGCGGGAGCGTCAAGGGCAGGCTTTGCGAAGAGGACGTATGAATGGCTTTATTCGCGGATAGTGGTGGTTGTTTGTCGGGTTTTTTATAATTTTGTGAAGTTTTCCTTCCGGAAAAGTCATCCCGAAAGGTAAAACTTAAATCTATAGTGTTTTGAAACGTTATTCCGGCATATTGTTCCCGTTGTTCGTAGTATTTGCTGCGATGTCCGTGCTTTCCGGCTGCTCGTCTAAGAAATTTCTCGGCGGGAGCGAGACTGTGCTCTCGTCGGTGAACATGAAATCGACCGACAGGCAGTTCAATGCAAAGAACTATGCGCGCAATGTGAAGCAGAAACCCAATTCGCGCTGGTTCGGCGCGGTGAAAGTGCCGCTGGGCATATATTGTATGGCAAGCAAAGACACTCTGAAACACCCGAAGAGCCTGTTGCGCAAGCTGGGCGAGGCTCCTGTGGTGTATGACACGCTGCTTACAGAGGCTTCGGTGAACAGTATAAGAAATGTGCTTGTGAATACGGGATACTTTCATGCGCAGGTGCAGGCCAACGAGATGCGCAAACGCTACAAAACGCGCGTGGAGTACGTTATAACCCCCGGAAACTTGTACACGGTGAGCGAAATAAACTGGGACGTGGAAAATTCCGACGTATACAGTGTTATAAAAAAGGATTCCTCGGCTTCGTTGCTGCGAGCAGGTATGGCTTGTGACGTAACGGTTCTTTCGTCGGAACGGAACCGCATAATCCGAATGCTGCAGGACAAGGGATATTTCGGCATAAACCGCGAGTTTGTCAGTTTCAGTGCAGACACTTCGGCTTATTCCACAAACGTTGCTCTGACAGTTCGTATCGCGCACCTGGGAAATGCGGAAGATTCCATAAACGCATATAAAAAATACCGTATCGACAACGTGAATGTCTATTGCGACGTTGACGATGAGGAAAATGCAGAATCTTTTTCGCAAGGAGGTGCGTCGGAACCGGCAGGCGGTAGTGCCGGCAAGGTCTTTGAATATGATATATTCGGAAAAGACAGAAAAGCTTTCTCAGGCGGTGGAAAATATAGCTTTTACGGGAGCAGAATTCTGCGCTATAAAACCCTCATGCGCAATATCGACATGATTCCCGGCTCACTTTTCAATCAAACCAACGTTGAGCGTACCTACCGCAACCTCGGAAATATTTCTATTGTCAATTTCTCTACCGTAAGATTGCTTGAACCGGATGTTTCTGCGGGAGACAATAGTCGCTGGCCGGCAGAGAACGAAAAAAGCGGCGGGAATGTCACCGGCAATGGCGCTTCTTTTAGCGGCAATGCGGCGGGAAGTCAATACGGAACGGTAGCCGGAGACGATTCTTTGCGGCATCTTACGGCAAATATCTTCGTAAAGACAAAAGATATCAATACTGTAAGTTTCGAAGTGGAAGGTACGAATATGGCCGGCGATCTTGGGGCCGCAGCTGCCTTTGCTTATGAGAACCGCAACATATTCCACGGCGGCGAAACCTTCGGAATAAAGTTGCGCGGGGCTTTTGAAGCAATTAACGGGCTTGACGGATATGACAATAACGAGAACTACACAGAGTTGAGCGTTGAAATGAATCTTAAAATGCCCCTGCTTGTGTTGCCTTTCGGCGGAAAATCGCACCGCCGCAGTTCTATGGTAAATTCGGAGATTTCCTTGATATATAATTTGCAGGATCGTCCGGAGTTTCACCGTCGCACGCTGACTGCCGGCTGGCGTTATACTTGGAGTTCCTGGCAAAAAAAGCTGCAGCACCGTTTCGACATGATAAGTTTGAACTATGTTTTCATGCCGTGGATTTCCGATGTGTTCAGACGCGACTATCTCGATAATAATTCCTCACGTAATTCGGTTCTGCGGTATTCATACGAGGATCTTTTCATAATGCGCAGCGCCTATAATGTGGTTTTCAACTCGCAGGGCAATAAAAAAACGGGGCTGTTTACTTACAACAGTAATTCCTATCAGGTTCGTTTCGGCGTTGAGACAGCCGGAAATCTTTTATACCTTGCTTCTACGATTTTTAATGGAAGTAAGAATGAGGACGGGCATTACAAACTTTTCAACATCGCTTATGCGCAGTATGCGAAGTTTGATTTGGATTACGTAAAGAATTTTGTTATAGACGACCGCAATGCATTGGCGTTTCATATAGGCGGCGGTGTGGCTCTTCCTTATGGAAATGCGTCGATTATACCGTATGAGAAGCGTTATTTCTCGGGTGGCGCGAATTCTGTGCGTGGCTGGAGCGTGCGCGAACTCGGTCCGGGTAAATATGTGGGAAAAGACGGAAAGGTCGATTTCATAAATCAGACCGGAAACATAAAGTTCGACATTAACCTGGAATATCGGACGTATTTATTTTGGAAACTGCATGGCGCTATCTTTATAGATGGCGGCAATGTATGGACTACACGCGATTATCCCGACCAACAGGGCGGAAAGTTCCGTTTCAATAGTTTTTACAAACAGATTGCGGCGTCTTACGGTTTGGGTTTGAGGCTTAATCTGGATTATTTCGTTCTACGTTTCGACGGCGGTATGAAAGCCGTCAATCCTGTTTACACCGACAGCCGTCGTCACTATCCCATTGTTCATCCTGTTTTTTCTCGCGATTTCACTTTTCACTTCGCGGTAGGTCTTCCATTCTGACGAGCCAGTCTTTTTCCCTGTATACAAGCGTGAAAGTGTAAATTCTGTTGCCTGTACGTATACTTGGCGCCTTGCCTATGGAATCGATAATAATTTCGTTCGATACATTCAGGCGGGCAATGGCAAAGGTATCGTTTTTTATTTTCAAGCTTTTTATTGTGATAACGGGTGGCTGCTTGATGTTTCTGATTGTTTCTGCCGCTTTTTCGTCGATGTTCGAGGCCATGAACGAAAGAAAGCGTTTCGATTCCGGAGCAGACAGCATGGCGGCGTCGCTATATCTGAAGTTGAAAAGGTTCTCGGCAAAGTCGCAGATTGTTCGGCGTGCGGCCTTCTCTTTATCTCCGTTTACGCACGAGGCAAAGATAAATGCAAGAACCGTGAGTGAGAAAATAGCTTTTTTCATGGCAATGGAATAAATGATGACAAAGTTAGCAAACCTTGTCGACTGCAGGTGAAGTAACACAGCCAATAATTTGTCAGGCAGGTGGGTTTTTGCTAATTTCGCTGCAATTTTCAAATATAAGGATATGCTCAGATTTCTTTCTTTTGGCAGTGGCAGCAGCGGTAATTGCTATTATATAGAGTCTGACGGGGAAGCTATTATTATAGATGCCGGCATAGGAATACGTACAATAAAAAAATATTTTTCGACTTACGGCATAAACCAGAGCTGCATAAAATCTATTTTCATAACTCACGACCATACGGATCATGTTGCCGCAGTGGCATCGCTGGCAATATATCTGCGCATTCCTGTTTACGCCACAAAGGTGGTGCACGGGCGGATAAATACGAACTATCGTATCCGGAACAAAATACCAGGGCAGTTTGTCAGATTTATCGAAAAGGAAAATCCTGTAGCGGTGGGCAATTTCAGAATCTGCGCGTTCAATGTGCCGCATGACAGCGCCGATTGTTCGGGATATACCGTATATGCCGGCGAAAGCAAGTTCGTTATTGTTACCGATTGCGGAAATGTTACCGATTGTATTGTAAACAGAATACACGAGGCCGATTATCTGGTGCTTGAATCCAATTATGATACTGTTATGCTGCAAAACGGGAAATATCCTTACCACCTGAAAAAACGTATACTGAGTTCTGTGGGACATCTTTCGAATGAGGCGGCTGCGCAGTTGCTGCAGAATGAGCGGCCGGAACGGCTGAAGCATCTTTTTCTTTGTCATCTGAGCGAAAACAACAATACTCCGGAAGTCGTTATGGCTAAAATGGAAGAGGCGTTGGGCGTTTACAACAGGAAGATACCGTTTAATGTGCTTGCCCGCCGCAGGCCTTCAGGCTTTTTTGTTCTTGAAGAGTAATGCCTTTTGCTTTTCGGAATTTATCTTCGAAATATTATGAATATTTTTTTCGTGTGGTAAAAAACTTCCCGCAGGAAATTGAAAATACAAGGGAGATAATTCAAAATATGTCTGAGATATTTTAAAATATCTCAGACATATTTTTTGCTACATATATACTTGCTGATTTTCAATTGCTTGGCGGGTGACCGTTTTTGTCTGCAAACTCTTCCGGCGGGGTATGGCTTTGTTCTTGTTTTTTGAAGAGGCTACAGTTGCGGAACAAGCGTAAAATAAAACCTCCCGCACGGTAATGAAATCCGTACGGGAGGATAGATTTGTTCGGTATACGTAACTTTATATTGCGTTTACAGAAACTGTTATTTGATGAGTTCTACGCTGCGGTTTACAAAGCGGCTCAGTGCTTCGCCGCGCAGCATACCGTTCTGTAGCAGGGCAAGGTCGATGAGCTGATGAATAATCTTGTTTCCGGCAGCATAGTCGCCGAGAACCTTGTTGTATTCGGCGTGTTGCTTGTCGATGTTTTCGTTGCACTCTTTCAGAGCGTTGCGGTCGTCATCGGTTATCTCGTCGGCCTTTTTCTTCTCCTGCTGTTGCTTCAGGGCCTCGCGGCGTGCCTCCAGTCCTTTCAGTTCCGCACTTATCGGTGCGAGAGATTCTGAGGTAGCGGCTTTGCCGGCGTCGAGCACCTCGTGCACAAGGCGGTGGTCGCTGTTGAGAATCAACGTGTATTCATCGGGCATTTCGCCGTAGAAACTCATTCCTTGCTGCAGGCGGCTCATCTCCTTCATGCGGCGCATGTATTCGCTTTGTATGATTGTTACAGGCGAGGCCGTCTCTCCTAAACTGCGTGTCTCGACATGGAAAACGGTGCGGTCGATTTTCGGAAGCTGTGAGTTGAACATTTCAGCCACGTTCTTGCTGTCTTCCTTGTCTATTTCATTGGCTGCGGAATCTTCTTTCTGTATGAGGCGGTCAATGGCGTCGCTGTCTACGCGGGAGAAGCGGCTCTTCTCGAACTTCTGTTCGAGGAAATTGATTACGGGAGTATCCAGCTGGCCTTCCATGAGCAGAACGCTGTAGCCTTTTGCCTTAGCAGCCTCGATGTATGTGTATTCGGCTTCCTTGTCGTTTGAATACAGGTAAACGAGAGTTCCGTTCTTGTCGGTCTGATTGTCTTTTATCAATGTGTTGTATTCGTCGTAGGTGAAATATTTTCCGTCTACGTCTTTCAGCAGCGCGAACGACTTTGCGCGGTCGTAGAAATCGGATTCGGTGAGTATTCCGTAGTTGATGAATAGTTTAAGATCGTCCCATTTGTTTTCGAAGTCGTTGCGGTTGTCTTTGAAAATACCTTGCAGGCGGTCGGCCACTTTCTTTGAAATGTATGTGGATATTTTCTTTACGTTCGAATCGCTCTGCAAATAGCTGCGGCTTACGTTAAGAGGAATGTTGGGCGAGTCGATTACGCCGTGCAGCAGGGTGAGAAAATCGGGAACGATGTTTTCTACCGAATCGGTAACGAAAACTTGGTTGCAGTAAAGCTGGATTTTGTTGCGCTGCAGTTCGAGGTTGTTCTTTATTTTCGGGAAATAGAGCACACCTGTGAGATTGAATGGATAGTCTACGTTCAGATGAATCCAGAACAAGGGATCGTCGGCCATAGGATAGAGCTCGCGATAGAATTTGAGGTAATCCTCGTCTTTAAGCTCGGCAGGCTTGCGTGTCCATAGCGGATTTGTATCGTTTATTATGTTTTCTTCGTCGGTGTCGACCTCTTTACCGTCTTTCCATGTGGTTTTCTTGCCGAAAGCTATGGGTACGGGCAGGAAGCGGCAGTATTTCGACAGAAGTTCCTGGATACGGTTTTTCTCGAGAAACTCTTTGGCCTCGTCGTCTATGTGCAATATTATGTCGGTGCCGCGGCTGTCGCGTTGTGCTTCGGAGATTTCGAATTCGGGAGACCCGTCGCAGGTCCAGCGTACGGCTTTTGCGTCTTTTTTGTAGCTGCGGGTTACGATTTCCACCTGTTTGCTTACCATGAAAGCGGAATAGAATCCTAATCCGAAATGGCCGATAATAGCGTTTGCGTCGTTTTTATATTTGTCGAGAAAATCGTTTGCTCCCGAAAAGGCAATTTGGTTGATATATTTGTCGATATCCTCTTCGGTCATGCCGATTCCGCGGTCGCTTATGGTAAGTGTGCCTTTGTCCTTGTCCAAAGTGACGTGAACGGTAAGATCGCCCGTCTCTTCACCGTCGAGGTCGCCTTTTTGTGCGTATGTTTTCAATTTTTGCGTGGCGTCGACGGCGTTGGATATTATTTCGCGAAGAAAAATTTCGTGATCGCTGTATAAGAATTTTTTTATGACGGGGAAAATGTTGTCAGTAGTTACCCCTATTTTTCCTTTTGGCATAATGTTTTTGTTTATAATTGTTTTCAATCAGAAATACAAAATGCGTGCCATAAATAAAATCCGAGGGTTGTGCTTGTTATATTTTACGGCTCCTTTGAAAAAACGACTTGGAAACTATTCTGCAAAAAAGTGCTTTCGAAAAAAAGAAAAATTTTTTTGCATGGTAAAAAAGTTCCCGCAGTAAATTGAAAATACAAGGGAGATAATCGAAAATATGTCTGAGATAATTCAAAATATCTCAGACATATTTTTTGCTACATATACACCTGCTGATTTTCAAATACTTGCTGAGTGACCGTATTTGTCTGCAAAAACCTACGGCAAGGCATGTGGAATACGATTCCAGAAAACCGTATTTTCTTGATTTAGGTCTCGCAGGCAGAAAATCGGATTTGTAGAATGAAAGTCCATTATTTTGCTAAAGTCGGACATGGATAATATTCTTATTTGATGAAGCGCGACAAAAAACCTTTGAATAAAGGGCATAAACCTTTATATGCTTCTTCCGTTGGGTGTATGCCGTCGGGGCATAGTTTTTTGCTGTTGTATTCGTTTATTCCGCTTTCTGCCCATAGATTGAGAACCGGTATGGAGAAGCGTTCGGCGCATTGTATCTGTGCGTCCACGTAATCACACATCCTGCGTGGAGGGTTGTATTTGGTGATTCCCGTGCGGCTGTAACCGTAGGAATCGTTGAAACTTTTGAGCGAGGCAAACAGAAGTATCTTTGCCTCGGGTGCATGTTGCTGAATGCTTTTTATGCAATGGTTCAGACCTCCGCACTGTGTGAGCAGGCTTTTTTCGTCAAAGCCGTCATCTTCGGTATAATCGTCGGGAGTTCCTATGGGATTGCCCCAGATGTCGTTTGTCGAGCACCATATTATATATATGTCGAACTTGTCTTTGTTCGGCGCGCACTGTTCTTCGATTATTCTGGGAATGCCGCCCACAATGGCTTTGCCGTTTTCTATTTTTGTTTGTTTGCAAAGTCCGTCGCCCGATTTTCCGAAATTGAAAAACTTTGCCTCGGGCATTATGCAGGCAAGTTCTGCCTGGCCTCCGCGGTCGTTGAAAAATTGTGCTACCGAACCTCCGAAAATAGCAATCCGCGTTTGTGCAAAAGTGTTCGATGTTGCAAAACAAAAGAGAATAAGTAGTAATTGTTTCATGTGTATGTACGATTGAATGTGTAGTTTTTTTCGTTTTATAGTAGGGGTATGTTTGTTTACGGTAAAAATAGCGATATTTCAGTGTTTAAGGTACTTTTTTCGTATTATTCTTACTGATTGTGACCGTATGTGACTGTTTAATGAAGAAAAGGCAAGTGTGACAGTCCATGTTTTTTGGAATACCAAAGGATGAACAATGCTTTTCTGCTACAATGCTGATATCATAAACGATAAAAGCCTTCTCAATGCAGAGAAAGCTTTTGCTGTTTGGTTTACTAATATTAGCTATTGCATAATGCCGAGGCTCATGATGAGCTTGCTGTGCAATAAAACCGATATTGTAATTTTCAGAATGAGGATTCGGACTAAAATTACTTTAATCCGAATTCAAGTTCACCATCTTTATTCTCATTGGCAGATACTTTGTCTTCGCGCAGCAGCCAGCCAAGTCCGAGATAAAAGTCTTTTTCGGTGATTTTCGTAGCCTTTTTGATTTGTTTGAGAGTTTGTGCTCCGTTCTCATTGAGTGCGACCCAAATTTTGCCTGCAATCTCTCCGGCTTTTTCTTGTAACATAGATGTTTAATTTGTGGGAAGTAGCATTTTTAGGTTTCAACACATTCTTCCTTGTTAGACATTGCAAAATTAAGATAAAAAACAGAGGCATAAATTAAGTTTATATTAAAAAGCTCTTATAAATGTATGAATTTCACTTGTTTTGCAAACTATGTCTGTCGCTTTTGCGTTATAAGGGTGGCTGTAAACAGTTAGTGGAATAATGAGAAAACGGTTCTTGTGTTTTTGGGAAAGTCCGTAGTGCCTTGCCGTAGGAGTTTGCAGACAAAAACGGTCACTCAGCAAGTAATTGAAAATCAGCGCGTGTATATATGGCAAAAAATATGTCTGAGATATTTTGAATTATCTCAGACATATTTTCGATTATCTCCCTTGTATTTTCAATTATCTGCGGGAAGTTTTTTACCACGAGAAAAAAAATATTTTTTCTCGTGAGAGGTACATTTTTGCAAAATTGTTTCCTTTTTGATTTTCCACGGAGCCCGCTTTTGTTTATATGGAACTGGCGTTAAAAGTTCCTTTCTATATTTATTTCTTGTGTGGAAAGATTACTCCTGTAAGATTTGTTGATAGTGAGATTTCCTTGCGGAATTGTTATTCGTGAAGATTTCGGTGTGTTTTTAACACTGAGACGGCTAACAGAATCTATGTGCCGTTTCAATAAAAGCAGGGTGTGTTTGCAATAACGCGAAATGGCAGATGAGACAACCGTATTTCTGTCGATTGTAAAAGGGGCGATAGTTTCTCTGTAAAATGTTTATTCTGCTGTTTAGGCAATAGCAGCAAAAAAACAGGAGTCACAATTTTGTGGCTCCTGAATTATGTTGTTTATTATAAACCTCTGTTTACTCAGCGCGGAGTGTGAAGCGACGGAACGCCGTTACCGTGCAATCCTTATCGCCTTTTTTCAGATAATCTGCAACCGAGAGGCTTCCATCCTGAATGAATTCCTGGTTGAGAAGGCAGCTTTCTTTGTAGAATTTCTGCATACGTCCTTCTGCTATGCGTTCTATCATAGCTTCGGGCTTTCCTTCCTGACGAGCTTTGTCGGCAGCGATTTCAAATTCGCGCTGACGAACGTCTTCGGGAACATCATTCTTGTCTATCGAGATAGGATTCATAGCTGCAATCTGCATTGCAACAGCATGTCCGTACTGAGGGTCAACAGCTTTGTTGAGCGCAACCATTGTGCAGAGAACGTGTTTTCCCTGGTGGTCGTAGGTGGAAATGTTGTCGCTCTCGATATAAGAGTAGCCGTCGAGTTCCATTTTTTCACCGGTTATACCGCTGCGTGCCGTGATAGCATCTGCCACAGTTTCGTTGCCGAGCATAAGAGCTTTAACTTCGTCGAGAGATTTTGCCTTTGCTGCAACTGCTGCGTCGATGATTTGCTGGTTTAATTTTACGAAATCGACATTATTTGCAACAAAGTCGGTCTCACACTTGAGAGCGATGATTGCACCGAAGCCGTTTTCTGCTTTTACGAGCACACAGCCTTCCGAAGCGTCGCGATCGGAACGTTTTGCTGCAACAGCCTGTCCTTTTTTGCGGATAATCTCCATTGCTTTCTCGATGTCACCGTTCGACTCCTCGAGAGCTTTCTTGCAATCCATCATGCCGGCACCGCTAAGTTTGCGGAGCTTTGTGATTTCTGCTATTGTAACTGCCATTGTTTAGTCGGATTTAAAAAATTAATAATTATTCTGCCGATTCGGCTGCCGGCTCGTTAGCTGCTTCTGCCTCTTTTGCCGCAGGTTGCTCGGGTGCATCGTTTGCAGGAGCCTCCTCTTTGGATTCTACGCGTGCCTTTTGCGAACGATGACGCATTTTGGGCGCTTCGTCAGGCTGTTGTGCAGCTGCTTCTGCGTCGGCTTTCTCTACCTTGCGTTCTTCAATACCTTCGTTTATGGCAGAGCAGCAAGCGTCGAGTATTACTTCTACGCTCTTTGCGGCGTCATCATTTGCAGGTATTACGAAATCAATGTTAGAAGGATCACTGTTTGTATCAACAATACCGAAAACAGGAATGCCCAAGCGATTCGCTTCGCGAACGGCGATATTTTCTTTGTAAACATCCACAATGAAAAGAGCAGCAGGCAGACGGGTAAGGTCTGCTATGGAACCGAGGTTCTTTTCGAGCTTTGCGCGCTGACGGCTAATCTGAAGAATTTCGCGTTTTGAAAGGTTGGAGAATGTTCCGTCGGCTGTAAGTTTGTCGATGTTCGCCATTTTCTTTACAGCCTTGCGGATAGTGGGGAAGTTTGTGAGCATACCGCCCGGCCAACGCTCTATAACGTAAGGCATTCCTACAGATGTAGCTTTAGCAGCTACGATTTCCTTTATTTGTTTTTTTGTTGCAACGAAAAGAATCTTCTTGCCCGATTTTGCAATCTGTTTGAGAGCTTCGGCAGCAGAATCTATTTTTGCAACAGTCTTGTTAAGGTCTATGATGTGGATTCCGTTGCGCTCCATAAATATATAGGGAGCCATTGCGGGATTCCATTTGCGTTTCAGGTGGCCGAAATGGCAACCTGCCTCAAGGAGGGTTTCAAAGTTTGTACGTGACATTTGTCGTTTTGGTTTAAATTGTTTACTTTCTTTTTTGTTGCTTTTGAGCACCAACCGTCGGGTAGTCCTTTTTTACTGCATATAATTTTATAGCGTATGTTGTATTGTATGCAGTGCCCGTTATGTTATGCGGCTTTGGGGAATCGCGACAGTTTAGATACTAAACGGGTCAATCCGTGTTCTTCAAAAACATTAACGTTTCGAGAACTGGAAGCGACGACGTGCTTTGGGGCGTCCTGGTTTCTTGCGCTCAACCTCACGGGAATCGCGTGTCATGAAGCCTTCTTTGCGAAGCGCCGCTTTGTCTTCGGGATTGATTTTCACGAGGGCGCGCGCGATAGCCAGACGCAGAGCCTGTGACTGACCGGTGAAGCCGCCGCCGTCGAGATTTGCCTTGATGTCGTATTTTTCTAATGCTTCAAGGGTCTGAAGCGGTTGTTTAACCACGAACTGTAAAATAGATGATGGAAAGTACTCTGTGAGATCCTTTTTGTTTATAGTTATCTTTCCTGTACCTTCGCTTACGAATATGCGCGCAACAGCGCTCTTTCGTCTGCCTAATGCATTAATGACTTCCATTTACTATTTTATTTATACTGGTTAATATCTATTTGTTTCGGGGTCTGTGCCTCGTGTTTGTGTTCGTTGCCTTCATAAACATACAGGTTTCCGAGAATTGTACGTCCCAGGCGATTTTTAGGCAACATGCCGCGAACTACTTTGCGGACGAGTGTTGCAGGGCCGTTGGGCTTGTTGAAAATGCTCTGAGGTGTATGTTCACGCTGGCCGCCGGGGTACAGCGAATAAGTGTAATACGTTCTGCCGGTCCATTTGTTTCCGGTAAGACGAACTTTGTCTGCATTGATGATGATGACGTTGTCGCCGCAATCGCTGTTGGGCGTGAAAGACGGTTTGTATTTACCGCGCAGGAGCTTTGCTACCTTTGTGCAGAGGCGTCCGAGCACCTGGTCGGTTGCGTCTACTACCACCCATTCTTTCTGTGCGTTTTTCTTGTTTACAGAAATGGTTTTGTAACTTAATGTATTCACTTTCGTGTTTGTTTTATAATGTTTACCTTTTGCGACTTCGGAAACAATGTTTGCGTAATGTTTCTTTCCGTCGCATTTCATGCGCTTGATAACGCATAATCTTATTCTCCTTACGCGATTCACTAACCACACCGCCCGGCCAAATTAGACGTTGCTATTAACACGCGTTTTGCAGGTTTTAGGCCTGCAGATAATAATCGGCGTGCAAAAGTACAAATTAATTATTTATTAACAGTGCATTACTATGAATATTTTTTTGAAAATTCTTTGGTTCTCCGTAAAGTCAGCAATGCTTTGCCTTAGGGTTTTGCAGACAAAAACAGTCAGCTGGCAAGCACTTGAAAATCAGCAGATGTATACATAGCAAAAAATATGTCTGAGATATTTTAAAATATCTCAGACATATTTTGAATTA
>OHBJ01000086.1_pt1 | contig 43034 bp, 34 predicted proteins | sample 1577241 | NCBI WGS metagenome assembly OHBJ01 (sample SAMEA3541594, study PRJEB24748) | human gut metagenome | biome: human gut; feature: human-associated habitat; material: faeces | place: China | collected 2012 | reverse complement strand
AAGTGCAAAATTCAATTGAAAAATAGATTCCGGAGAACCTTGTACATAATCAACAGCCGGTCAACCCTGCCGATCCGGCCGTGCCGGTTGCTCCCGCGACGGCGGCTCCGATGGCTGCCCCGACGCCGGATTATACCGAGGTCTCCAATCCCGATCTCAAATAAGGACTTACACAAAAATCCTCTCTCTGCGCTGTGCAGAGAGAGGATTTTCTTTTATGACGGGCAGCGCCGCGAAAGGCGGCGGAGCTGCTCTTATTCTTTGCTGTCCGGCACGATCACCGTGGCAAAATAGCTGATCTTCTCCGGCAGACCGGTCATCGTCTCGAACACCTGCTGCGTGGGCAGGCCGCAGTCGGCGACCATGGCGGAATCCTCCGCCAGACCGTGCCGCGAGAGCGCCGCGGCGGTCTCGCCGATGGCTTTGCCGGACTTCATCAGCACCTTGGTGCCGGGCTGGGCAAGCGCGGCATCGAGATCGGACGCTCCGGCAGGATAGATGTGCAGCGGCAACTCCATCTCCGTGAGGCTCCGGCCGAGCGCCGCGGCTGCCAATATTCACGATTCCAAATCCGCTTACGCTCTTGTGGCAATGCTTGTCGTAGCTTTTCCCTGGATAAGACGCATCTATGCTGACAGAGGCTATCGTGGAAATTTCATAGAGGAGGCCAAACATGATTTTGGAATTGACATCGAGATTACGCATTCAAATTATTCCGGTCAGTTTGTCCCGGCAAAGAAAAGATGGGTCGTGGAGAGGACTTTCGCATGGCTTGAAAATTTCAGACGATTATGCCGAAACTACGAAGAGACGACAGAATCCACCAACGAAATGCTCATGGTCGCTGCTGTCGTTATCACTCTCCGAAATCTAACTTCCATTAACAATCGTTTTTAAACAACCTCTAAAGCTAATACGTTACAAACTTACATAAAAATCACAGGACAATCATAAAATCATCGTTGAAAATTCTTAATTAACCATCGATAAACCTCGCCGTAAAGATAGAGGATAGGCCATCCTGCTTTCCATAATGGGCAACACGAGTGCCTATTTATCATAAATGAAAACTCGCCAAATCCACTAATATGGACTTGGCGAGTTCTTGATTTTTAGCCTTGGTTAAACAAGCACTGAAAGGCGTTTACTTTTTCAGTGTCATCTCGCAAAGGGCTCTCATTTTTAAATATCGATGTGTGTTTTGGATCCTGATTACCAGTCGGCGCCGGTGTTGCCTTCCACGTGGCAGATTTCCAGGCCGTTGGTGTTGCAGTAAGCGGCTTTTGGGGTGCCGGTCATTGCATCGGCAGCTGTAGCGGAAGAGTTGCCGTTTACGTAGCAAACCGGGTCGGCATCCATATAGCGGTAATTGTCAATTGCGGGAGTAGGGTTCTGGAAGGAGCCTAGGATTCCGGCAACGTTGGTAGCGGCGTTGAGAGCCGGTGCCGTGTTGCTGTTAGCGTGAATATCGGCGAAGTTGTAGACGAGTCCCACGATGCCGCCTACGTCAGTACCGTTGCCGGTTACCGAGGCAGTGTTGGAGCATCCTGAAACTTCGATGATGCCGTTGACGCCGAGGTCGGGATTGGAGCTGGTATCGTTCTTGTAACGGATAATACCGGCTATTCCGCCTATGCCGTAAGCACCTTCGGGAGCCATTACCGTACCGTTGTTCACGCAATTAGTGATGCTTCCGCCGTATACCTGCTGGCCTACGATGCCGCCGATGGAGTATCCATTGCTTCCGGTACCGGAAATCTGTGCTGCGTTGGAGCAACCGGCGACGGTACCACCCTGTGACGAGCCGACGATACCGCCCACACATTTGAGGCCGCTGATGTAGACGCCGGAGGTTACCGTGCAGTCTTTCACGGTGCTTGCCAGTACGGAACCCGCGATACCTCCGGTGTAAGCGCCGGAAATGTTGCTGTTGCCGTTTACGGTGATATTCTCGATGACGCCGCCGTTACGGAGGACAGCGGTGACGGCACCGCCGGAGCTGACGGTGATGTCCTTGAAGTTGATGTTCCTGACGGTTGCACCTTCAACGGTGTTGAAGAGTCCGGAACGTCCTTTCAGGTTGGAAATGGTGTGTCCCTTGCCGTCGAAGTTGCCGTTGAATTTAGTGTTGCCGGGGAGGCTGATACGGTTCATGTCGAAGTCGCCGGTCATCTCGAAGTCCTTGCCGGCGTAGAAGCCGTTCTCTTCGGAAGCGTGTTCGATAATCCAGGCGAGTTGTGCCGGGGTGGTGATTTTGACAGCCGTAGTGCCGTCGCCGAAGTCGGGCATCGACTCGGAACCGTCCCAGAACTCATTGAACGAGGGGTCTATAACTACCGTGAAGTCGGCGGGTGAGGTAAGCAGGTTTCCGTAGATATTGGTGCGGAAGTTTCGCTGGAAGGGGACGTTCTCGAAAGTGAACGGAGCGAAATCGGGGTCGCTGCATCCGAGTGTCACCGAGCCGGTCATCTTGTCGGCGGGGACCAGCACATAGTTCATGGACAGATAATCGATTCCGGCGGGTTCGGTTACGGGGAATTTCTCCGTGTCGGCGGGCAGCGGGGCTTGGAATGTAACGCTTTCCTTTTTGGACTCGGGGGCGACGTCGCCCTGCACGCCGTCCATAAAATTGAAGGTGGTGTAGACGTCGCTGACGGTGATTTTGCTCGTGGCGACGTCAAGGCCCATCCCTTCGGCAACGTCAAGGTCAAGGGTGCCGACGTTGAGCTGTGCAAAGGGGCGCAACAGCGTTACGGTGACGGATTGTGCAGAGGTGATGGAAAATTCTTTCTCAACGAAGCAGAAGGCATCGTAATCTTCGCTGTAAGATGTCATTTTGTCATAGTCGACGGTTACATTCTGGTCTCCGGCGGAGAATTTGTAGGGAGCTGCGGGGTTCTGAGCCCAGAAGATGATGTCGAATTTCTTGCCGCGTGGCAGGTTGAGTCTGACGGTGGTCTGCAGGTTGTCGAACTGCGCGGTGCCTACTGTATCGACTGTATTGGTGCCTTGTTCATAGACGGCGTATGTAAGTGTCGTGGCACTGCGTCCGTCGCCGAAAGCGCGTGAACCTAAATCTTCTGGCAGACGGACAGTAAAGCTGGTCTCGCCTCCCGTGACGGGTGCAGGAACCTCGTCGCTTGAGCAGGATGTGGCTCCGAGCATCGCAGACAATGCAAGAGCCGGTAATACATATAATTTCTTCATTCCTTTTTTTAATATATTGTGTTGTTAGAATCTGTGGTGATTGTCAATATAATGCAGGAAACGGAGGGATGACCCCCTCCGCCGGGCGATGCCGGTGTGTGCGGCGTCGCCAAGTGTTATGGAAGCCCGTGAGGTGTTTCGCGATAAACCTATCGCGATGCAAATTTACGGAATAATTCTCATACAGTCATAATATTACAGTTAAAAATAGTTAATTACAAAACTGCGGATGGAAATACTGGCGGTTCGTCAAAATAACTATACAGTTCGTCAAATATGGCCGTTGATGTGGTGCGTTTTCTTAAGAGGCATACTAATTTTGCATCGGAGACGGGAGGGAACTCCTTATTCCTCACAATATCAAGCCGAATTAAAAGCCTGCACATTATGAAAAAATCATTATTTACCGTTGCCATGATGCTCGTTGCCATTTCGGTGCTCACCGGATGTGTCGACAAGGATATGGTGAAGTATGCCGCCACTTACAAATTGAAAAACAATCTGTTCCGGGAAACCATCGACACCCTGCTGGTGCTCGATGACAAGACAATCCTCGAAACCGACACCTTCCGCAATATGCTCTCGTCGGCATATTACGCACTGAACCTCAAAGGGAAGATTGTTGCCGATGACTGTACCGACATGGACGTCACCCCCGATGGGAAAACCATCGTTTTTTCGGATAATTGCAATGGGAAAGTGTCGTTCTATTCCTATCCGGAAATGAAGCTGATAAAAACCGTTGAGACCGAGGTGTTCATCCAGGGCGTGGACCTTAGCCCGGACGGCAAGACGATGGCCTTGGCCGCAGAGACCGGTCGCATACTGCTCTGCGATATAGCTTCAGGCAAAATTACGAAGGATTTCATGGCTCACAGGGCTACGGTGCGCAGTCTGGTGTTCAAGGATGCCAACACGCTCTTCTCCTGCGGCAACGATCAGGTGGTGGCCGCGTGGGACGTTCCCTCCGGAAACAACTTGTGGTCGCTCCACGCCCACGGGAAAAACGTAAAGAATATCAAGATAAGCGGGGACAAGAAGAAAATTATCACGGCGTCGAACGACGGCGCGGCATGCGTGCTTCCCGCCACGCGTGAGAAACCGCAAGATGAACTCTTCCGCCTCAGTCATTGCGCAAACTACGTCAACGATGCAGCTTTCAGTCCCGACGGCAAACTCTGCGCTACAGTCGGCGCCGATGCCTATGTGAAATTCTGGGACGCTTCCGACGGCAAGTTTCAGAATGAAGTGTACGTCGGGGAGGCTCTGGCGTCGGTAAACTTCTCGTCCGACGGTAAGATGGCCATCGCGGGTGGCGCGAACTTTGCTTTCCTTATAGATACGCAGAGCGGGAAAATAGTGGCGCGCATCCGTTCGGGAAGTACCGCCATCTGGAGTGCCAACTTCATCGGGAAGGACCAGTTCGCTTTCGTGAACCACAGCCGCGTGCGCTTCGGCAAACTGCTCACCGTCGAAGAGATGCTCGACCTGCTCCGCAAACAATCCTGACTCCAAATAACAAGCAGAACCCAAAAGCCCGCGCCGGTTGGCGCGGGCTTTTGACTATGTGGCGGAGGTCGCGAATATGGAGACCCGCGCAGCCTGATTCTCTCTTGGGCTGCGCAGGCTTGTAGTCGGTGTCCTTAATGTCCTTGATGACTTCAGCGACCTTAAAGTTACGCGAAAGTCCTCCTCGGAAGAAGTTACGATACCTATAAACGAAAAAATAAGCCACGTATCACTACATAACTTATTTTTCAATCATTCGGCAATTAACGAACCGAACGATTAAGTAGTCCTAATCCTAATTTAACTATTAATCCATAACTTTACTAATGCAACAATAAAAACATTTGTCAATGAAACGATTAATTATGAGAAGAATTAACTTTTCCGGGGTTGTATGATGACGGGATGTTCGCCAAAATTTATAAACTTTGATGAGCCGTCTCTTCATCATTGTAATTCAGTTTCCTAATTACGCTGCAAAATTAGCGATTTTTAAGTTAACGTGCAAACTTCAGACAAACTTTTTTGCCGATTTTTTTGGTTTTTCCTCTGAAATTTCATGAATTTAATATTTTGCTTATTAATACTTTATTGCTACTGTAACTTCTGTTAATAATATATATATGATGGCAAATCGTCACAAAGGTATTTCTCTGACGTCATTTTGCGCCTCTTCTGCTATAACGAAAGTTTTCTTCATATTTACTCCCGGATGATACATTTACCGTTGCGCTACAGTTAATGGCGTCAGTTGTGGTTGTAATTTGAAACGACTTTTAAATCTTTTCATTCGCAGAATTTTTTGGTCCATCGCTTCGCTTGCGCCTGCAGAATTTTGCACGGAAAATATTCTGAATCAGTGATGAAAAAAAAGAGAGCCGCGTCATAACTTGACGGGGCTCACCTCGCTGCGCGAGCCTTGAGGAACAAGCTGCGTGGTCGCAGAAACCGACAGCGCTTGTCGGCCCGCAATTATTGGATATTAATCAAGATTAATCGGGAAGAGGTCGCCCATCGGTACGCGGCGGCCAGCCGGTGGCGGACGCGCCGCGGCGTGTCACTAATACCGCGAAAGCGGACCCGAAGTCCGGCTGGCTGTCAGAACTTCAGGCCGCGAAGCCAGGCGGGCTGTTCCGCAATCGGGGCGGTGCGGTCGAGCAGTGTGGGCACAACCGAGACTATGCCGTGGGCCAGGCACCATTCGTCGGTGTCGCAGGCATCCGGTTCTTCGTTATGGAAGCTGCCGGTAAGCCAATAGAAGGGACGGCCAAAGGGGTCCGTGTAGCGTTGGTATTCATCGTTCCAGTTGCCTCGGGCGGCACGTACCACGCGCATCTCTTTGGGTGGCACCACACTGTCGGGGATATTGACGTTCAGGCACATCCCGGCGGGAAGGCCGTTGCGCAGCGTCATTTCCACTATCTTCTCCACGAAGGGTCGGCAACCGGAGAAGTCGGCCTGCGGGTTGTGGTCTGTCAGCGAGAAGCCTACTGAGGGTACGCCGAAGGCGCAGCCCTCGAATGTTGCTCCCATGGTGCCGGAATACACCACGTTTACGGCCGAGTTGGAGCCGTGGTTGATGCCCGCCACCACGAGGTCGGGTTTGCGGCCGCCCAGGGCTACGTAGAATCCGAGCTTCACGCAGTCCACCGGCGAGCCGTTGACTTTATACATCTTGCATCCCTCGAAGTCGGGCACTTCGGTGAGGCGCAGCGCCTCGTTGACGGTGATGGCCATTGAGCCTCCGGAGCGCGCTCCTTCGGGGCAGACGGCCACTATCTCGCCGAAGGGGCGGAGCATGTCTATAAGTTCGCGCACGCCGCGCGCGTGGTAGCCGTCGTCGTTGCTTACAAGTATGAGGGGTCTTTTATCTGTTTCCATAACGGTGATGATGTTTTATTTTCTTTTATTAAATAGATAGCGGTCGAGCACTATGCAGCGCCTGGCGCCGGGGAGCGAGGAGAGAATGTCGCGCTCGGGCAGCGCGGTGTATTTCCGGCGCATCCGGCGGAAATCGCCGTGTGCCTTTAAAACGGCGCGCGCATGTGAAAAGTTCCCCTTCAGCAGGAACATTCCGAAAGCCAGCGTGTCGAGCAGGCGGCGTTTGAAGAGGAGAGAGCGTCCGCGGCAGAGAGGCAGGTTCTTGTGCAGAAGTAGCAGGTTGTTTCGGAAGTTGAGGTAGGTTTTCTGCGGCGACGACTGGTCGAGCGATGCGCCGCCTACGTGGTATACGACCGAGTCAGTGAGTGCGCAGACACGCTTTCCGCGCGCCAGCAGGCGGCAGCAGAGGTCTATCTCCTCCATGTGCGCGAAGAAGTCGGCGTCCAGTCCGCCGGCATCGAGGTAATCCTGCGTGCGTACCATAAGCGCGGCGCCGGAAGCCCAGGCAACGTCGGTGGGCGGACCGTCATACTGCCCTTCGTCGCGCTCCACGCGGTCAAAGAGGCGACCGCGGCAGTAGGGGTAGCCGTAACGGTCCAGATAACCTCCGGCTGCGCCGGCATATTCGAACATTTCAGGCTGCCGCTCGCTGCGTATCTTGGGCTGGCAAGCCGCCACGTCGGGATTCTCCTCCATGAAGCGGAGTAGCGGTTGCCACCACCCGGAGGGTACGCGCACGTCGCTGTTCAGCAGCACCGAATAGGGGTAGCGCGTGGCCTCCAGCGCTCGGTTGTACCCTTCAGCGAAACCGTAGTTCTCAGCGAAGGGGATGACCTTCACTTCCGGATGGTGGCTGCGCAGCCACTGCAGCGAATCGTCGGTGGAACCGTTGTCGGCCACGAAGAGGTCAACCTCCTCGCCGATGGTGTGGCTTGCCGCATCGGGGATGAATCGTTCCAGCAGCGTGCGGCCGTTCCAGTTGAGAATTATCACCGCAAGTTTCTTCTTCATATAATGGTGCCTGTTAACATTTCGTGATTGTCGGGGTCGAGAGCATCGAGGCGCACCTGCGAGATGGTGTTGGCCAGGTGGACTCTGGCCGGGGCGCTGACCCTCAGGTAGTTGTCGGTGAGCCCTTGTAGTGTGCCTTGGGTGTGGCGGTGTTCCCATAGGACGGGGCGGACAAGGCCTGTGTTGCGTTGCATGAAGTCGCGCAGCTTGCGGTTCGAGAGCCCGGTGAGTTGTGCCACGCGGCGGTGTTTTTCCTCCTGAGTGACGGCGACGGCGCCGGGAAGACGCAATGCTGCCGTGCCGGGGCGTTCGCTGTAGGGGAAGACGTGCAGGCGTGTCACCGGTAGCGACTCCACGAAGCGGTAGGATTTCTCCCATTCCGCGGGTGTTTCGCCGCGCGCCCCGGTCATTATGTCCACGCCGATGAAGGCGTCGGGAATGAGTTCGCGCACCGTGGCCACGCGGTCGGCGTAAAGAGCCGTGTCGTAGCGGCGGTTCATGAGGCGGAGCACCGTGTCGGAGCCTGATTGTAACGGTATGTGGAAGTGCGGCATGAAGGCGCGCGACTCGCGCGCTACCCATTCTATAATCTGAGGCGTGAGCAGATTGGGCTCTATTGATGATATGCGGTAGCGGGAGATGCCCTCCACCTCGTCGAGGCGGCGCAGGAGGTCGAAGAAGTTCTCGGAGGTTGAGCGCCCGAAGTCGCCGATGTTCACTCCGGTGAGTACAATTTCGCGGCCTCCGGCGGCGGCTACGTCACGGGCCTGGCATACGAGGTCAGCGATGGCGCCGTTGCGGCTGCGGCCCCGCGCGTAGGGGATGGTGCAGTAGGTGCAGAAATAGTCGCAACCGTCTTGTATCTTAAGGAAATAGCGCGTGCGGTCGCCGCGTTCGCACGAGGGTTCGAAGCGGGTGTCGCGGGCAACGTCGCCGACGCTGAGGATGGGTTGCTGCTGTTTCAGCCACGCGTCCAGGTATGTGGCGATGCGCAGTTTTTCATTGGCGCCCACGACTATGTCGACGCCGGGTATGTCGGCTATCTCGGCGCTTTTGAGTTGCGCGTAGCATCCGGTGACGATGATGCACGCCTCCGGATATTGGCGTGCGAGCCGCTTGATGAGCTGGCGACCTTTCTTGTCGGCCGTTTCGGTGACGGAGCAGGTGTTTATCACGCATACGTCGGGCTTTTCGCCGTCGGCGGCACGGTGCACGCCGCGCTCGGAGAGCATAGCGCCCACGGTGGAAGCTTCGGCGAAGTTGAGCTTGCAACCCAACGTATGGTACTGCGCCTTCAGTGATGATTGGTTCGTCATATATATAAGGTATAAACCAGCCATCGCCGCCTCCGGTCGGGGGCGGCGGATGTTATGCTTGCCGGTAAAGATGCCTTCTGTTTGTTACTTGGCGCCCTTTTCGGCAGCCGGTGCTGCTGCGGGTGCGGGAGCTGCCTTTTCAGCTGCCGGTTTGGCAGCTGGCTGTGCGGCCGGCTTCGGCGTTGCGGCGGGCTTCGACGACGGTGCCGCTGCAGGTGCCGTAGTGGCAGCCGGAGTGGCCGGTTTTACGCTCGACGTAATGGCTGTTTTCACCGTGAAGGCAGACAGGATGCTGACTACGCAGATGAAGATGGCCAGCGACCACGTGGCTTTCTCTATGAAATCGGTGGTCTTACGATAGCCCATAAGCTGGTTGCCGCTGCTGTAGTTGGAGGCAAGACCTCCTCCTTTAGACTTCTGGATAAGCACAGCGATAATCAGCATAAGACAAGCTAATACGATGAGAATACTCAAAAAGATAAACATATCTAAGTTTTTAGTGTTTTTTAGTCGTTGATTTGCTGTTTCTGCTTATTTTGGTTTAAAACCAATTTCCGCAAGAAACGAATTTGGTCTGCAAAGTAAGCACTTTTTTCTGAATTATTCAAACTTATTGCCTGAATAATTTCAAGAGCCTTGCTATAATTATGGTTTTTTATCATTATACGGGCGAAACCTTCCGACAGTCCGGGTGCTCCGCCGCCAGTTTCGTTATGCGACTTCTGCTGCGGTTCGAGCGGTTTCCGATTAATTTCAGGCTTGTTTTCAGGAGCTGACGCTACGGGGGCGGCGTTTTCTCCCTCCCCTTCGCCGGCGAGCATCGTGACGGCATAGTCGCCGGTGGGACGGAAAATCAGTTGCTCCAGGGCTTCGGCCTCCTTATGCGGGTCTTGTGCCGAGAATTTCCCTATGAAGGCATCTATGGTTTCGTCGGTGGAATGTGCGGCGGTGCGAGGGTCCGGGTAGAACGGAGTTTCCGCCATATCGGCGCCGAGCAATGAAACCAGTGTGTCAGGGTCGCCGACACGCACGTTTATGGCAACGGCGAGTTCGCGCCGCTCCTCCTCCGTAAGTCCATCTTCCTTAAGCCTCAGGACCTCCGGGAGCACGCACGCCGGGTAGTTCTCTCTGAGTTCGGCGAGGTTTATATCCTCAGGTATAGTATAATCAACTATCTGTGCCATAGAGTGTTACCAGTTTCCTAAGGTTGCGTTGAAAATAAGGTCTACGAGCTCTTTTGAAATCTCGGTGCAAAGTTCATCCTGCACGTCGGTGAGCATCACGGAGCTGGAGAAGTCGCGGTAGGCCGAGAAGGTCTGGTCAATGTCGTTGGCAGGGTTCTTCGAGTCGGTGTATTTCACGCGGACGGTGATGGTAAGTCGCGTTTGCGTGGCATAAGCGTCGGTGCCTACGGCCTGCGGAGAGAGGGAATAGCCCGTTATTTCGCCGGTCATCTTCAGGTCGGTATTGTTGCTGTCCACCTCTTGGAGGCGCGTCTGGCGCGTGATGGCGTCGAGCAGGGCGTTCTCGAAGGTCTGTTGCAACGGAGGGTAGACCAGCGAGGCGCGGATGGGGAACTCTCCCACATCGATGGTCTTGTAGATGTCGTAGTTGATGGCCGAGCCGTTGAGGCCGTAGGAGGGAACGCAGCCGCCAAGGAGCGGCGCCGTGGCACACGCGGCCGTGTATATCAGGAGTTTAGAGAGGATTTTCATATTCTTCGGGTGTTATTCCGAACTCGCGTATCTTGCGGTAGAGCGTGCGCTCGGAGATGTTGAGGTCTTTGGCGGCGAGGGCTTTCTTGCCGTCGTTGCGGCGCAGGGCGCTGATGATGGCGGCGCGCTCCGCCGTGCCGTATGCGCCGGGGAGGTCCATGCACTCCACCTCGCGCGGGTCGGAAGGATACTTTATCAGGGAGCGGACCGAAGTCGGTGGCGCAGGGTAGTCCTGCGTGCCGTCGGCGCCCACGGTGCCATCCTTCTCGCTGATGCGCGCCGAGAGTTCCTCTATGCGCCGCTTCATGGTGGCGATGAGTTGCCAGAGCATCTCGCGTTCCGACTCGTATGTCGGCGTCTTCTCCACGCGCGCCGGCATTCGCTCGCCGTCGCGCGTCTGCGGCAGGGTGTCCATCAGCGTGTGGCGGTCTATCTCTGTGCCTGCGTTGAAGAGCGCAAGTTGCTCCACCACATTCTTGAGCTGCCGCACGTTGCCCGGCCAGCGGTAAAGCGACATGTAGCGCCGCGCCTCCGGACCGAAGGTGACGGGCGCAGTCATGTACTTCTCCGAAAAATCGTGCGCGAACTTGCGGCTCAGGAGCATGATGTCTTCCTCGCCGCGGTCGTGGAGGTTCGGAACGTGTATCTGTATGGTAGAGAGGCGGTAATAGAGGTCCTCGCGGAATTTTCCCTTCTCCACGGCTTTGAGAAGGTCCACATTGGTGGCGGCCACTACGCGGATGTCGGTCTTCTGCACTACGGAAGAGCCTACTTTCAGGAACTCGCCCGTTTCGAGCACGCGGAGCAGGCGCGCCTGGGTGGTGAGGGGCAGTTCCGCCACCTCATCGAGGAAGATGGTGCCTCCGTCGGCCTCCTCGAAGTATCCCTTTCGCGCCGAGATGGCGCCTGTGAATGAACCCTTCTCGTGGCCGAAAAGCTCGCTGTCTATCGTCCCCTCCGGGATGGCACCGCAGTTCACGGCTATGTATTTCTTGTGCTTGCGGGCTCCGAAAGCGTGGATAATCTTGGGAAAAAATTCCTTTCCGGAGCCGCTCTCGCCGGTGACGAGGACCGAAAGGTCGATTGGCGCCACCTTCACGGCACGCTCGATGGCGGAAAGCAGCGCCTGCGAATTCCCGATGATTGAAAAGCGCTGTTTTGCAGTCTGCACTTCGCGCTCCTGGAGGGCCGGAGCGGCGGGGGTATTGTTTCTTCTTGGCATTGCGTTACAGTTTATTTAATGGCTGACAGCGAATAGGTGCGCTCCCTGAGGAGCCGTCCGAGGGCGTCGAGATCGGGACACGCCGCCTGCTCCGACGGCATGATGGGATCACCCACGGAGACGTGGACCTCTCTGTCGCGCATCAGGAAGACCTCTCGCGGCAGGCGTAGCGTGCGTATGCGCCAGTCTATGAGTCCAAGGATGTTGAAGAACGTGGAGTTGTGGCCATGGAAATAGATGGGAATTACCGGGACCCCGAACTGGTGTATGAGGCGTATGATGGAGGGTTGCCAGAGGCGGTCGGCGATGCGGAGGTTGCGCTGAATCTTGGAGACGGCGCCCGCCGGGAAGAAACCCAACGGATGACCGCCGCGCACCTGCGCTATGGCCTCGCGGATGCCCTGCATCGTGATTTTTTTCTTGCGCGGGTCATCGCTCTGCTGCGGGTCCACGGCGATGAACGACGGCCGCATGGCCCGGATATTATTGAGTACCAGATTGACCATGACCCGGAAATCGGGACGGTATTTAGACACCAGGTGGATAAGCAGAATGCCGTCCATGCCGCCGAAAGGATGGTTCGAGACCGTGACGAAAGCACCTTCGGGGAACTGCGAGAGCACCTGCTCGTTGTCCACGCGCAGGCGTATGCGGAACTCTTCTTCCACCAGTTTGTGCGAGAACTTGGCGCCGGGGGTGTCGCAATAGCGGCCATGCACCTCGTTGACGCGGTCCACCCAAAGGAAGTGCATGATGCGCTCCACCAGTTTGCGGTGATTGCCCAGTGCCGGCACCAGTTGCCGTATATCGTCGAAATTCAGTACGTCGGGACGTATCGGTTCATTCTCCATAGCGATTCCAATAAAAAACAAAAAGCCGGAATATTCCGCAAAGTTAATGCTTTTTCCGAAAACCGCCAAACCGAATCTACACCCGCCTCCGCGTCTGCAACTTTAAAAAGGCCGCAATTCCGGAGTCCTTTCCTCCCGCCGTACTGTTTTTTACCGGTGTCGGGGCTTCGGGAATTGTAAAATTTGGAGGTTTGGGGAATTTGTCTTACCTTTGCGGCTGAGAAATACACTCAAACGATGAATAACGAGGAAACCAACAAACCACAAAGCCAACCCGAGATGGTGCTCGAAGAGGGCTTTGAACAGCCGCTGAACATCGGCATGGTGTCGAACTATAACGACAGCGAGGAAACACGTATCTTGCTTACCCCCGAAGCTTGCGGAATTTTAGTGTCGGCCGGAAATATCGTCACCGTGGAGGCCGGTGTGGGCATCGACGTCAATTTCTCCGACGAGGATTATGCCCGCTACGGCGTGCGCATAGCCCCGCGCGAACAGGTGCTCGCCCTTCCTATAGTGCTGAGCTACCGACCGCTCCAGGTGGCGGACATACGCCGAATGCAGCCCGGAAGCACAAACCTCTGTATGCTGGACAATACACTGTTCGACCGCAACGTGGTGGACGAATATCTGAGATGCAACATTACGCTCGGATGCCTCAACAATATGCTGAGCCACAACGGCGAGCCTATATTCGCAAATGTCCTTGACGAGATTGACGGCCGCGTGGCCATCATGTACGCGCAGGAGAACCTGTCGTTCCTTGGAGGCGGCAAAGGTGTGCTTCTGGCCGGTGTGGCCGGCATCAATCCCTGCGAGGTGCTAATCATAGGCACGGGCACGAAGGTGATGTTCGCCGCCATGGCTGCTATAGCTGCCGGAGCTTCAGTGACGGTGATGGACAACGACGTCTCTTCGCTCCAGGAGATGCGCGACTTCTGCGGCGACCGCCTCACGACCTGCGTTGTGCATCCCCGCGTGCTGCTAAACCGCGTGAAGACCGCCGACGTAATCCTGCTGGACCATTGCACCCGCGACTTCGAGATGCCGCGCACGCTCGACTCTGTGATGAAGGACAACGTCTACCTGCTTGACCTGGCTGACACTGACCCGTCGCAGTCCGTGCCCCGCACCGTGGCAATGGCCATGTCCAACATCTTGGTGAATTTCTTCGAGGAGATGGCGCTCAAGAACGGCGTGGACGGGATGATTGTTACCACTCCCGGAATGCAGGAGGGAATCGTGACCTACCGCGGAAAGCTCGTTGACAAGCTAATAGCCTCCTACCTCGGGACACACGGCATGGATCTCGGGTTGCTACTTGCCGGAGGAAACTAACTTATTGCAGCACAGAGGGTGATGTCGCGTATGAAGCCAAACGAAGTCGCCGCCGTGGCGCCTCGGAGACTGCTGCACATTATCGCTGCCAACCGCTGGGGGGAACCCTGGCGGCACGCCTTGGACGTGTGCCGCCATTTCTCGCTGATGGGCTGGAGCGTGACCGCCTATACCCGCGACGCAAAAGCCATCGACACCCGTTTCCGCCAGGCCCGCATTGACCTGCGCCACTGCGCCCTGCGCGGTTTCTTCGACATTTCATCCACACTCCACCTGGTGCGTGACCTTCGCCGCGAACGTCCCGGCACCATAGTGCACGTGCACCGCTACCGCGACGCCTTCGCCGTGCTGTTGGCTCGCAAGATAGCCCGCCGCAAGGACATCCGCGTCGTCAGCACACGCCATGAGCTCCACCCCGGTGCTGACAACTGGCTGGCGCGCCGCATATACCGCAACCTCGACGCGCAGGTGTTCATTTCTACGGCGGTGCGCGAACGCTTCCTCGACAGCTGGCGCGACTGTCAGCTTCCCTTCCCCGCCGGGCGGCTCCACACCATACCGCCGGCCGCCAATCTCGAAGTCACCGACGTTGTACCCGAACCGGAAAAAGGCCCCAGGATAGTGTTGTGCAAGAGCGACCTTGTACCCGGCAACGGCCTGGAAACCATGATTGACGCCATGTCCACACTCCGCGGCCTCAAGACGCGCCTGTGGATAGTGGGCGATGGTGACCCGGACTATATAGACACGCTGCGGCGTCGCGCTCAGGTGCTCGGCGTAATGGACATGATAGACTGGAAACTACGTCCTACGGACCCGTCGGCGTTCATCGACGATTGCCACGTGGCCGTTGACCCGTCGGTTATACCGTGTCCCTTTGGCCCGGCTCACATCGAATATATGGCACATGGGCGCCCGCAGGTGCTTTCCTCGTCGGTATCGCCTTCTGAGCATGTCGCCTCGGGGCGAGAAGCCATCATAGTGCCGCCGTCGCAGGGCGCCGCGCTCGGCAACGCTCTCAAAACCTTGATCGAAGACCCCGCCTTGCGCCGCCGCATGGGGGAGGAAGCGCGTCGTACCTTCGACTCACACTTCTCCTGGCAAAAATGCGCCAACCGCCTCCAGCGCCTCTACCGCAATCTTTAACACGCTGACCCTAAAGTTAAAGCCCTTAGGCCCTTAAGGACTCTAACTGCACCATCGTCCCGGAATTTACCCAATTTTTTTAGAAAAATGGCTACAATAAAAGTAAAATTCCGGCCCTCCGCAATTCCCGGCGACGAGGGTACCCTTTATTACAGTATCATCCATGAGCGCCGCGTGCGCCAATTGCTTTCCGGCTACAAACTCTTTAGTTCAGAGTGGGACGCACGCCGCGCTGACATTGTGTTGCCTTCCTGCGGCGCGCGGAGGGAACAACTGCTTGAAATCCGCGAAAACATACGCCGTGACCTGGGCCGTTTCGCAAAAATAGAGAACTGTCTTCAAGCAGCCCTCCCGCAATATTCCTCCGACGACATAGTGGAGGAATACCGCCGGTTTCGCCGCGAGTACTCCTTCTTTCCTTTCATGGAGGGCGTTATCCGTATATTGAAGGATAACGGTTGCGTTCGCACTTCCGAAACTTACCGTTCGGCAATGAATAGTTTCCAAAAGTTCCGCCGCGGCCGCTATATTATGCTCGACGCCATAACACCGGTGACGATGGAGCAGTACGGAGCATGGCTAAGAAAGAGTGGCGTGGTTCCAAACACTGTATCGTTCTACGCGCGCATCTTGCGCACCGTCTATAACCGCGCCGTAGATGCCGGTGCAGTGGATGACTTGCGCCCCTTCCGCCACATCTATACCGGGGTGGCCAAAACCGTGAAACGCGCGTTGCCGCTGGCCGCCATACGTAAAATCAGGGTCCTCGACCTCTCCGGCAAGCCTCCTCTCGACTATGCCCGAGACATCTTTTTGCTCAGTTTCTATCTGCGGGGAATGAGCTTCATAGATATGGCTTTTCTTAAAAAGACTGACCTTCGCAACGGTCGCGTCACCTACCGCCGCCGCAAGACCGGACGTCGCCTCGCCATAGCATGGGAGCCCGCAATGCAGCGTATCCTCGATAAATACCCGCATAACCAGACCGCCTTCCTCTTGCCGATAATCACGCGACCCGTTGCCAACGAACGCTCCGCTTACCGCAACGCCGCTTATAAGATAAACCGCAACCTGAAAGAGGTAGCTGCACTGGCAGGTTTAACGGTGCCGCTTACTTTATATGTGGCGCGTCACAGCTGGGCTACCGCCGCTCGCGCCGAGGGAATCCCTCTGGGCATAATAAGCGAAGGGATGGGCCACGACAGCGAGACCACCACCCGCATCTACCTGGCAACCATCGACACCGCCGCCATAGACCGTGCCAACCATCGCCTCCTCGCCGCCTTGAAATAAACCCGAAAGAAAAGGGAGTGTAACCGACACCCCTTTATAAAAAGAAGGGACGCGCCATGACGCGACCACAACCTGTTGATACTGAACGACCCTTCAAGACGTGCCATGGCATGTCTATACTTCTTGAGGCTGGCACAGCCTCAAGAAGCAAACTCTGTGATTTACTTACTGCGGCGACTGTAACATGTGGCGGCGTTATGATAGATATGAGGAAGCTGTGTGCTCTATGTAGTAAAAAGAAACAACCTAAATATTTTGCTAAGATGAAACTGATAAGCTATATCGCACTGCTTTGTATGGCTTGCCTGGCCTCTTGCGGGGCTAAATCGCAAGAATACAGAAGCGTATCTCCCCTCTCCTACGAACCGGAAGTAGTTGAAAGTGGAGAGCTGTCAGTGCCTGTGTGCGACGAAACGTCCGGAGCCATGTACGGTTGCCCGATGTGTAGCACGATAGGGCAGATTCAGGATATTTATACCGGCGGAATTGTGGTATGCCCGGCTTGCAAAGGTAGCGGACAGGTATCGAAAGAACTTTATGGCCAGCTTGTGGAGGCCGACAGAATAGGCCGTGAACTGGCTGGAGGAACTGTTTCCGATGATGAACCGGCATCCATGGGAAGCGGTGGTTACGCCGGAGAAGAATCTTCCGGTGACCTGGACCGTGAGATAGCTTCATGCGAACAGCAAATAGCCAATCTGGAGGAGGGCCTTTCGCTTCTGGATGAGGGTAGTACCCTTTATGCCTATTACAGCCAGGAACTTGTAGGGTTGAAATGTGACCTGGAGCGACTTAAAAGGATGAACCAATAAAACAGATAAATATGAAAATCAAGAAATCACTCAAGTATTTAACAATGGTGGCTGCAACGGTCGCCGTGGCACTATCCATGCAATCGTTCACGCCGTCAGCAGACACACCTAAGGGCGACCGATACCGCACCTTCGTCAAGACAAAGAACCGGTGCCAAAGTTCCATCTGCAGTTGCTCCGGATACTGGGGCTACCGTCACGGTAACAATACGTATGAAGGCCGGTGCTCCAATATGGACGGCCACGGTCACACCTGCGGTCACGGACCCGAAAAGCACGGACTCAGAAAGTGGTAAGTATTCAAATTAAATCGATAGTAAGTGGAAAATTAAACTCACCAGAATGAACTATATCGCAAAGTTCGGATTATTCATCGTCCTGATGCTCGGCCGCATTTTTTAGGGTCTGGCGACCACCGATTATGTGACCATGCAGGTGGGCGAGACCACGGTTTGCAGTACAAACTCCGGTATGCAAGGAATTGAATCAGTAGGTATGGATGGTATAAGCGGCGGCATGATAGAGAAATATACGATGGACGGCCGTTGCCTTTACTCAGGTAACGAAGAAAATATGCCTGAACTCGGCCATGGCATCTACATTATCCGCAATGGTGGAGCGGCCGTGAAAATTGCTAAATAGTAGATTAGTAGTTGAGTAAGAGAGAGGCTGACACCGTGTGGTGCCAGCCTCTTTTAGCATATACCGCTTGAAGGTTAGGGGAGGAGGACTTTGCGGGTCCGGGTTCCGTGTCGCTCTATGTAGAGGCCGTGCTGCGGGTCGGAGACGGGCATACCCTGCATGTTGTAATAATGTACGTCACCGGCGTCCGGGGTGGATATGCCTTCAAGCCCCGTTGCGGGGTTTTTCAGTACGAGGGCGAAGTCGCCGGCAGAGCCGTCTTCCTTGACGTTGGTCTCGAACCAGTCGGCGTAGAGGGTCGGGTAGATTGTGAGCGACGCCGCTGCGTTGAAGGTGATGGTGTTGTCGGCCAGCAGGCCACCGGAGGTGATGCCGTATTCGTCGGCAAATTCGCGGCCGTAGGTTTCGATGAGGTTCCAGTAATCGCTGCCTACGAGTATTTCGCCATATTCCTCGCCGTAAGCACCGACGGGGCTTTCCTGCATGATTACGTTTTCAGGCTCGGAGGCGTCGATGTAGATGTAGTGGCCATGGTTATGGCCGGGGTCCTGCATATATTCGTGCGCCAGGCCGGCGTAGGGGTTCTTGATGCGGAAATAGCCCGGTTTTTCTGTGTATTGCTGCACTTCCACTTCTACGGTTTCCGGTTCGGTGTAGAGATAGGGGGAGAGTAGGCCGTCCGTGAAGTCGGCCTTGCAGTAATATTGCCATTTCGGGGAGTTGTCGGCGGGGTTGTAGAGCACGGTGTAGAGGCCGTCCTGGAACTCGCCGTCGGCGTTGAGGGTGATGGCTATGAGATAGGCGCGGCGCTCCGGGAAGGAGGAAAGGTCGATGTCCACCGTTTCGCCCGTTTCGCATTCACTGCCTCCGTTGATGAGCTGCATCACGTACTCATCCTTGTATGTGTCGAAGATGCCGTAGCGCACCGTCGGCACCGTGGCGCCGGTGTTGATGGCCACATGGTAACAGCCGTCCTCGCCGGGACAAAAGCCGTCCTGGTTATCAAACTCCACGGAGTAATCGGTACCGCCGGGGAGCACGAGTTTCAGCGCGCCGTTGTCGTCGCCGTAATACATGTGCGTGCCCTGGAAGATGCGCAGCGAGGCTTCGTTGGGGAAGGTAATGATTTTGTCGCGCAGGGCGCCGGCGTGTTGCAGGGCGTCGTCGTAGGTATAGCCGAGGCCTTCGTAATCGGCTGTAAGGGAGACTACTTCCGCCTTGCCGTCTTCGTCTTCGTAGCCGAACTCGGCGCGCGGAATCTTCACGAAGTCAGGGTCGGTGACGTCGAAGTAGATGTAGTAATCCTTGTCGGTGGGGAAGATACCCTCGGCCGCTTCCATTTCGGCTTTCTCGGGATGATTTTGCAGCGGGTTCACTATACGGTAGAGCGTGGGCATGTCGGCGGCCTGCTGCACCTCCACGTCGTAGGTGTAGGTGGGCACCTCGAAGCAGAAGGTGATGATGTCGTCGGTGAAGCGGCCGGTGCCAATCGACGTCCAGGTGTGGTTGGCCAGCGAGGCGTCCTCCACGCGGGCGGGGGCTGCCTGTGCGGCAGCTTTCTTTACACGCTGCGGAGTGACCGTGGCGTGAGTTTTGGCACTGTGGCGTGGCACATTGCTCCTTACGAGGCCGGCCTGGGCGGTAAGGGCACAAGAGAGCGCCGCAAGGCCTAAGAAGTAAAAATATTTCATAAAATAAGATGTTTTCCGCAAAGTTAATAATTTTCCGACAATTCCCCAAATTCCTCCGCTCCCTTCGCCTGTTTTTGTGTCCGTATTGGCCGTAGGTAAGTAAAATACCGATAAAGCAAAGGTGAAAACTTGGTTTAGAAGGTGGAAAATGCATTTTTTGCAAAAATTACGGCAATGGAAAATAAATTGGAGGAGTCGGTGAGGAAGTACCACACGTTCGGCATACACGGGCAGCTGGACTATGACAAGTTTTATCTCTACTCCATCATAACGCATTCAATGGCCATCGAGGGCTCGACCATCAACGAGCTTGAAAACCAGATAATGTTCAACAACGGCATTTTAGCTAATTTAGCAAAAAACAAGATTCTGCCGGAGCGGCGGTTTGGCGGTTCGGGATATTTTGCTTAACTTTGCGGTATGGACAACTTCAACGCTTCGTCATTCAAGTCGCTGCGCATCGGGGAAACGCCTTTCCGCAACCTGATGCAGAAGCGTATTTTCAACGTTCAGCTTATCGCCACTCCTTATGACGCCTTCATGATGGAGGAGTACGGCCTCTACGGGATAGTGTCGAACCCTGGAACAGGAAAACCCGGCAGCAATGATTTCGGTGTTTGAAGTGCTATTGCATCCGCGGCGCACGGCACGCCGAGTGGAAGATGCCGAGCGTAGCGCCCAAGACGCCGGGCGCCGGCTGAAAGAGCAGTGCGAACGTGCCGCTGCCGAACTCGCCGAGCGCGACCGTCGCCTCGAAGAGGCTCGCCTCAACGTGGAAACACTAACCTCGCAAAAGACACAATTGGAAGCGCGCCTCGTTTCCATAGAAGCTGAAAACGACGGGCTTACACGCAAGATGGCAGAGGTGCAGGACGAGGACGAGCGCATTGATGAACTCTTCAAGCGCCTTGAAGAGTTCGAAGGAGTAAAGGCGCAATATGAAGACCGCATCAAGCGGCTGAAACTTCACCTCCAGGACGCCCGGGATGCCTTGAAAACATTGCGTCAGCCCGACTTCGCCGACCAGCCGCGCTCCATCTCCATGACCGAAACGGTGCGTCCCGCAGTCGACCCGGCGCCGCAACGTCCCGCCAAGAAAGAGGCGTCGTTGCCCAAGGTACTCCCGCCGCGCCATCCCAAACCCAAACCCACAGTGACATTGCCGCCCGAGAAACCCTCGGACAGCGACTGGTTGCAACAACTCCCCGACTTCTGAAACCATGAAACCACCGATATTCATAATGGGCTATATGGCCAGCGGGAAGACGACGCTCGGCCGCGCACTGGCCAAGACCCTATGCCGCGAGTTCATTGACCTCGACTTCTACATAGAGCAACGCTTCCGCACCACGATACGCCGGATTTTCTCAACCAAAGGGGAGGAGGAGTTCCGCCGCATGGAGCGCGAGATGCTGCGCGAAGTAGGGGAGATGCAAGATGTGGTGATAGCTTGCGGAGGCGGCACGCCATGCTTCCACGACAACATGGACTATATGCTTTCACGCGGCGTAACCATCTATCTTGAAACGGCGGAAAGCCGCATTCTCGAGCGCCTTCTCCGCAACCGCGCGCGCCGTCCGCTCATGGCCGAAAAGAAAGAGGAGGAACTCGCCGCCGAAATCCACGCCGGCCTAACGGCGCGTCTGCCGCACTACACGCGCGCCCGCATCCGCTACCGCGGCGAACAGCTCGAATCCCGCCGCCAGATCACTGAAACCATCACCTCCCTCCTCGCTGCCCATCCGGAGTTGTAAAACTTCGCTCTTAAGGTTGTTGTTTTTGTGGCGCAAAGTTGCGTAGATGCTGGATTTTTGTTAATTTTGCGAGACTTAAGGTAGAAATCTTTCGGTACCTGTCATAAGGGTTACTGATTATAACGCACACTTATACATGTCACAAAATAACGACAAGGTGGTGAAATATTACGACCATCTGGCCAAAGATTATGACCGCGACCGTTTCGGCAATAGCTACGGGCGCTTTATCGATGCCGAGGAACGCGCCGTCCTCACGCGGTGGAAAGTGAAAGACTCCGGGCGCGTGCTCGAAGTGGCCTGCGGCACCGGGCGGTTGCTCGACTTTGCCGTGGCCGGGTGCGACGCCAGTCAGGAGATGCTCGCCGTGGCGCGCGGAAAATTCCCCGACAAAAAGCTTATTTGCAGTCGCGCGGAGGCTATACCGTTGTCCGACGGTTCGCTCGACACAATCTATTCTTTTCACCTGATGATGCACCTCGAGCCGGCGGTGATAAAGAGTATCATCGGCGAGGCGGCGCGCTTGTTGCGCCCCGGCGGACGGCTGATTTTCGACATACCGTCGGCGCCGCGCCGACGCCTGCTCCACAAGGCGCGCAGTGACTGGCATGGCTCTACGTCGCTCTCGCGTCGCGACGTAGAAGAGATGTCGGGCGGCCTCTTCACCCTGCGCCGCAGCGCTGGCATTATGATGCTTCCGGTGCACAAACTCCCCACGCGGCTGCGTCCCATGATGCTCGGCGTGGACAAGGCGCTCTGTGCCTCGCCGCTGAAAGCCTACAGCTCCTACTTGATTTACGAACTCATAAAAGATTGATACTCACACCTCATGTTCCCGAAACAATCCACACGCTCTCTGCTGCGCCAGCGGTTGCGTGACCTGCGCGATGCCTTGCGCCGCGTCCCCTTCGCCCGGCCGCGCTCCGGACAGCCAGATTCCCTTCCGGTAAGGATAACGGAGCGACATGTCTTCAAGCCGTCGCCGACACTCGAAAACAAGAAAGCCAACCTGCGCGAGGCCACGCGCCGCATCAACGCCGTTACCGTGATGCCCGGCGAAGTGTTCAGCTTCTGGCACACCGTGGGCAACCCCAACGACAGCAAGCGTTTCCGCGAAGGGCGCAGCATACATGCCGGCAAACCAACGCGCGATATGGGGGGAGGCCTCTGCCAGGCCTCCGGTCTGCTCCACCACGTGGCGCTCCTCGGCCATCTCACCGTTCTGGAACGCTATGGCCATTCCGTGGACCTTTATACCGACGAGACGCGCTTCGCCCCGCTCGGCACCGACGCCACGGTCTTTTTCGGCTACAAGGATTTGCGGCTGCGCAACGACCTGAACCGCCCGGTGCGCTTCCGCCTGACGGTACTCGAGGACGCCCTGCAGGCCGAACTGCTTACGGACACTCCCATTGAGCGCGACACCCTCCAGACGCGCCTCACCGTAGAGCCCAACGGCACCAAAGACGTCACCATCCTGACCTCCGCAGGCCGCCCCCTCTGCCACACCCGCTACCTCCCGCCGCCGTAATCACGAGTGGTATAAAATAAAGTCCCGGAAGGCGTGCGGCTTTCCGGGGCTTTTGGTATTGTTATCGGAGGGTTATCAGGCGGGGGCGAGGCAGGCGTCGAGGGCGGCGGTCAGGGCCGGGCGGTCCATGTCGCGGCCTATGAAGACGAGTTTTATCATGCGGTCGCCGTATTCGGGGTCCCAGTCGCGGGCGAAGTTCGGGTCCATGGCCATGAGGCGTTCGCGGTCTTCTTCCGGAGCCGTGGCGTACCATTGACCTGCTTCCGTGAGGTTTTTCTGTACGCCGGCCTGCTCGAAGAGGTACGACATATTGCGGTTTTCGCTGAAGTATATCACGCCCTTTGTGCGGATAACGTTCTTGGGCCAGCGGCGCGCTATGAAGTCGTCGAGCTTATCGAGCTCGAAGGGACGGCGGCGGAAATAGACGAATGTGGAGATGCCGTATTCTTCGGCCTCACCCTCGTCGTCGTGATGATGGTGGTGGTGATGCCCTTCATGCCCGTGTTCATGCTCATCGTGTTCATGGTGATGCTCATGCTCGTGATGATGTTCATGTTCATCTTCCTGCGGCACATCGCCCTCTATCCCCTGTACCCAGGTGGCGGAGGTCACTGTCTTGTCGAAGTCGAATATTCCGGTATTGAGCAGGCGCCGTAGCGGCACGTCGCAGTAGTTGCAGTCAATGATTTCGGCTTTTGGCTGGATGGCGCGGATGACGGCGCGTATTTGGCGCGCATCCTCTTCCGAAACTTCCGAAATCTTGTTGAGCAGTATGATGTTGCAGAACTCCATCTGCTGTATCACGAGGTTCTCGATGTCCTCGTCGCCGATGTCAGTTTTCTGCAGGTCGGAGCCGACTGCGAAGTCGGTCTTCATGCGCAGGGCGTCGACTACGGTTACGATGCAGTCGAGTTTGGGACCCAATCCAAGCGGCGAGCCGGCGGTCATCTGCTGCATGGTGCAGATGGTCTGCGCAATGGGTTCCGGCTCGCAGATGCCGGAGGCTTCGATTACTATATAGTCGAATTTTCGCGAGTCGATGAGTTCGGCTATCTGGCGCACAAGGTCGGTGCGCAACGTGCAGCAGATGCAGCCGTTCTGCAGCGCCACGAGGTCATCGCCTTCCTGACCAACGACACCACCTTTCTGGATGAGCGACGCATCAATGTTCACCTCGCCTATATCGTTGACAATCACGGCGAAGCGTATACCTTTTTCGTTTTGGAGAATGCGGTTGAGCAGCGTGGTCTTGCCGCTGCCGAGGTATCCGGTGAGCAACAGCACCGGTGTGTATACGGGTTTCTTTTCCATAATGGTGCAAATATAATAAAAAAATCGTTGCCCGGAATGCCCGCGGCAACGATTTTTTTATTTCCGGGAAAGTCAACGGTTCTTACTTCACCATGACTTTATAGGGTTTGTTGTCGACGGTAATGATGTATACACCGGAGGCTGGAGCCGTGAAACGGCGCGAGGCTGAGCCGCGGCTTTCGTGCAGGCGCAGGCCGTTGGCGTCGCTGACGGTGACGAATGCGTCCGTCGGGCAGTCAACGGTGACGGTGCGTGCGTTGACGCGCACTGCCACGCCATCGGCTTCGGGCGAGGAGATGCCGGTGCCGTAGGCATAATACGGATCGGAGGGAGCCGATTCGGCGGTGCCGTAGAGGGCGCGTACGGTGTAGCGGTGCTGCTCGCCGGCCGAAACTTTGTCCTTATACGTGCGGATGTCGGCGGGAAGATCGGCGATGGCCTGCCCGTCGCGGTAAACGCGGAAGCCTGTCAGTGTGAAGGCATTCCCCTCGTAGTGCTGTATGAAGGAGAGGTCGTCCACGTAGAAGAGGAACTTGTCTTCGGAGTTGTAGTGGATGGCCAGATACTTGGCGTCGGCGGGGACAGTGAACTCGTACTTGGTCCATTCGGCGGGCACTTCGCTTACGACATCGAGCGTGCGGAAGGCGGTAGTGGAGAGCGAGCCGGTGGAGTACATCACCTCGAAGCTCTCGTAGCCCCACTCATAGTTGGCGGTCTTGGCGAAGAACGACAGGGTGGTGCCTGGCACGAGCGCCGGGGTTATCAGCCAGTCGTTGTTCTGCACGGCCTTTCCGGTGGTGTAGTCAACGGCGGCGAAGGAGGCGAGTACCTGGCTTCCGGTGCGTGCGCCGAACTCCGGAAGCACGCTCGAAACTCCGAGTATGTCGGGGTTGAAGACGATGTATGCCATGGGTTCACCGCTGTTGTCGAAGCTCATCTGGGCGAAGCCGTAGGTGTTGGCGCCATCGCCGTCAACGAGGGTATAGTCTCCTATCTCGTCGATGGTAAAGGCGGTGTAGTTCTCGAAGGAGTCGTTGATGCGGAGTACGTCTGCGTCTCCCCATGTGAGCACTACGTTGCCCTCCTCATCGGCGTTGCCGCTGAGGAGGTGGACCTCCGGATACTGCGGTGCCACTACACGGGTGGTGACGGGCGAGGAGAGGTTGTTGGCGGTGTGGTTGTCCTCGGCATATTCTATGCGCAGGGTGTATGTGTAGGTCTTGCCGATTTCGGCATCGGTGGGCACTACTTCGAAGCGCACCGGGGCGGTAGTGTTCTTATCTATGACGGCGGGGTTGTCCTGACGGGCCACTTCCACGCCGTCGCGCAGCAGCACGGCTGAGAAGCTGGTGGCTTTCTCCACCCCGTAGTTGGCTACGACTCCCTTGTATACGGCTTTCTTTCCGGCGGCTACTTCGGTCGGGCCGGCAAAGGTGTAGACGCCCAGGTCATAGAGCGCCTTCGACTGCAGCTGGACGCGGTCGATGGTGATGTCCTGGCCGGAGAAACCGTTGCCGAGGAAGGAGATGCGTCCCCATCCCAGATTCTTGAAATCCGAGAGGTCGTAGGTGTACTGGTACCAGCCGCTGCCGCGCTGCGCGTCGTCGATGTATATGGGCGACGTGAAGGCGCGGAACTCGCCGTCGGGGCCCAGAAGCTCTACCGTCAGGTTGTCCATGAAGGGGTCGTCGTCATAGACATTGTTCTCGCTGAGACTGTGGTAGATGCAGAAGGAGAACTCCGGCACGTCGTAAGCCGAGAGGTCGAGTTTCGGCGAAATCATGCGGCATTGCGAGTCGCGGCTTCCGTATGTTGACTGGAACACGGCGAGACCGCCGTCGCCATCGGCCGGGTCGCACATCGGGTCGCTTCCGGCCGTCCTGAGGGTCCAGAGCTGCTGGTTGCCCTTCACGCGGTGGAGTGTCCACGGGTCATTCTGCACGGCGGCGTCGGAGAATGATTCGAAGAAGTCTGGCAGGTACGGGTCGCCGTACACGAGGTGGTCGGTGACGGAATATTCGCCGGCGCCGGTTTCGCTCATCGGCGTTACGGCGTAGTAGATGAAGTATTGCTTCTCGGCGGGGTCGAGGGTCTCGTCGGTGAAGGAGGTGCCGGTGGCGTTGCGGGTCATGGTGACGCCGTCGTTGCGCACTATCTGGTAAGTGAGGGCGGCCGGGTCGATGTATCCGCCGTTTTCGCCTTCTGTGGGAGCCTGCCATGAGATTACGGGCTTGCCGGAGGCATCGCTGAGCGTGAGGCCGGTGACGGGAAGCGGGGTGTCAACGCCAACGAAGACGCGGGTTTCGGCCTTCTCTCCGGCATTGTCGCCGTTATTGTATGCCACCACGCGGTAGTCGTTCCAGCCGCCGCGCGGATTGTTGTCGGTCCACGTCAGTCTGGCGCCTTTTGCGGGAGCGGAGAAGGAATGGAGCGGCGTCTGCGCGTTGCCGCGGAAGATGTCGATGTGCGAGATAGAGCTCAGGTTGGTACCGCCCATCGTCTTGGTCGGGGCGGTGAAGGAAACCGTTGCTGTCAGCGCGCCTCGCTCGCCCGCAGTGGCGGTAAGGTCAGTGACGGATGCCGGTGCCGAGGCATCGGCCACGGCATCTACGGTGATGTCGTCAACGAACAGGTAGAAGCGCTTCTTGCCCGAGACTACGTGGAAGCCCACATAGTAGTTGCCAGAAGCCGAGGCGGTGAACTCGTGGCTGAACTGCTGTTTATCCTTGTGATTGTATTCGGTGGCGGGGTGGATAACGGACTGTGCGGCCACTGTGTTGTGGGGGCCGGCGGTAACTTCCAGTTTCTCCTTGTCGCCGCGCGTCCACAGGGTGTAGGTAACGCGGTATTTCTTGCCCTGCTCCACGGTGAAGGAGGGAGAGATGAGCCAGTCGTCGGCAGCGTTCTCCGGGCTGTAGCCGTACACTGCGCAGGGCGACGAGTTGGAGCCGTCTTCCTTGCCGGCAACGGCGGGGAACTCCGGTGAATACATCCAGTAACCCCAGTGGTACTGCGTGTCGGCGTCGCCGTTGGCATCGATTACGGTGCAGAGGTCGAACTGCTCCTTGGTGTCGAAGCTGAACTTGCAGGGGAGTGAGGAGCCTCGGCCCAGTGGCATCGTTTCGGTGACGGCCGCGGGACCTTCGCGACCGTCCATCACGCCGGTAACTTCATAATAATATGAGCCGGCGTCGATGTCCAGCGGGTCGGTGAAGGTTGTTGTCGAGAGGCCTGTTGCCACTCGGACTGCGTCGGGCATACGTGTGACGTTGTATCGCACCTGCGCGGGGACGATGTAGCCGTCGTTGCGGCCGTTCTGCGGCGCTTCCCACGAGATTGTGGCTGTGCCGTCGGCATTGTGTCGGAGCGCTACGTTGAGCGGGGCTTCCGGCGCGTCGATGCCCACATATTTGCTGTTGCCGGTGCGCGGGCCGGCGCCTGAGGTGTTCTCCGCGTATGCCACGAATCCGTGGATGCCCTCCGTAAGGGTAAGGTTATGGGAGAGTTGGCCGCCGGGCTGCACTTGCTTCGTAGCGGCTTCCGTGCCGTCGACGAGCAGACGGAGCGTCACGTTGCCGCTTAGCTGCGAGCCGTCGCTGGCCAATGTCGGGGCTGTTACTGTGACGCTGCCGCTAAGCGCGCCGCCGCTGAACGAGGGATTGATGGCCGCTACGGCGGCAGGTGCTTTGGCCGCTACGTCGGGCTTCGGAATGTAAAGGCCGGCGTACTCCTCCATGTTGTCGAAGTCGGTGATTTTATCGGCGCGGCCGGTCGTGAGGTTCACCTCATAGAGGCCTGTTGTGAAGTTGGCCTGGCAGGCCGCCCAGTAGAGCTTGTTGGTCACCGGGTCGAATGCGGCCGACTGCACGAAGGCCGGGTTCAGGCCCGTGGGTCCTATCGGGGTGCACTCGCCGTTGGTCTTGTTTATGCGGTAGAGGGTGGATTCCGAACCCATGGAGATGCCGTATAGCTCGCCCGAAAGGGAACAGGCTATCGCTGCCAATTGCGGTGTCTCGGCGATGGGGGAAACCAGACCGCTGATTGGGTCGATTTCCGAAATGGCCGGCACGAACTTCTCCAGCGCTCCTTCCACTAATTCTTTCTTGGTATAGGAAACGGCGAAGATGCGGTCGCTCACCGGGTCGTAGGTCATGTCGTGGGTCACCTGCCTCTGGTCGAAGCCTTCGTTGATGAAGGAGTTGATGATACGGCTGAACTCGCCCGTCTTTATGTTGTAGCTGCAGAAGGTCACAAAGGTGTAACCCATCTCGTCGGTGTAGATGTAATTGTTGTAATGGTAGACGTCGCCGACGAGGCAACCGCCGCCGTTGGCTTCATACTGCTGCGCGGCGAAGAGCGTCGGCGCGGCATAATTGCCGGCGGTGAAGGAGTAGATGCCGAATTGCCCCGTAGTGCCGGCCCATTCTGAAGTGTAGACCAGCGAGCCGTAGATGGTGGTGCCGTCGCCCAGCACTTTCACGGGGGCGTTGGCGTGCGGGGCGGAGCCGGTATTGTCGGCGTCGCGTAGCGAGTTACGGTGGTTGGAACCCAGGGTAAAGACGTCGGATGTCACGCGGGCGCAACCCGGAGCCTTAGGTGCGTTGATGCGCACCGGTGGTTGCGTCAGCGGTTTGCCGGGCGGAAAAATGCCGCGCGACTGTGCCCCGGCTGACAGGATTGTGCCGGCAATAAGCACCGCGGAAGCAGCAATGGAAGTAAAAAGATGCATACTTGAGTATTATTGGTTAAATAAGTAAGGATAAAAAAGGGAGGAAAGTCCATCCCACCGCAAATTTAAACAATAATTTACGTTCTGCAAAATAAAATAGCCATAAAATTGCATCTATCAAATATAATGCTATTCGGATTAATTGCGAAGCTAAAGTTGCAGCAAGGGGCTTATTTGCTGATGAAGTACTGAAAAACAAAAGCCCGTAACCTCGGGGTTACGGGCTTCGAATGCATTACGTCCCGCGCTGTTTTGCGTCAGGTCGGGGTTGCCGGTTTATTTTACGACTACTTTGGAGACTTTGGAACCCTGTCGGCGTATGAAGATGCCGTCGGTGGGTTCAGCTATGCGCACACCGTTGAGGTTGTAGTATTCCACCGGAGCGTCGAGGTCGGAGTCGATGCCGTTTATTCCGGTCTGAGTGGTGCTGTATACGACTTTTACATAGGTGAAAGCCACCATTCCCGATTCGGCATTGTTTTCCAGCGTGAATACATTGGTGTCTTCATTCGGCGTCCATACGTATCCGCTTGAGAAAGAGAGGCCGTCGGGCCATTCTGTGGCCGTCGCGCCTTTGTATCCTTCTACAGTGGCGCGGTTGGTGTAACCGGAACCGGAGAGGGAGAGGTCGCTGTACAGGCCTACAGACTCGATGTTGCAGCCTGTGGGAGCTGTAATCGTAAGGTAGCTGTTCGTGTAAATGCGGACACGGTAACCGCTGGAAACCTTATAAATATTGGGGACAATGTCCCAGCTGCCGGCTCCTTCCATTTGTTCTGCCTGGAGGGTAACGCCGTTTTCAGTGAATGTCTCTCCATTGATGTAGAGGGTGTTCTCGCCTTCCTCCCAGGTGAGTCCGGCGCCGATTTCTGCAAAGTTGAAGTTGGCCTCCGCGGTTGCGGTCTCTTGTGCCATAGCGGCTGTCGCTGCTCCTGCGAACAGAGTGGCGATAAGTAAAAATTTTTTCATTTTCTTAAGTGTTTGGTTAAGTTAGTGAATAGTATTGGTTGATGAAAGAAGACGGAGTGCAGCCCGGTGGTATTCCGGGCTGCGCTCGGTCCGGAATTATTCTTGTTGACGCTGTTATTTCACAGCTATTTTCAGGGTGTTTCCGCCGACGGTCACGATATAAACCGCCGGGGCAACGGGTATAGCGGCGTCACCGGCGTCACGGTAGATCACTGTGCCGTCAACGGTGCTGACGGACACAACTTCATTACCGGCACCGGCTACCTGTATGATACGTCCGAGAACCGATACCTTCGCACCGTCGGCGAGGTTGCTGATTATGCCGGAGCCTGCGAGCGTCACCGGGGCGGAAAGTTCCGATTCGCCGTTTTCGAACAGCGTCGAAACGCGGTACGTGAGGTCAAGTCCGTTGTGAGGCGTAGTGAAGGTATTGGCGGTGACGGTGGTCGGGTTGATTTTCTCGTTGTTGCAATAGACATTGTATCCGAGCAGTTCGCCGGTTTCCACCGGCACACGTGTGCAGGTGATGTCATCGAGCATCAGCATGAAGGAGTCTTCGGCCATAGAGCGGATGGCGAAGTAACGGGTGCCTTCGGGCAGAGTGGCGGTGAACTCCTGCCAGTCGTAGGACCGGAGTTCTACAGTCCCGAAATCCTGGTCTCTGACGAAGTCTTCGATGTCGTTGGACTTTGTGCTGTACCAGAGTTGGATTTTTTCGGGAGTCGAGGGGTCATACGATTTTGCCCAGAAGGAGATTTCCTGTTCGCAGCCCGGGAGTTCGGGGGAGATGAGCCAGTCGTTGACCTCCCCGAAGTCGTAGCGGTAAAGAGAGGCGAGATACTTGGTGCCGCTGTGTGCCTTGAAGGAGTCGGAATAGGTGCCTGCCGAGGTGTCGAATACAAAGAAGGAGGCGGTGGTGGTGCCGATTTCGATGCCGGGTATGCTGTAGTTTCCGAAACCGCCGACGGGCATTCCGTCCATGTCCACGAATGTCCAGCCTTTGAAATCGTGGCCGAACGGTTCGCCGGATGCGAAGTCTTCGGTTATTTCAGACGTTTCATAGTCGTCGGGATTGTATGCATTCCATTTGAGGATGTCAGCGTCCCCCTTTCGTTCGCCCGTAAATCCTGAAACGGTGGGGAGAAGGGAAGTCCGGCGGTTTACGGTTACGGAGCCGGTACGGTTATTTTCCTTGTTCTCGTCGTTGTCGAACACTGCCTCGGCGGAGAATACGGCTTCATCGCCTTGCGCCGGAGTTATGGTCTGGCTAAATCTGACAGCCTTCGAGGTGTAGGCCGCGAGGTCATCCACTTCGGTTTCTGCGGCTTTTTCGCCGTCGCGGTAGAGAATCACGTTGAACTTGCCGGTATTCCTGGCTGCATTGTTGTGCAGCGTCACATCTACAAAGAAGGGCTGGCCGTTGTCCGCCAGTTCGGGGGCGGAAATGCTTTCCGCATTCACGTCATAGCTGGCGTCATTGATGAATTTTATGTCATCGAAGTATGAGTACATGACAGTGCGTGACAGGCAATAACCTTCCAGGCGCACCTGTATGTTTTTGCCGTTGTATTCGGCAAGGGAGACTTTGAGGTTGTTCCATTCGCCGGGTTTCAGATCGGTGTTGTAGATGCGCTGCACCTCTTTCTCGACACCCTCGCACGAGACATAGACTGAAATCTCGTTGACGTCGGCGGTAGTGTTTCTGAAAGCCATGAATGAGAGCGCCGGATTTTCGCCGCTAACGGCGACTTTGCCAGTGACGTATGACGCACCTGCCTGCACTCCGTTGAAGCTGATGACGAAATATTCGTCTCCGGAATATGGCTTCACGGCGTTTTTATTGTTTCCGATGGGGAAGCGGGCTGAGCCTGAGGTGGTGAGGTTGTACGCGGTGCCGTCGGCGGCATCGTCGTATGCCAGGGGCATCTGATAAGCCGGACCCACTGCCACTGCAAAGGCGCCTGACTCACCGTAAACGTCGCGGTTCACCGGCAGAATGGCATACGGTATGGTGGTCTGTGTCGCGGGAACTTCGATATCGAACTCGAAATGGTTGTCGGCAATAGGCTCGCTGTTCAGTTTTTCACCGGTTTCGTTGCCGTTGACTATTGTGTAGATGTTGTAGGTCATGCTTCCCTCCGGAAGGGTATGGCCCAAGATGTCGGTGGTCACGGGTTCCCAGTTCAATCTTACGAGATTTCCCTCGTTATAGCCCATGCGGCCGGTGACGGGTTGGGGAGGATATGCGCCGATGAAAACGTCTACATGGCTCTTGAGGCCTTGTCTGCCGCCGGCGTCGGTCGGCGCGAAGGTGTAGCGGTAAACGCCGGAACCTTCCGCTGTGTCTTCGAAGGATATGGCTTCGCCCGGGTTCCCCTGGACGGTCTTGATTTTGGTTTCCCCGCGGAAGATGTCAAGTGTGACTTTCCCTGAAATATTCGAGCCCTCAAGCGTCTTTTCAGGGAGACGGCATGAAACTGCCGCTTTGGCATACCCCAGTTCGTCAGGTGTCACTTCGGCCTCTGTCACCGCATCGGGGGCCGTAAGCAATAATTTCCCTTCGATGTCATACGAGCCGATGTAAAGACGGTCCTGGTCCTTGTCCGAGATAGCGTGGAAGCCGATGTTGTAGGTTCCGGTTTCACCCGGCTTCATTATCAGGCGGAAGTGCTGCGCTGTGTCTTCGTTATCGTAAATGTCGGTAGGGGGAAGGAGTTCGGTCGTCATTGCCTCGGCGGTGGCGTTCTTGCCGTAATAGATGGCGATGCGTTCGGCGTATTTCATCGACTGCTCGTAGATAGTGGCGTTAAGTACGTAGGCATAGCCGCTTTCAAGACGTATGTTGGGCGAGAACAGCCAGTCGTCGGCCTGTTCAGCGGCATGATAGCGTATCATGGCACGCTTATTCTGGGAGTCAAACTGCCAGGTGGAGCTGTTTTCGGGGTCTTCGTTGGCATCATAGACGGTGTTGTAATTGAACTCTTTCAGCGAATTGAAGTTCATGGCGTAGGGAGCGTCATACGAGCCGATACCGCAGGGATATGACTTTACGACGGCAGAGGCTACACCGTGGTTGACCGCCGCCACTTTATAATAGGCGGTATAGTAGGTGCTCTTCAACGGCAGCGAAACGGAGTAGCTGTTGGCGGCTATGTTCTCGGCCACAACGTTGTCTTTGCTGTCATAGACGGTATATGTCACCTCCTGCGGGTTGATGTATCCCTGGTCTACGCAGGTGGTTACAGGCTCCCATGTGAGGGTGCCTGTGCCGTCGTTCCACAGTAGCTTCGCGTTCCGGGGCTTCGAAGGGACTCCGTAGCCCGCATAGTAAGAATACTTGGCAACGGGCGACTTGCCGGCGGCGTTGCTGCATTCGGCTTTGAAACGGTGTATGCCGTTTCGGGCCATGGTTGCCGTTTCGGTCACTTTTTGTCCTGCCGTGGCTGTGCCCTCCTTAATGAGCACGTCGTCGGCGTAAATGGAGTAGCCCATCGTGGTGCCTGCGGCCGACGTTCCGTCGTAAAGGGTCGAAGGCATCGTCAGCGAGATGCTCACGTCCAGGGAACCGCCGGCCGATGTCACGGAAATCTCCGGTTTTGCCGGAGCCTTGTCGGCGGCCGCCGGGAGCGGTATGTAAAGGCAGGTAATGTCGTCCTTCGGGGCGAACTCCCGGAGGATTACGGTATTGCCGGTGGTAATGTCTATCTCTGCAATGCCTGCGGAAGTGTCAGTGCTGTAAGACATCAGGAAGGTGTTGTCACGGTCGTTGAAACAGCCGCCGGTGAGATATTGGAGGTTCAGTTTAGTGTCGCCGATGAGGGTCAGGCGTCCTGTTGCCTTGTCGAGACTGTAGAATTTTCCGCTTTTCCCCACGGCATAGAAATTGCCGTTTTTGTCGGCTCCGATGCCCGAGAGCATCATGCTCAGCTGAGCTATGTCGGTGCGTTGTCCGGTGGCGTAGTCGAGCTGCGCCCAGATAAAGGAATCATTCTCTCCGGGGCAGCAGCCGTAGGCTATTCCCGTGGTAGGGTCTACTGCGATATCGGAGGCCTGCATGTCCTGTTCCACCGGAAGGGAGGCAACGATTTCTCCGGTTTCCATGTCGTAGTGGTAGATTTTATAGACATACATTCCCCCTTCTATCACACGCGCAAACCCGTAGAAGAGGCCATCGCCGTTGTCATATCCGCAGCAGATGGCCCCCGTAGATGTGAATACCGGGCTGAACTCCATCCCTTCGGTGTAAGGTATATTGTAGATGCCGTAGTTTTTCTCATTGCCTTCCCATGAAGACATAAACATTGTGGAACCACGGAGCCCGAGACCCTCGGACGCTGATTTTGCGGTTTTCTTAGGTATCCGCTGCCGCTTGTCCCCGGCAGCGCTACCTTTCCGGTTATCGGTGCTGAAAACCATGTCGGGATGATGGACATCAGCAGATTGTGGTTTCTCTCCGGCCCTGCTCCCCGGTTCATCGCCGAATATGGGGGATGCCGCGAATAAGCATGTAGCTATTCCCGTTCCTAACAGAGCCATCAAAGATAGAGTTTTTCGCATAATCTTTGGTGTACTTTGGTTATAATTATAGCTTGAAAGATTCAGTCTATAGAGGTGAAAAATAGGTAATTGTTCAAAGCACAAAAGTATATCAAAAAAATCGTATTACCCCCCCGAAAAGTTAAATAAGCCTAAATAATGCAAATATAAATTAAAGCGGTAACGTTATGATTAAAAGATATGAGTTTTTAAGAAAAATATCCAAAGTTATTTAAAAATTTCAAATTGCATGAAGCGCGGTAAGTATAAGCGCGTTATTATGCGGATAACGCAGAAAATGCAATGAATTCAGCCATTATAGTAGGCACAGTAAGTAAATGTGCATTTTTGGTTAACCAAAGTTCCTGAAGTATAATACCAATAATTTGCCACAATATGTATTGCGTAACGCTTCCATCAGGAAGCTGATTTTTCCGTAACCCCGTACGCCGTCAGGCGTGCGGGGCAAGAGGCAATACAAAATAAAAAGCCTCCGTAGGAGGCTGATTTACAATCGTTTACACCGCGAATAGACCTTCTCGATATAAATCGGCTTCCTAACGGATGCCTTTATTCATGTGCGCTTTGGTCCCCGCACGCCTGGCGGCGTACGGGGTTACGGAAAAATCTGCCTCCTGACGGAGGCGTTGACGCAATTCGGGCTACAAAAAATGCACATTTACGTACTGCGCCAACTATATATAGTGTCGTCTGTAAATTTCCGTTGCTGCGCCAGTTGCTGCTTTTCTCAGCTCTTTCCGCATTTGTGCGGCGCGGCGGTTAGGGTTCTGTGGTTAGGATCATGTCGGTGAGGTTGAAGCGCACCCGGCGGTAGAGCATCATGGAGCGCAGGCCCAGGTTGTTGTCGTTCATGTAGTAACCGTCGTGTTGATCTGTCTGGACGTCGATTTCGGGGAGGGTGACGTTGTTGCCGCCGAGTGTCAGCGTCGCGTCCGGCAACTTGTAGCACAGAACGCTCCACACGCCGCCGACACCGCCTTGCCGCACTGTGTCGCTCTTGCAGTTTTGCGTAAGAGATTCTTTGTTACGCTCGAAGAAACGGTCGTTGAGCCTACCGTAAGAGGCATCTCCTGTGTCGAGTTTTATCAGTAGCGGCTGGTGGTCGACTTTGGCAGTTGACAATAAATTCATGCCTGAGGAAAAGCACATATTGGGACGCGTGCCCGAGGGTGCGGCCGCCTGGCGCGGTACCTGTATCTCCTTCGTCTCGAAGTCGAGGGTGACATCCTTGAGCTGAAGCATAAGTTCGCTTCCTATAATAAGTTCCAGAGCGGAGATATACTTGTCGGCCTCCTCGTGGTGGCTGCGGATGTCAATCACATAGAACGGCACATCGCTGACCGTGATGTTTCCCAACGTCAGTTCGCGGGCTATGGCGTAGCGTCCTGCGGAGGTGTCGACGCCTGTCGCCGCGACGTCGGCGTCCAGGAAGGTCAGGCCGAAAGCACGGGCCAGCGAATCGGTGATGACGTTTACCCCGGCGCCGGTGTCGAATGTAATCTTAGCCTGTTTGCCGTTGATTCCGGCATCGGCGAGCCGCATCAGGCACTGCCCGCTACCGGCCTTACCAGCCGGGATTATTTCAAAGGGGATGATGCCTTTTTCACCGCCGATGGCAATGCGGTAAGGTGTATAGGCGGTCAAAGCCTTGTATTGCGCCGCCATATTGGCGTATGGCTTAAGGCTTATAGAGTCAACTGATTGACAGGCAGCCTGCAAGACCGATGACAACAGTTCCGCGGCCTCTGCATTCCTCCCCGTGCGGCTGAGGTCCATGGAATACATCATGGCGCTTGACAGCAGCAAATTCAGGTCGAGATACTGCGACTGGGTTGTCAGCAGTTCGTCGAAAGCCGGGATGGAAATATCGGGGCGGTTGAACCGGTTCCCTATCAGGCAGCGGGAGAACACCTCTAAGAAAGGACTCACGGAATCCTTCCCGGCAGAATAATAAGTGTCATACAGCCCGAAATAATCCTGCGAGTTCATGGCAGTGCCGAGCCTCTCGTCAACGCTCTGCGCCTTGGCCGCCAAAGCGGAAACGACAATGACAAATAGGAAAAGCAACCTTTTCATAAGCGAAAGCATTAGTTCTGCAAATTTAATCATAAATCCCGCAACCCGCAAATAGTTCCGGAACCGGAAACTTGAGAAAAAGTGTGTTTGGAAGGGATGGACTTGGTTAAATATTGTTAAATATAATTAAAAATAGGGCGATTTGGGGAGAGGGCGGGTGATTTCGGGCGGAAAATGACTATCTTTGCAAAAGTGTTCCGGTGCTGCTCTGCGGCAGTGCCGTCTCTCGCGGCCGGCGGGACTGTTTCTGCGGGTCCGAAGATTGCTGACACGGAGCGCCAGTGGCGTTTGCGTCAGCCGGCAATGGATGCGGCGGTCGCCTCCCCTGCGGGGGACAGGTGGTCGCAGCGCCCTTTTTGTATGTGTAAAAACAAACGATTGTGATTGATAAAAAAGATATCGAGGAATTTGTAGAGAAGGCCCTGAAGGGCACCGACCTCTTCCCCGTGGGCGTAACCGTGACGCCGGATAATGTCATCGACATCACCATAGAGTCGGGCCGCGGCGTCACCATAGACGATTGCGTAGAGCTTACCCATAAGTTCGAGGCCGAGTTTGACCGCGACAAGGAAGACTATGAGCTGACGGTAGGTTCGGCCGGCCTTACGGCGCCTTTCACCGTGCGCCGGCAGTATGAGATTCATCTCGGCGACCCGGTGGAGGTTCTTGCTGCCGACGGCAAGAAATACCGCGGCACGCTCGAGAGCGCCGGAGAGGACAGTTTCACTGTCACCGTTGCCGAGAAGGTAAGGAAAGAGGGCGAAAAGCGTCCCAAAATGGAGGATGTCGTCTACACATTCCCGTATTCTGAAGTAAAATATACTAAATATCTATTATAAGGATATGGCAAGAAAAGCAGAGACCGTGAATATGGTCGACCAGTTCGCCGAGTTCAAGGAGCTCAAGAACATTGACAAGACGATGATGATCAGCGTCCTGGAAGAGTCGTTCCGCAACGTACTGGCCAAGATGTTCGGCACCGACGAGAATTTCGACGTCATCATGAATCCCGACAAGGGAGACTGCGAGATTTACCAGAATCTGCGCGTGGTGCCCGACGGCGAGGTCGAGAATAAGGATATGGAAATAGGTCTCGCGGCAGCACGCGAGATAGACCCGGAGTGCGAATTGGGCGAAGAGGTGGCCAAGCAGATTTTCTTCGAGAAATTCGGCCGCCGCGCCATCCTGAACCTGCGACAGACCTTGCAGTCGAAAATCCTCGACCTACAGAAGGAAGCGCTCACTGCCAAGTTCAAGGCCCTCGAGGGAGAGATAGTCTCCGGCGAGGTGCACCAGATATGGAAACGCGAAATCCTGCTGCTCGACGAAGACCAGAACGAGCTCATCATGCCTAAGGAGGAGCAGATACCCGGCGACTTCTTCCGCAAAGGCGATGTGGTGCGCGCCGTGGTGGCACGCGTGGAAAATCCCAACAACAACCCCAAGATAATAGTGTCGCGCACCGACGAGCGTTTCCTGCGCCGCCTCTTCGAGCAGGAAGTGCCTGAAATACACGACGGCCTCATCACCATCAAGAAGGTGGCCCGCAAACCCGGACAGCGCGCCAAGATAGCCGTGGAAAGCTACGACGACCGCATCGACCCGGTAGGCGCCTGCGTCGGCGTCAAGGGCAGCCGCATCCATGGCATCGTGCGAGAACTGCGCAACGAGAACATCGACGTCATCAACTATACTTCCAACCCGCAGCTCTTCATACAGCGCGCCCTCAGCCCCGCCAAGATTTCCTCCATACGCCTCAATACCGAGGAGAAGAAAGCCGAAGTGTTTCTGCACCCTGACGAGGTGTCGCTGGCCATCGGCAAAGGGGGCTACAACATCTATCTGGCCACCCAGCTTACCGGCTACAGCATAGACGTTTACCGCGACATCGAGGAGGGAGAGGAAGACATCTACCTCGACGAATTCCGCGACGAGATAGATGAATGGGTAATCGACACCTTGAAGGACCTCGGCCTCGGGACCGCGAAAGCCGTGCTCAACGCCTCGCCCGAAGTGCTGGAACAGGCAGATCTGGAGGAGGAAACGCTCCAGAACCTGCTGTCGGTGCTCCGCGCCGAGTTCGAGGACTGACCTCCGGGCAGCCGCTCCACCTGAGCGCCACGCTTATTTAAATAACCGCTCCCCGGCGCCCGCGAAGCCGGAAGCCGAGGGTAGCAATTGAATTAGTAACTCCCAACACGATATATGCCAACAAAAATCAGTAAAGTAGCAAGGGATCTGAACGTCGGCGTCTCGACGGCGGTAGAATTTCTGCGCAAGCACAACATCGAGGTTGACAACAACCCGAATGTACGCATCGACGACGCGGCGGTAGAGTTGCTGAAAAAGGAATACAGCAACGACAAGGACTCCAAGGACAAGTCCGACAAGATGTCGCAGGCCCGCAAGAGCGAGCGCAAGTCGGCGAAGAGCGAGCCGCGAAATGCCGAAATAAAGACAACCGCACCCAAGCAGGGTCTCAAGATATTGGGCAGAATAGACCTTGACGGTGCGGGTAAGGGAGAGAAACCGGCCAAAGCCGAAACGGCAGCGAAGGCCGGGCAGCCGGTCCCAAAACCCGCCGAACCGGCACCGAAGCCCGTCGAAAAAACGGAACCCAAACCGGAACAGAAGCCCGAGCCCAAGCCGGAACCCAAGGCCGAAGCCAAACCCGCCCCGCAACCTGAACCGGAGCCCAAGGCCGAGGCTAACCCCGCTCCTCAACCTAAGCCGGAACCTAAGCCGCAGCCTAAGCCGGAATCCAAACTGGAATCCAAACCGGAAGCGGTCCCACCCACCAAGCCGGATGTCGAGTCCGTTGCGTCGGAGAATCTTGCCGAGCCGGAGTCGAAGGTATTCCGCCTCACCCCCGTTACGCCGGTACCGCAACTCAAGGTGCTCGGCAAGGTGAACCTCGATGAAATAAACCAGGCCACACGCCCCAAAAAGAAGGGTAACGACCGCCGTCGCGACAAGCAGCGCAACGGCGCGGCCGGTGATGCCTCGCAGAACGCCGATCGCAAGAAGCGCAAGCGTATAGGCAAGGAGAAGGTGGACGTGGAGAAGGCCGGACAGATAGCCGCCAAGGAGAGCGCCGGCGAGAAGAAAGACAACCGCCGTTCCGGCAAAGGCCAGGGACAGCAGGGCGGCGACCGGCAGAGCCGCGGCGCAGACCGTGACCGCCAGCGCGGCAAGGACCGCAACCGGAACCGCCAGCAGCCGCGTGCCGAGGTCAGTGCCGAGGACGTGCAGAAGCAGATGAAGGAAACCCTGGCCCGCCTCACCAACAAGACCACCAAGAAGAGCGTAAAGTGGCGTAAGGAGAAACGCGAGGAGATGCACAACCGCGAACTCCAGGCCCAGGCTCGCGAAGCCGAGGAAAGCAAGATAATTAAAATCACCGAGTTTGTCACCGCCAACGACCTGGCAAACCTCATGGAGGTGCCCATCAACAAGGTCATAGGCACATGTATGAACCTCGGCGTTATGGTATCCATCAACCAGCGCCTCGACGCCGAGACCATCAATCTGGTGGCCGAAGAGTTCGGCTTCTCCACAGAGTACGTCAGCGCTGAGGTTTCGGAAGCCATCACCGTCGAAGAGGATTCCGAAGAAGACCTGCAGTCGCGTCCCCCCATCGTCACCGTTATGGGTCACGTAGACCACGGCAAGACATCGCTGCTCGACTATATACGTAAGGCCAACGTCATCGCCGGCGAGGCCGGCGGCATAACGCAGCATATCGGCGCCTACAACGTCACGCTCAACAACGGGCGGCACATCACCTTCCTCGACACCCCGGGCCACGAGGCTTTCACCGCCATGCGTGCTCGCGGTGCCAAGGTGACTGACCTCGCCATCATCATCGTGGCGGCCGACGACAGCGTGATGCCACAGACCGTGGAGGCCATAAACCATGCCGCAGCGGCAGGAGTCCCCATCGTCTTCGCCATCAACAAGATAGACAAACCCACCGCCAACCCCGACAAGATAAAAGAGGAACTGGCCGCCATGAATTATCTGGTGGAAGACTGGGGCGGAAAATACCAGAGCCAGGACATCTCCGCCAAAAAGGGCATAGGAGTGGAAGAACTCATGGAGAAGGTGCTACTGGAAAGCGACCTACTGGAACTGCGCGCCAACCCGGATCGCGCCGCCATCGGTTCCGTCATAGAGTCGAGCCTCGACAAAGGGCGCGGCTACGTGGCCACCGTGCTGGTGCAGAACGGCACCCTGCGCGTGGGCGACGTTATCCTGGCCGGCACGCATTACGGCAAAATCAAGGCTATGTTCAACGAGCGTAACCAGCGTATCAAGGAGGCCGGTCCGGCCACACCGGTGCTCATCCTGGGCCTCAACGGCGCTCCGACGGCCGGCGATACCTTCAACGTCATGGCCACCGAGCAGGAGGCGCGAGAGATAGCAGGCAAGCGCGAGCAGCTTCAGCGCGAACTTATCAACCGCACCAAGAAGCGCCCCGGACTCGAAGACATCAGCCACCGCCTTGCCCTCAAGGACTTCCACGAACTCAACCTCGTGGTCAAGGGCGACGTGGACGGCTCCGTGGAGGCTCTTTCCGACTCGCTCATCAAGCTATCCACCCCGGAGGTACAGGTCAATGTGCTGCATAAGGGAGTGGGCGCCATCTCGGAGAGCGACGTCACGTTGGCCGCCGCCTCTGACGCCATCATCATCGGCTTCCAGGTGCGCCCCTCGGGTGCCGCACGCCGAGAGGCAGAGAAGGAGGGCGTGGACATCCGCCTCTACTCCATAATCTATAAAGCCATCGAGGAGGTGCGCGACGCCATGGAGGGTATGCTTTCACCTGAAATCAAGGAGGAAATCACTGGTACGGCCGAAGTGCTTCAGACCTACAAGATTTCGAAAGTCGGCACCATCGCCGGAGCAATGGTGCGCGAAGGCAAGCTCAAACGCACCAATAAGGTGCGCGTAATCCGCGACGGCATCGTCATCTATACCGGCGAACTCGGTTCGCTGAAACGCTTCAAGGACGATGTCAAGGAGGTAATCTCCGGCTACGAGTGTGGTCTCTCCGTGCAGGGCTATAACGACATCCGAGTGGGCGACCTCATAGAGGGCTTCGAAGAAGTTGCCGTGAAGAAAACACTTTAATCACCGTATAACATAAAGAGAGCGACGGGCAAATCCCGCTTCGCTCTCTTTTTCATAAATAGTATTCAATATGGCAATCTACATTATAAACATGGGGTCGAACCTCGGCGACCCGCGCCTCAACCTCAGCCGCGGAATGCGTGCCGTGGCACAGGAATTCGGCGACTTCGAGATTTCCCACACCGTGCGTTCGCACAGTTGGGGATACGAGTCGGACCATACGTTCCTGAACGTGGCGATGATGTTCCGAAGCGACCTCGAGCCGCTCGAAGTGCTACACCGCTTGCAAGATATAGAGCGCAGATTCTCGCCGGAGTCGCACCGTACCGCCGACGGGGGGTATGCCGACCGTGTGCTCGACATTGACATAGTGGCCGTAGACGACCGCGTGATAGACACTCCGGAGCTGAAAGTGCCTCATCCGCACCTTGCGGAGCGCCGCTTCTTCCTCGGACCGATGGCCGAGATAGCCGACGGATGGCGTCATCCCGTCACCGGACTCACACCTTCGGACATGCTTGCAAAACTCCCCGCCGACGATGAGTGACACGAATGAATACCGCCGTGCCGCCGTGATAGGGGAGGGGAAGGTATGGCTTGCAGGGGGCGACCGGCTGCCGCTGTACGACCATAGCTGGCCCGTGCTTTTCGACCTCGGCGACAGCGTATGCGCCTGCCGCCGCGAAGATGTGCCCGACGATGTCGCTCTGACGCCCGTGGAACTGCGTGCCTCCTACCGACTTCTGGCTGAAGAGGAATATGAAAAGGCGTCGAAAGCCTCGGAATTGCTGTTCTGGGAACGCACCGTGCGCTATTGCCCGCGCTGCGGCACAGCGCTTGAACGCGCCACCAACATAAGCAAGAAATGCCCGCAATGCGGCGCCGAACACTTCCCCTCGCCGGCAACTGCCATCATCGTGCTTGTGACCGACGATAAAGGGCGTGCGCTCCTTGTGCATGCACGCAACTTCAAGCGCCCCTTCTTCGGCCTCGTGGCCGGCTTCGTGGAGACGGGGGAATCGGCCGAAGAGTGCGTGCGCCGCGAGGTGATGGAAGAGACGTCGCTGCGCGTGCGCGAGGTACGTTACGTGGCCAGCCAGTCGTGGCCCTTCCCGTTCCAGCTGATGCTCGGTTTCACGGCGAAGGCCGAGAATCCCGAAGAACTCCGCTTTGCCGACGGCGAGCTGACAGACGGCGGCTTCTATACGCCCGACGGACTGCCGCCGCTCGCCACGCCGCCCAGCCTCGCCCGCAGCCTCATAGACCGCTGGCTCGCCGGCAAACTCTGAATACAAAGAAAAACATAATAGAAGAGACGGCCCCGGATTCCCGGGGCCGTC
>OHBJ01000081.1_pt1 | contig 43785 bp, 37 predicted proteins | sample 1577241 | NCBI WGS metagenome assembly OHBJ01 (sample SAMEA3541594, study PRJEB24748) | human gut metagenome | biome: human gut; feature: human-associated habitat; material: faeces | place: China | collected 2012 | reverse complement strand
TCCTCAGTTCTATTTCCGTACCACTGACGTGACCGGCGTTATCTCCCTGCCCGAGGGCGTTGAGATGTGCATGCCCGGCGATAACGTTGAGATGGACGTTGAGCTGATCACCCCCATCGCCATCGAGAAGGGTCTGCGCTTCGCTATCCGCGAGGGCGGCCGTACCGTTGGTTCCGGCGTTGTTATCGCTATCGAGGAGTAATTCCGAGAGACTGCAATATTATAGCCAATCAAAAAAGAGTGCCCTGTATGGGGCACTCTTTTTTGATTGGTGGGGCAGGGCGCCCGCAAAGTGGGCGAGGACCGTCCGGAGCAGAGCGGAGGATCGGTCCGAGGGAGAGCGGAGCGGGCGCCCGGATAGAGCCCGGAAAAGAGATGAAAAGGGCTCTCCTAAAAGGGGAGAGCCGGGAATATACAAAATGCTGGAATTACAGCACGAGGCTGAGTGCCAGCAGAAGTTGACCGGTATAGTAAGTGGTAAGATTGGCGAAGCGTACCCAACGGGGGCACTTGCGGCGGGTGTAGAAGTAGAGAGGGATCATCAGCAGGTCAGAGATGAGAAAGAGGGTAACACCAATGCCGGACGCCCAACCATTGAAAGGAACATGGACACTGAGAAACGGCGACCATGTGATGCATTTGATGGAAGCACCCAGCCCGACCGAAAACATAAGAGTAACCACCATATAATAAAAAATGGCGGCAGGACGGGTACGACGGCTGAAATGGAAGGAAGGGTGTCGTGTGATATACATCATCACTAAAAGGGCGATGATGGGCAGGATAAAGTGATACCATTGCATGGGACAGAACTGGGTAAAGAACAGGAGATAAAAGACATGGGCAATGCAGAAAAAGCCGACTCCTGCCATGCCGGAGACCGAATGGGAAGCGCCAGTCGCACCGTGACGGTTATTAGCGACGCCGATAGCGATATCACCGAAAGCAGCGAGGCAGAAAGCAATGAGCAGCGGCCAATAGGCATTCATTTCGATGGTGGAATGGCGCCATGCGGCAACGGAAATCGCTACAAATAGGATACTGTTTACTGCCTTAAACAGTGTGTAATTCTGAAAGAGGCGGGGCGTGTATGCTACGGTAAGCAGACAGATAAGCCAAAGGACATAGAAGCCGCTGAGAATGTAAAAAAGAGTTGCCATATAAGGTCTCCTTTGTAGAGGAAATAAGAGCGAAATGGGAAAGGGGGCGGAGCGTTATACGCCCCGCCCCCTTAAAAGGCTTTACTGATTTGAAAATCAGGCATCCTCGAAGCCGGTGAAGGCTACGATACGAGAGATGCAGGACTCGCCGCCGACCAGTCTCCAGGGGAAGCAGCCGATTACGCAGCGCTTGTTGGAGAGCTTGTCGATGTCGCCGCCCAGGCACTCAGCATGAATGCACTCGTAGGGCTGGCAGAACAGCTGGATATGCATTGCCTGATACTGCTCGGGCCAAGGATACATCTCCTGCAGGGTCTTGCCATACTTCTCCTGCATGTACTTATCGCACTTAGCAGCATCCATGGGGCACCAGTCACGAATCTTGGTGTTCATGGGATGGTCAGCAGAACCGCAGTCAACGCCGATCCAAGCGATCTTCTTCTCCTGGCACCACTTAACGAAGCTCAGGGACGGACCGGGATGACGAACCATGTAGCGCTGCTCATCAGCCTCGGGGGAATCCCAACCATACTTATGATAACCGGTGTTGATGATGAGGATATCGCCCTCACGAACTTCAGCGCGCTCCTCGATCATTTCGGGAGTGTAAATGCCGAAGTCTTCGCAGCAGGGAGCATCGGTCAGGTCAACAACGACGCCGGGACGAACCAGCTTGGTCAGCTCGAGCTGATCAACAGTACGGCCGGAAGTATCGAAATGCAGAGGGCCGTCCAGGTGGGTACCAACATGGTTGGAGTGGGTGAGGATCTGGCCGTTAGCGCCATTGGAAGACAGGCGCTTAAAGAACTTCATCTGTACGGGCTCATAGGTGGGCCAGGGGGGGCAGTTTACGCCGATCGGGATAGAGAGATCATAGACCTTAACATCAGACCACTTAGACATAGTGTTTTTCCTCCTAAATGTTTGTTATATGTTTGTAGGTGGGGGAGAGGGGAATCCTCTCCCGTCACCAAAACAACGATTAAATTTTTTTTGAGAGAATCAGCCCTCAGCATACTTGGCTACGAAAGCCTCGATCGCCTGCTCGAAGCACTCCATGGGAGGATGTACAACGCCGGCGCCGACCTGACCAACACCACGACGGTTGCAAGCAATACCGGTGTTGATAACAGGACGGATACCAGTCTCGATGACCTTGCGGATATCGATACCGGTAGCGGAACCGCGGAAGCCCAAAGCGGGGATCTGATAAGCAGTGCCCTCACCCTCGGTGATCTCGTACATCTCGGTGGAGTACTTGATGGAGTCGGCAACGGTGCCGCCTACGAACTTAACGATAGCGGGAGCAGCAGCCATGCAGAAACCGCCGATGCCGGTGGTCTCGGTGATGCAGCTATCGCCTACGTCACGGTTAGCATCAGCCTCGGTGAAGCCGGGGAAGTAGAGACCCTCGACCTTCTCGGAGGTGTAGTGGAACCACTGACCGGGCAGACCGGCTACGCGAACACCGAACTCGGTACCATTGCGGCACATGGTGTAAACCAGAGAGCAATACTCGATGCCCTCGATGGCGTCCATGGTGCACTTGCAGGCGGGCATGGTGAGGTTCAGCCAGGTGTGGTCATTGGAGTTCAGGAACTCGAGAGCACGAACCTTGACGTCCTGATCAAAGTGAGTCTTAACGATGGCGGGAGCCAGCTCACGGATCAGCAGAGAAGTACCGGCACGGTTACGGTTATGACCATCGTCGCCCATCTGCAGCTCCTGAGCGATGAGAACCTTCAGATCGATCTCGCCGCGGATCTCCAGAGCTTCCTTGATAACAGGATAGAACTCATTGCGCAGCCAGTGCAGACGGGTGATAACGGTATCATCATAAGCACCGAAACGCAGAACCTTGCCCAGACCCTCATTGAAGGTGCAGTAAGCCATGTTGCCATGAGCCTTATTGATGACCTTCCAAACGGGCATGGAATAGGAAACGATACCGCACATGGGGCCTACGGCATTGTGATGGTGGCAGGGATCGAAGGTGATCTCGCCGGAAGCGGCCAGCTTTTCAGCCTCTTCGGGAGTCTTGGCCAGACCCTCATAGATCAGAGCGCCGATAACAGCACCCTTGGTGGGGTCGCACATGTTCTCCCAGGTTACGGGAGGGCCGGAGTGCAGAATGGTCTTTTTGGTCATACCGGGAATGTCTTCGCCGGCAGTGCCAACGCCGATCAGGGTAGGCTGAGCGCCCAGAATGATCTTCAGGGCTTCGGCATTAGCGGCATTGATTTTCTCGCCCAATGTCATTGTTTTTTCCTCCTAAATAAATTACTTAGAAAAATCACCTTCCCGCAGTGCGGGATCGGGTAATTACTTCAACATACCGAGCATACCGGCGAGCTTCTTGTTGCCGCCGGCGACGGGCTTCCAGTCGACATGGATCACTTCGATATCCTGGGTGCCTGCCTCTTTCTGAGAGAGCATATCCTGATAGAAGGTCTCGACGCCGATGTTGACCATGTGGAGTTTTTCTCCGAACAGTTTATTGATCTGATGCATTAATACTTACCTCCATTCAGCTTATCCAGCATGTGGTGTACCAGATAGGTGGACTGAGCGTTGGAGCGAACGACGATAGCGCCGGCAGCCTCGAGCTGCTTGCGGGTCTCGGTGAGGTTCTGGGGATCGCCCTCGGTACCTACGATGGAGCAGATAGCGGAGATATAGCGACCCTCGCTCGCAGCGATCTCTTTCGCCTTGGCGATGGCAGCAGACAGTTCCTCAGCGGGATTGGGGTTGGAGCCGTAGCCGATAACACAGTCGCACTGCAGAATTGCCAGTGTGGGATCGTGAGCATCGCGCAGGATACGCTCGCAGCGCAGGGTCAGGTCGATCATCGGATGGGGCTTGCCCTCGGTGAACTCGTCCTCACCAAAGTCGATGCAGGTGTTCTCCTTGTACTCAGCGGTCAGGGGATTTTCGATCTTATCCTCGGGCTTGAGGGGGATATTGGAATAGATGTGACCCAGCTTGCCGATGGAGAGCTTCATGGACTCGTCCGCCAGAGTACCGCCGGAGAAGAAGCCGCGATAGTACTTCTGAGTGGGAGCCATCTTGGAGGTCTCACGCTCGATGAGGGCTTCCAGCTCTGCCTTGGGCATATCAATATCCAGCATATCAGCGGGAACGGGCTCGCCCTTGGAGAGAGCGACAGCCTTACGGGCAGCGTCCTCCAGGTTGTAGGCAGCTACCAGACCGTACTCCTTGGGGAGATGGGGATCGCCGCCGATGAAGTCTACGACAACGGGCTTGATGTGGTCGTTGCACTCCTTGGCAATAGCAAGGATCTCCTTGGCGACATGCTCCGCGGGGGGCTTGGAGAGCATGATGATGACCTTGGTATCGGGGTCATTGATGAGGGCGTTGAGGCACTGCTTGAACATCAAGCCGCCGATCTCTGCCTTCAAGTCACGGCCGCCGGTGCCCAGAGCCTGGGTGATACCGGAACCGAGCTGGTCGATCAGAATGGTCAGCTCCTGAGTACCGGTGCCGGAGGCGCCGCAGATGCCGATCGGACCTTTATGAATGACGTTGGCAAATGCCAGAGGCAGACCGTTGACGACGGCAGTACCGCAGTCGGGGCCCATCATGAGCAGTTCCTTGGAAACGGCATACTCTTTGAGCTTTTTCTCTTCTTCCATCGAAACGTTATCGCTGAACAGCATAACATTGATGTTCTTGTCGAGAGCGTCCTTGGCAACATCATAAGCATGACGGCCGGGGACAGAGATGAGTGCCAGGTTGATCTTGGGATCAGCCTTGAGAGCGGAAGTGAGGGTGGGGGGGAAGTACGCAGCGCTGCGGCTCTCCTCCTTCTTATTGAGCTGCTCCTCCAGTGCTTTGAGAGCAGCCGCCTCGGCTTCTTCATTTTCACAATCCAACGCTACAAAGAAATCGTTGGGGGTGATGGCCTCCAGCTCGGGGCTGGAAAGACCGGTAACCTTGGCAATGTCAAGGTTCAGATCGGTGCCCATGCCGACCAGAGCTTCCTTTACACCGGGGACCTTCTTCAACTCTTTGGAGATGATCATCAGGGTAATGGAGTCGTAGTAGGTGTTGGGTTTGATTTGCAGACTAACCAATGCCGTTTCCTCCTAATTCGGATAGATTTTTTGTCCAAAATATATGCCGGTCAGAATATCCGTACCGGATGTTTCGCCAAAAGCGATAACATTCATCGCAGCAGACGGAAGCCGCAGCGACAGGACACTGGAATAAAAGGTTCGGACGAGGGTGAGCACATCCGAGGAGAGCTGCCCGCAGGCAGCCTGCCGCAGGAATGCGGCGCTGATAAGATTGGTGCGGGTGCCGGCACGCTGCGCCATTGCAGCGGTAAGCGGCAGCCAGTTGTTTTGCTCCCCGTGGGTGATGGCACAAGCCAACACCGACGCCATAACACCGCAAAGGAAGTCATCGGCGGAGGGGGTAAGCCCGATGCCGCAGCCGGCAATGCTGTAAGCTGCCTCCGCTGCTGCTGCCGGATCTTTCTGCTGCAGAGCAGTAAATAAAGCGGGGATACGAACGGCAGCGTAACGGACATAGGGGTTATCGGGCAGGGGACACGGCTTGTTCTCCAAGAGAAAGAGCAGCGGTGCGAAACCCTCCGGTTTTCCGCCGGTAATTATGATCTCCCGCAGTGCCTGCGGCGCCGCTGAATGAGGCATTTGCAGGGGAAGCAGCGGGGAGAACAGCGAAAGAGAGGTAACGGTGGCACGGGTCAAATCGACAGAAACGCCGCTGCGGGGGATTTCGATCCGCTCCCGGGAAAGGAAAGCAGGTTCCCCGATGGTAAGGGGAGGGACGCTGCCGCCCAAACGCACGGCACAGGGATAAAGCGGGCGGGTGTCATCTAAAAGAGTGACAAGCTGCCCCTGCCACAGCAGGTTGACCGAGGTGCGAAATACCGAGTGAACAGCGGCTTCGGCAGGGTGCTGCGGCAGCTGCGCCAAAAGCTGGGCGGAGATCGCCTCAGCGGTGGAAGTTGACTTCATAAATCTTGAGGGCGATCTGGAGGTTCAGCATCTGGTCGGCGTTATCAAAGCTGATATGCGCCAGTTCCTTGATGCGCTGGATACGGTAGGCGACAGTATTGTAATGGACACCCATCTCCTCCGCCAGACGCTTGAGGTTGCCGCCGCACTTGAAGTACAGGGCAAGAGTATGTACCAACTCGGAATCCCGATCATGGTCATAATCCACCAGAACCTTGAGGGTCTCATTATAGAAGATGACAAGCTCGGGACGAAGGACTTCGTAAGAAAGGAAACGGTAAACACCGAGCTTTTCAAAGTAGTGGATACGGGAATCATCAATATTCCAGCAGGCTGCCGCCCGACGGGCTTCGTTAAAGCTCTTCCAAAGGCTGGAGGCATCGGCATAGCTGCGACCGATGCCAATGGAAGCCATGGAGAGAATTCCTTCCGCTTCCAGCGCAGCCAGCACGGTATCCACAAAGGCTTGAAGCGCCTGAGAATACTCGCTGCTTTCGTGAACGGGGGCTTCAAAGACCAGCACAATGCTGTCACACTTATTGACAAACAGAACCTTAATGGTGCTGTCGCGACTGATGCGCCGCAGGATATTGACGATGCTGTTGTTGGTTTTGTAAAGAGAACTGTTGCCGATGGTGGAGCTGCCGGAAAGCACCCGGATAACCGCTACGCGGTGCTCGGCATCGACATCAAAATCGAAGTACTCGGCGTTCGCCAGCGATTTGCGCTGCCGCTCCTCATCGTGAACCAAAAGATCATCAAGGAAGGTTGCCTTGTGGTTGTTTTCCATCTCGTACATCGAGATCTTTTTGATCATGTCCAAAGCGATGAGCGAGGTGGAAGCCTCCAAAACGGCAAGGTCAACGCCGGTGATTTCCCGGTTGTCCTCCCAGATGTAGATGCTGCCGTATTTTTTCTTATCGCTGTAGATGGGAATGATGATCTTATTGCAGATCAGACCGTCGATGCTGTCCACCTCGCGGCTGCTCATCAAAGAGACGGTTTCCTTGCCGGAGGAGCCGGTGCGGACGAGATTTTCCATGCGGCGGGTGATGCTTTCCCGGCGCTGCTCGCTGCATGCCAGCACGAAGGACGAGAAGAAGTCATTGTAAATGGCAACGCTGTTACCAAAGCGGTCAAAAAGCGTCTGCACAATGGACTGCAGATTGCCGCCGCTCAGCATGGTGGCAGTGAGCGCCTTTTGCAGCTCGTAGATATCCCCCAGGGTCTGTGCCTGATTATTTACGATGGTAGTCATAATAGGGGTGATGATCTGCGAGAAGGAGATATTATTGGGAATCTCAAAAAGAGGGAAGGAAAGCTTGTTGCAGAGATCAAGGATCGACTGTGGGATCTCGTTGATGTAGCTGTTGAATTTAAGCCCCAGACCAACCACGCCGTGGGACTTCAGCTGCGGGATCAGCTCGAGAAGCTGAGGCAGGTTTTCCCGAATGGCATAAGCGGTGGAAACCAGCAGCTCGCCGCCGGTAACGGCACTGACAATATTGGGGTCGACCATAACGCTGACAGAGGTAACGATCTGGTCGGTGCCGGCAGCACCGGCAAGCAGGCGGGCATCGTGCAGAATCTCCATGCGGAGAATCGAATTCAGCGATATGCCGTAATTGTTGTCCATGCTCGGTCGCCCCCTACTTGTTTTCCGCCGCAGCGGAGAGTGTGGAAACTGGGAGCAGCCGTTTACTACTTTCCCATGTTCTTTCTAACTGCTATTCTACTATTAAATAATAAAAAAAGCAATAGGGTTTGTGATGTTTTTACACCGTAGAAATTTTAATGTGTTTTTGATGAATTTTGACATATGCAAATTGCACAATTACAGCAACAACAAATAGTGCAAACAATACATAATAATAACTTAATGGGAAAATAGGGTAATTTTAACCAAAAAAGAGGCACTATTGCCTTGTGGCAAAACCACAAAACAACAGCGCCTCTTTGGGCATTATGCTGTGAGAGATTTTTTAGCCGAGTGTAAACAGCAGATCGCCGGTATTGATGGCGGAGCCGGCTGCTACGGCGATGGAGGCAATGCGACCGCCCTCGGGAGCGACAACCTCATTCTCCATCTTCATGGATTCGACGATCATAACGACCTCGCCGGCTGCAACAGCATCACCGGTATTCTTGCAAAGACGCAAAACCGTGCCGGGCAGGGGAGAGGTGACATTGGCAGAACCGCCGGCTGCAGGAGCAGCGGCAGGCGCAGCAGCGGGAGCGGGAGCGGCAGCATGGGGTGCGGCGGCAGGTGCAGGCGCTGCAACGGGAGCGGAGGCGGAGGTACCGACGACCTCTACCTCGGCATCATACGTTTTTCCATTTATTTTTATCAGGAATCTTTTCATCAATTTGTCCTCCATCAGAAATTAGTAAGGTGGGTCTCCAGGGAGAGTCCTCGCGCAGGGAAAGAATACGAACCTGCTCCGGTGCACAGCCCATCATAGCGGCAAGGGCGGCGATAACGGCAGCGATCTCGTCTTCGTCCTCCTGCGGGGCGGCAGGGGCTGCCGCCACAGGAGCCGGCGCGGGTGCGGGTACGGCAGCTTTTTTACCAAAAAGCGCCTTGCCCAGCAGCAGCCCGACCAGCAGCGCAATGGCAATATACAGATACATCATATTATTCACGCTCCTTTTGATTAGAGCGGAACATTGCCGTGTTTCTTTCTGGGAGCTTCCACGACCTTGCCATCGAGCATTTCCATGGCAGCAATGACCATCTGACGGGAGGTGGAGGGGATGATGACATCGTCCACCATGCCGCGCTCGGCAGCCTTATAGGGATTGTTGAACTCGCGCTTATACTCTTCGATCAGCTCGGCGCGCTCCTCGGGAGAGGCCTTACGGAAGATGATGTTGGCAGCACCCTCGGCGCCCATAACGGCGATTTCGGCGGAGGGCCATGCATAGACGATGTCAGAGCCCAGATCCTTGCAGCACATGGCAAGGTAAGCACCGCCGTAAGCCTTGCGCAGGATCATGGTGACCTTCGGAACGGTGGCTTCGCAGTAGGCGTAGATAACCTTGGCGCCGTGGCGAATGATACCGCCGTGCTCCTGAGTGGAGCCGGGCAGGAAGCCGGGAACATCGACCAGTGTGAGCAGCGGAATGCCGAAGGCATCACAGGTGCGGATAAAGCGGGCGGCCTTATCGGAGCAGTTGATATCCATGCAGCCTGCCATCGCCTTGGGCTGGCTGGCGATAATGCCGACGGAGCGACCGTTGAAGCGGGCGAAGCAGGTAATCATATTGGGTGCATACAAGCCCATATAATCCATGTACTCGCCGCCATCGGTGATGGCCTTGATGACATCGTACATATCATACGCCTTATTGGGATTATCGGGAATGATGGTATCCAGCTGATCGGCAATGCGGTTGGGATCATCACCATTAAAGATGGTGGGAGCGGCATCGCGATAGTTGGAGGGCAGATAGCTGAGCAGACGACGGATCTGGTTGATGCAGTCGGTGTCATCGGAAGCCATGAAATGCGCAACGCCGCTGACGCGGTTATGGGTCATGGCGCCGCCCAGCTTTTCGGCGTCGATCTGCTCGCCGGTGACGGACTTGATGACATCGGGGCCGGTGATGAACATCTTACCGGTCTTATTGACCTGGAAGATGAAATCGGTGAGGGCGGGAGAATAAACAGCGCCGCCGGCACAGGGACCCATGATGGCAGTGATCTGCGGAACAACGCCGGAAGCGGCGGTATTGCGGAAGAAGATCTTGCCGTAGCCTTCCAGACCGTCCAGACCCTCCTGAATACGGGCACCGCCGGAATCGTTCATGCCGACAACGGGTGCGCCGACCTTGCGGGCATTTTCAAGGATCTTGCAGATCTTGTTTGCCTGAACCTCGCCCATGGAACCGCCGACAACGGTGAAATCCTGAGCGTAAGCGTAAACGATTCGGCCGTCTACCTTACCGTAGCCGCCGACTACGCCGTCGCCGGGGAAATGCTGCTTTTCCTGCCCGAAATAGTAGCAGCGGTGGACGACGAAGGCGTCGATCTCAACAAAGGTGTTGGGATCGAACAGAGTCTCGAGGCGCTCACGAGCGGTCATTTTACCCTGCTCGTGCTGCTTTTCGATACGCGCTTGGCCGCCACCGAGAGCGATTGAACCTTTGCGTTCAATCAGGTCTTCAAGTTTGGTCATAGTTTTATCCTTCTTTCAAAGAGTATATGTTTTACCGTCTGCCAAAGGGGCGCCTCCGGCAAACGGGGCTTGCACAAAGGCTTAGTGGAACTTTTCGACGTATTCGTCAGCCTTGTTCTCGTCCCAGCCCAGCATATTTACCAGTACATCGCGGGTGGAGGAGCCGAGAGCGGGAGCAGGGTGATGGTCGGCATCTGCATCGACGGAAGCCATCTTGACGGGATTGCCGGCGATCTTGACCTTACCCATGCCGGGCTGATCAACCTCGATGAGCATGTTGCGCGCAGCAACCTGCGGATCGGTAAACAGCTTATCAACGGTATTGATACCGGTGCAGGGAACGCCTGCCTTTTCCAGAATATCCAGCCACTCGGCAGTGGTCTTGGTACGGGTCTTTTCGGTCAGCAGATCACCGATGAGTTTGAGGTTCTGGTTGCGGTGCATATTGGTATCGAAGCGGGGATCGTCGATCATCTCGGGGCAGCCCAGTGCATTGCAGAAGGCAGCATACAGACGGTTATTGCCGCAGGCGGCGATGACATAGTTATCCTTGGTCTCGAATGCCTGGAAAGGAGTAACGGTGGGGTGTACAGCGCCCAAAGGACCGGCAACGACGCCGGTGGCAGAATATTTGATGATGGCGTTTTCGAGAATGGCAAGCTGGCAATCCAGCATACCGACATCGACCATATCGCCCTCGCCGGTGATGGCGCGCTTGTACAGCGCAGTAACAGCGCCGAAGGCACCGAAGATACCGGCAATGATATCGCCGATGGAAGCGCCGACGCGTACCGGCTTGCCGCCGGGCTCGCCGGTGATGCTCATAACGCCGCCCATGGCCTGCACGACCATATCATAAGCGGGGCGGGGTGCGTAAGGACCGGTTTGACCGAAGCCGGAGATGGCAACATAGATGAGCTTGGGATTGACTTTTTTCAGCTCCTCGTAGCCCAACCCCATGCGGTTCATGGCGCCTGCCTTCAGGTTTTCCACCACGATATCGACATGCTTGACCAGATCCTTGAACATCTCGACGCCCTCGGGATCCTTGGTGTTGCAGACAACACTCTTTTTACCGTGGTTGACGCTGACGAAATAACCGCTTTGACCGTTGACAAACGGACCGTAGCCGCGGCTGTCATCGCCGGTGCCGGGCTTTTCGACCTTGATGACCTCGGCACCCATATTGCCGAGCATCATGGAGCAGTAGGGACCTGCCAGCGCATTGGTGAAATCCAATACACGAATACCCTCCAAAGGCTTTTTGGACATAATGAAACAACCTCCCGATGTGATGTAGAGTGGCGCTCGCCGCAGCGGTAGGGGTGCAGGAGAGCGTCCGATGACAAATAAAGCGGTCGACGAGCGGCAAAGCCGCAGGACACAATTCCCCCACTCTATTTGTTATTTATCTACATTATAAAGGAAAGCGAAAAAAAAGTAAATGGCGGACATAATTTTTTACTGCCAATAAACCGCCAAGTTTTTTAGTGAATTTTCATAGAAAAATAAAAAAATTAGGAAGAAAGTGAGTTAATAATTTAACAGGCATTAGTATATATCGACAAGAGCATAAAGCGTTTTTCGCTTATCTTACTAAAAACGAACGAAAGACGTCGAATGGCGCTCTGACAAAAAAACAGCAAGATGGTATATTTTATTGTGGAGTTTCTACAAGAATGTTTCTTCCACTTTCAACAAATAAGATGGGAGGATTTAGGCAGAATATCAAAATTGCCGAAAAGGAATTGAATTGACAAGCCCCGAATATTATAATGTAAATGCTGTATAAGTGTTACTCTGCATAAAACCAATCAAAAAGGAGTGCTTACATTGAAGGAATTTAACTATTTCGCTCCGGGTTCTGTGGAAGAAGCTCTTGAACTGATGAAGGAGTACGAAGGAAAGTACACCATTCTGAATGGTGGCACCGACGTCATGATTCGTCTGCGCGAGCGTCTGATCAACCCGGAAGCCGTGATCGACATCAAGCGTATTCCCGGCTTGAAAGACATCACTTTCTCTGAGAAGGACGGTCTGTACATTGGCGCATGCGTGACCTGCAAGGAGATCTCCGAGAGCGAGATCGTAAAGGAGCATTATCCTTTCTACGCTCAGGCGGCTTCCGTTCTGGGCTCCCAGTTGGTCCGCGGTCGTGCCACCAGCGTCGGCAATGTCATCAACGCCTCTCCTTTGGCTGATACCGTTACCCCTCTGGTCGTCTGCGACGCCAAGCTGGTTGTTGTAGGTCCGGAAGGTCAGCGCGAGATTTCTCTCGTAAGCTGGGCGGGCGAGAGCCAGGAAGAGAGAATTGCCCGCGGCGCATTCTTCATCTTCGTGCGTAAGGTCGGTCTGAAGCCCGGCGAAATGGCAATCGGTCTGAAGGTTCCCTATTTTGCGGGTCAGAAGGCTGTATTTACCAAGTTCGACCGCCGCAAGGAAGTAGACCTTTCTACCGTTTGTGCTACTGTAGGTAAGTTTGGTGAGGACTACCGTGTAGCCATCGGCTCCTGCGCTCCTACTCCCATTCGTCTGCCCAAGACCGAAGCCCTGCTGAAAGGCAAGAAGCTGACCCCCGAGCTGATCGGCGAGGCGGCAGAGCTTGCCGGCAGCGAGGTTTCTCCCATCAGCGACGTCCGTGCTTCCGCCGAGTACCGTGTGAGCCTTGTTAAGGTTGCCGTGCGCAGAAGCCTGGCCGAGCTTTCTGTCTGAGAAAGGAGCGTGCCGAAATAATGAAAACTTATCATGTTGATTTCTTTGTAAACGGCGAGGAATACGAGCTGGACGTTCCCGCTAACAAAACCGCGCTGAATATTATCCGCGATATGCTGGATCTGACCGGCGCAAAGGAAGGCTGCGGCGCCGGCGAATGCGGTGCCTGTGCAATGATCGTTGACGGCGTACTGATCAACGGCTGCCTGATGCTCGCCCCCGAGATGGACGGTAAGCATTTTGAGACCGTAGAGGGCTTTGCCGATGAGAAGGGTAACCTGTCTCCCATTCAGCAGTCCTTTATCGACCATGCTGCCCTGCAGTGCGGCTACTGCACGCCCGGCTTTGTCGTTTCCGCTACTGCTCTGCTGCGTGAGAATCCTCATCCCACCCGTGATGAGATCGTCCATTACATGTCCGGTAACCTGTGCCGCTGCACCGGCTACAAGAGAATCATTGAGGCGATTGAGGACGCTGCCGAGCGCATGAATGGAGGTGCCAAATAATGAGTAAATATATTGGCGTAAGTGTTCCGCGTGTAGACGGCGTTAAAAAGGTAACCGGCGCGGCAAAGTATGTTGGCGACATGAAATGGCCCCGTATGCTGTATGCCAAGTGCGTAAAGAGCCCCTATGCCCATGCCAAGATCGTGAGCATTGATATCTCTGCTGCCAAAGCTCTCAAGGGCGTACATGATGTTATTACCGGCGATTACTACACCAAGCGCGGCGGTCTGTACCTAGAGGACAAGAACTTCCTGGCAGTCAACACCGTCAAGTTCTGCGGTGAGCCTGTTGTTGCCATTGCCGCCGAGACCCCGGAGATCGCCGAGGCTGCCTGCGAGCTGGTCAAGGTTGAGTACGAGCCGCTGCCCGTCATCAACAACCCCATGGAGGGTATGGCGAAGGACGCTGTTCTGATTCACCCCGAGCTGCATACCTATAAAGTGGTTCCTATCTTCCACCCGCAGGCGCATACCAACATCTCCCACCATCACATCATTCGCAAGGGCGATGCTGATGCTGCCTTCAAGTATGCCGAGGAGCATCCTGATGAGTACTACATCACCGAGCATGAGTACCATGTACCCCATGTTCAGCATACCCCCATTGAGAACCACATCGCGGTAGCCCAGTACGAGCCGGACGGCAAGTGCACCGTTTGGGCTTCCTGCCAGTCTCCTTACGCGGTTCGTCAGGCCCTTTCCGCCACCTTTGATATCCCGCTGAACAAGATGCGCATCATCTCCCCCTATGTGGGCGGCGGCTTCGGCGCCAAGGCCGGTACCACCATCGAGGGTATCATCATTCCTTTGGCCATGCACTGCAAGGGTCGTCCGATCATGATGGAATACACCCGTGAGGAGGAGTTCGTTAACTCCTATGTGCGTCAGGGTCTGTACACCAAGATCAAGACCGCAGTTCGCAAGAGCGACGGTAAGTTCCTGGCGGTTCAGAACAACTTCTACTGGGACGGCGGCGCTTACACCGAGTACGGCGTAAACATCGTTAAGGCCTCCGGCTTTGCCTCCACCGGCCCTTATGAGTTCGATAACGTTAAGACCGACGCTTACTGCGTTTACACCAACAACCCCGTAGGCGGCCCCTACCGTGGCTTTGGTATGTGCGAGATCCACTTCGGTATCGAGCAGAACATTGATGAGGTTGCCAAGGAGATCGGCATGGATCCCATTGAGATCCGCCGCGTCAACGGTCTGGCCCCCGGCAAGTCCACCGGTACCGGCGAGATCATGAAGTCCTGCGGATTCCTCGAGGCTTTGGATCAGGTCGCCGAGGCAATTCAGTACGATAAGCCCTGCGATGCACCCTCCGGTCCTCACAAGATCCGCGGTAAGGGCATCGCCGGCGGCTGGAAGTCTCCTTCTCAGCCCACCAACGCAGGCTCCGCTGCCATCATTCGTATGAATGAGGACGGTACCTTCTTCCTGATGACCTCTGGTCATGATATCGGTCAGGGCTCCGATACTGCTTTGACCCAGATCGCTGCCGAGGTTCTGTGCTGCGATCCCTCCAAGTTCACCATTCGTACCGGCGATACCGACCATACCCCCTACGAGTGGCAGACCGTTGCCTCCCGTATCACCTACTGCGCCGGTAATGCGATTAAGCTGGCTGCCGAGGATCTGAAGGAGAAGCTTCTGGATCTGGCTCAGATCAAGCTGGGCTACATCAAGCGTGAGCTGTACCTTGAGGACGGCTGGATCATCAACCGCAACCACCCCGAAAGCCGTATGCCCATGTCCGATTTGGCACTGGGTCTGGCGTTTGAGGACGGCTCCGGTTACGGCGGTCCCGCCATCGGCGTGGGTACCTTCACCCTGCCCAATAACATCAACTACGATCCCGCTACCGGTTATTCTCCCAAGCCCGCGGCATTCTGGACCACCGCTGCTGCCGGCGCCGAGGTTGAGATCGATACCGAGACCGGCGTTATTGAAGTGAAGAAGATGGTAGAGAGCTGCGACCCCGGTCACATCGTCAACCCCGAGCTGTACAAGGCTCAGGTAGAGGGCGGTATGATGCAGGCCTTGGGTACCGTACTGTACGAGGAGCTGCTGCTCAAGGACGGTAAGGTTCTCAATAAGTCCTTCGTTGACTACAAGATCCCCACCATTGATAACACCCCTGAGACCTTCATCGCCATGGGCGTTGAGCACCCCGAGGAAACCGGCCCCTACGGCGCCCGCGGTATCGGTGAGCCTGCAATGGTTCCCGGCGCCCCTGCCATCGCCAACGCGATCTTCAATGCAACCGGCTGCCGCTTCACCGAGATGCCCATTACTCCCGAGAAGATGCTGAAGGCTCTGCAGGAGAAAGCCGCTGCCGAGAAGAAGTAATTTTCTTCCTGCAAGGGCAAAATAACCCCTAAAATGACAGACACCTACCCTTGCGGCGGGTGTCTGTTTTCTATATGCTTGTGAGAAATTAACATAATCTTAACACAATGAAACGCCATGGAGAGCAGCACTTTTCACCGCTTTTTGCGGCAAAGGGCGCAAAAAGATAGAATTTTAACAATATATTTTATGCAATGCTTACATACCACAGTTGAAATTAGCTTATAACAATCCGAGAATAATGCGAAAAAAACGGAATAACATTGGGGATATTCCCCAAATACGAATAGCAAAATGCACAATATAAAAAACTGTAAATTGTTGAATACGGAAAAGTAGGGGTGGAGAGATTGAATTTTTTATGAACACACGATATAATAATGACAATGCATGAAGGATGGTTTTGCAAGAAAACAGCGCCGATGCGTAGTACATAGATGGGCGCAACCGGTCTTGATGCAGAGGTTCGATAGACCAAGAGAAATGGAGAATCCAAATCATTGAGGAGGCAAATTTAATGAGTACTAAAGTTACAGGCATTTATGATGCTCGTAAGGAACTCGGCTGGGGCAAGACCATTATTATGGGTCTGCAGCAGTGCTTCGCCATGTTCGGCGCTACCATTCTGGTACCCGTTCTGACCAACAGCTATCCCGGCGCTGAGGGCATGGGCCTTTCCGCTTCTGTTACCCTGTTCTGCGCTGGTATTGCGACCCTGTGGTTCCACTTCATCACCAAGGGCAAGGTTCCCGTATTCCTGGGTTCCTCCTTTGCTTTCCTGGGCATGTATCAGGCTATTATCCCCCAGTACGGCAAAGAGTATGCGACCGGCGGCGTAATTGCTGCTGGCGGTCTGTATGTAATTCTCGCTATCCTGATCAAGGTTCTGGGTACCAAGAGAGTTATGAAGCTGTTCCCCCCTGCGGTCTGCGGCCCGCTGATCATCCTCATCGGTATTAACCTCGCCGGCTCCGCTATTGACAACCTGTTCACCAACTGGATGCTGGGCATTGTTCCGATTCTCGTAATCATCATCTGCAACACCTGGGGCAAGGGCATGATCAAGATCATTCCGGTTCTGATCTCCCTGATCGTTTCCTACATCGTTGCTATCATCATGGGTGCTGTTTCCTTCGCGCCTGTCGGCGAGGCTGCTTGGGTTGGTCTTCCCAACTTCCATATGCCCAAGTTCAATGCTGACGCTATCGTTGCCGGTCTGGCGGTTGCTGTTGCTGCAATGGTTGAGCATATCGGCGACGTTATGGCTATCGGCGCTACCTGCGGCAAGAACTTCATTGCTGATCCCGGTCTGACCCGCACCCTGCTGGGCGATGGTATTGGTACCTCTCTGGCTGGTCTGCTCGGCGGTCCTGCTAACACCACCTATTCCGAGAACACCGGTGTTGTTGCCCTGACCCGCGTATTTGACCCCTTCGTAATGCGCGTTGCTGCTGTCATGGCTATCATCCTCTCCCTGTCTCCTAAGTTCGAGGCAGTCATCAACTCCATTCCTGCTGCCATCATCGGCGGTATCTCCTTCGTACTGTACGGCATGATCGCTGCTACCGGTATCCGTACCATCGTTGAGAACCAGGTTGACTATGTTAATATGCGTAACGTTCTGATCACCGCTATCATTCTGGTATCCGGTCTGGGCTTCAACCATCAGAACATCGTTATTGGCAACGTCCACTTCGGCGGTCTGGCCTGCGCTGCTGTGTTCGGTATCATTCTGAACGCTATCCTGCCCGGCAAGGACTATGAGTTCAAAGAGGACTAATTCAGAGTAACTGAATGAAAATCCTTTTAGAGCTAAGGGATTGGAGATCATCTAAGGGATGAACTCTACCAAAAAAGACAGCTCCATTTCTCATCGTGTTTAACACAAAAGCCCCCCGTCCTTGCGGACGGGGGTGTTTTTGTATGTGGGTGTGATGTGATATTTCACAAGCAAAAGGGACAGCCGATGAGCTGCCCCATTCATCATGTTTTATTGTTGCTGTGCGGCTAAAAGATCCGCCTCGGTATCAATATCAAAATGCTCCTGTGGAGGTGCGGGAACAGTGTGCACCAGCTCGGGGTGGGCACGCATGACCTCTCGCCCGCCGATATCGCCGCCCTGTGACAGCAGTTCCTCATATACGGCAGCAGGGAAGATGGAAGGAATGGAGAAGCGCCCCTCAAATTCACAGCCCCAAATGCCCTGAGGCTGTGCTTGCCATGCGGAAATCAACCGAAGGAGGGTATCGGCGCTGAGAAAGGGCTGATCGCCGGTGAGAAACAGGCAGCCATCACTTTGGCGGCAGGCAGCAAGCCCCAGTCGCAGGCTGTGGCTTTGCCCCAGCTCCGGCTGCGGATTTAACAATACGGTAAAGCCAGCTGCTTTTGCCAACGGCGCAGTTTCATCCGAGCATACGGCGACCCGCTGACTGACGGGGAGAGACGCAGTAACCTCCAGCGTATGACACAAGAGCGGCTTGCCCAAAAACGGCTGCAGCAGCTTGTTTGCCGCACCGAAACGGCGGGACGCACCGGCAGCAAGGACAACCAGTGACAGATTCATTCTGCAGCCTCCGGAAAAATCTCAACAAGGTGTTCTTTGGCATAAGCTTTGCAGTCCGCCTCCCAGCAGCGGTAACGTTCCAGCAGGGAGCGACCCTCCGGGGTCAGGGTGGAGCCGCCGCCGCCCGCGCCGCCGACCTTGCGCTGGATAAGCGGGTAGCCCAGCGCAGCTTCACAGCTACGCAGCATCGTCCATGCCTTGCTGTAGGCGATCTTCATTTCGGCGGTGGCAGTGCGAATGGATTCACATCGATCAATGCGCTCCAGCAATTCCGCGATACCCGGCCCGAATACCTTAACATCATCTACACGAATGCGCACAGAGGCGCTGGCGGTCATCTGCTTTTTTTTCATAGGGGGAATCCTCCTTTTTCAGCTACCATGATATCCCTATTATGACTGATATGAGTTGACTTTTCAAGGGCTGCGTGTTATTCTTTGAATAGTATATCGATGATAAACGGAGAGGTGGTATGATGGTAAGCGAGCATTCGGCATTGCCGGCTTTTCGACTGGAAAATTCCAAGGCGACGGCGATTATCGGCGGCGGAGGAAAGAGCAGCCTGATGGCGGTGCTGGGGGAGGAATACCGTCGGCGCGGTGAAACCGCTGTTATGACAACGACGACTCATATCCGTCCTCCGGAGCAGAATGGCTATATGGGCGATGACGCTGCTGTACTCAGCGACCTGCTGGTGACCCATCGACTGATGACGGTGGGAACCATGAGTGAGGAAAGAAAATTCGGCCCCTCACCACTGCTGGAGCAGCTGCCAAGGCTGGCTGACCATGTTATAATAGAAGCAGACGGCACCAAAGGGCTGCCGCTGAAGGTGCCGAACGATCAGGAACCGGTGATACCGGCTTTTGCAGATACCGTTGTGGCGGTTGCTGGACTTTCGGCCTTGGGACGCCCACTGGGCGAGGTCTGCCACCGACCGGAGCTGGCACTTTTACGCTTCGGCTTTTCGCCGGATCGTATGGTGACGCCGGAGCTGATGTCAGTGCTTTTGACTTCGCCGCTGGCGCAGCGGAAAGATGTGGGCGCACGGCGCTATCTGATCCTGTTGAACCAGATGGATCAGGCAGATGAAACAAAACTGATAGAGCTGGCGCATCTGCTGGTGCAAAAAGGCGTGGAACGGGTGGTGGCTGCAGCATTGCAGCGCCGTCCCAATGAATATATGGTTTGGGAACGATAGGAGGAGAGAACGATGCTGATTGCGATAAAAGGCGCAGGCGACCTTGCTACAGGAATTGCCTGCCGACTGCATCGGTGCGGATTCCAGATCGTCTGTACCGAGATTGAAAAGCCCACTACGGTACGCTGCACAGTGGCATTTTCGCGCGTAGTGTATGACGAAACAGCAACGGTAGCAGGGGTGACGGCACGGTTGGCTAAGAATGCTGATGAGGCACAACGCATAATCAATGCGGGAGAGATTCCCGTGCTGGTCGATCCGGAATATCGGGAAGCGAAAAAAATGGAGCCGGCAGTGCTGGTGGACGCCATCATTGCTAAGAAAAACATAGGAACCAAGATTACCGACGCACCGCTGGTGGTAGGAATCGGCCCGGGTTTTACCTCCGGCGTGGACTGCCACTTCTGTGTGGAGAGCAACCGCGGCCATGATATGGGACGCACGCTGTATGAGGGTTCTCCGGAACCGGATACGGCAACTCCCGGCAATGTCGGCGGCTTCAGCGGGGAACGCATTATTCGTGCAACCGCAGACGGAATTTGGCACCCCGTTGCGAAAATTACTGATGTGGTGGAAAAAGGCCAGTTGGTAGCCTATGCCGGCGAGGAGCCGGTCTATGCCAATATGAGCGGCATCGTACGGGGGATGCTGCCGGAGGGGACGCCTGTGACAAAGGGACTGAAATCCGGCGACATTGACGCCCGCTGCAAGCTGGAGAACTGCTTTACTCCATCCGATAAGGCAAACGCCATTGCAGGCGGTATTTTGGAGGGTGTGCTGTACTATACCAAATTACTGGAGGGGAAATAAATGCAGGGCGATATTAAAATGAGTAAGTTGGCTTCCTGCGGCGGCTGCGGCGCCAAGGTGGGCGCTGGTATGCTAAGCCAGATTTTACAGGGCATTCCGACGATCAGAGACGAAAAACTGCTGGTGGGCTATGATACCAGTGATGATGCAGCTGTTTATCAGGTGAGCGACGAGCTTGCCATTGTACAGACGCTGGATTTTTTTCCGCCCATCGTAGATGATCCTTTTATGTTCGGGCAGATTGCAGCGGCGAATGCCATCAGCGATGTGTATGCAATGGGCGCAACGCCCAAAATTGCGCTGAATATTATGACCGTAACGCCGCAGATGTCCAAGGAAATGATCCACGAGGTGCTGCGCGGCGGCTACGAAAAAGCATACGAAGCAGGCGTGATCATTGCCGGCGGTCATACCATTAACGATCAGGAACCGAAGTACGGGCTTTCCGTGACCGGCTTTGCGCGCCCCGATGAGATCCGCATGAACTGCACCCCGCTGGAGGGCGATGCATTGATCCTCACCAAGCCTTTGGGAATTGGGATCATTACCACCGCCAACCGTGCGGAGTTGGCACCGCCGGAGCTGTACCAGCGTGCGGTGAAACAGATGGCGACACTAAATAAGTATGCCTGCGAGATTGCACAGAAATACCGCGTCCACAGTATGACAGATGTGACCGGATTTGCCTTGATGGGACACGCCACCGAAATGGCACGAGGCAGCGATTTAACCATTGTGATCGATAGCAGCAAGGTGCCGGTTCTGCCCGGGGTACAGCCGCTGGCAGAGATGGGGTTGATTCCGGAAGGCGCCTACCGCAACCGGCAGTTTGCAGGACCGACTGCCCGTTTTGCAGATAATGTGCCGTTGGCAGTGCAGGATATTCTGTATGATCCGCAGACCTCCGGTGGGCTACTCATTGCTGTGGACGCACGGGACGCCGAAAAGCTGCTGGAAGAACTGCAGCAATGCGAAAAGGTGCCGGGTGCGGCCATCATCGGACAGGTGGAAAAGGAGCAGGGCTGCTCCATCTATGTAAAATAAATAGGAAGCCGGAGTCTGCTGCGTTTTTCAGTATGCTCCGGCTTTTGCCGTATAGGGGAAAGCCGGCAGGAAAACGGGTGCCCCGGCAAAAAACATCAGGAAAGAGAATGGATCGCTTGAATGGCGGTATCCACCTCGTCCTCGGTGGTGGTATAGCCGACGGAGAAGCGCACCGTGCCTTCCGGGTAGGTGCCCAGCGTCTTGTGTGCCAAAGGGGCACAGTGCAGTCCGCAGCGGGTCAGGATACCATACTGCTCCTCCAGTTGAAATGCGACCTCGGCGTTATCCTGCCGCAAAAAATCCACCGAAATGACACCGACCCGTCCTTTGGCATCGACAGGACCCGGTACGCGGATATGGGAATTGCCATGCAGCCCGTCAAGGAAACGATTGGTCAAAGCCATTTCCCGCTTATGCAAAGCGTCGGGTCCCACCTCCATTAAGTAGCGCAGCGCCACACCCAATCCCATAATGCCGGGCAGGTTGGGTGTACCTGCCTCATAGCGGTCGGGCAGGGTGGGAGGCATTTCCAAAGAGGCAGACATGCTGCCGGTGCCGCCTGCAATGAGCGGGGTCAGTGCCTTGTTCATCGCCTCATTCATCACAAAACCGCCGATGCCGGAGGGACCCAACAGCCCCTTGTGGCCGGTAAAGCACATGGCATCTACCTGTAGTGCCTGCATATTAAAGAGAAAGTGACCGGCAGCCTGTGCGCTGTCCACGGCAAAAAGCGCCCCGTGACGGCGGCAGATGGCGCCGATTTCTGCGATGGGCTGGATCGTCCCACTGACATTGCTGGCGTACTGTATCACGACCAGACGGGTCTGCGGGGTAAAGAGCTTTTCAAACTCCGTCAGGCGCAGAACACCGGTCTCATCGCAGGGCGCAATGGAAACACTGACGCCCGCAGCCTCCAGCTGCATGGCAGGACGCGCCACGGCGTTGTGCTCCATGCCGCTGATGATGAGATGATCTCCGGTGCGCAGGACTCCCTTCATAATCATATTTAAGCTCATGGTGACGCCACTGGTAAAAATGGCATAGCTGGGATCGCTGCCGCCGCCGAATAAGGTGCAAAGATCCTCCCGCACATTTAGGGTAGAAAGGGCAGCCTCGGCGGTGGCACGGTAGCTGGAACGGTTGACATTGACGCCAACCTTTTCAATATAATCCTTCATTGCCTGTCCAACCCCCGGTGCCTTGGGAAAGCTGGTTGCACCGTTATCTAAATAGATTTGTTTCATGGACTCCTCCGTTCTCCTTTTGCGGGAATAGTGAGATTGACTTTATTGTAGCACCGCAGGGCGGTAAAAACAAGTACAGGGCTTCTTTACCCTATGCGGTGCGGCGCGTCCCCGTGCAAGAGAACGGGACTGCCCTTATACATAAGATGGTATGGGGCGCGGCCCCAAATTGCCCAAAGGGGGCACTACCATGGAGTATCTCGCAACTTTTCCCAACCAGATGCAGGCGGTTGAATATGCCCGTGCGCTTTCTGCGCGTGGGATCCCCCACCGGCTGATGCCCCGTCCCCGCACATTGGAGGCAAGCTGCGGGACTGCAGTGCGCTTTTCCAGCAGGCTGCCGGCGGAGACCCTGCGGACGATCGCACCGGTCAAGGCGCTGTATCGGGTGGAAGCGGGCGGTTATTATCCGGTTGGGTAAAAACAGCGGCGGCGTCTCTCCTACAAAAAAGGGCGGGCGCCGCCCCTTTGGGGATTGCGGAGCAGCAGCATATATGAGAAAATAGACTAACATTATGAATACTTCGACTAAGGGCGCCGAATTTTCTTATGCTATAATAAACCCAAGAACATAAGCCCTGCGGCACGGAATCCCGTCGTAGGGGAAAGGATATAGAATATGCAAGGATTTTTACTCTCCATCAGGGTCGTCACCCCGATCCTGCTGATGCTTGGTGTAGGCATGCTGGTGCGGCGCTTAGGGTGGGTAGACGAAAAAACGCTGAATGTGATGGACCGTCTGGGCTTTAAGCTGCTTCTGCCAACCCAGCTCTTTTACAGCCTGTACCGTGCGGAATGGGATATTTCGGTTTACGGGAAGCCGCTGCTGGCTTCTATTGTCATTATTCTGATTATTCTGGTGCTGGCGCTGCTCATCTTCGGCAAACTGGAGCCGGACCCGAAGCGGCGCGGACCAGTCATTCAGTGTGAGATTCGTGTGAATTTCGTCATTTTCGGCATGGCGATCATCGCCTCGCTGTATGGCAGCGAAAATACCGGTTTAATTGCGATTATGGCGGCGATCATCATTCCGCTTACCAGCACGATTTCGGCTATTTTATTCGAGGTGTATCGCGGCGGCAAAGTGAAGCCTGCCATGCTGCTGCTCAATATCGTGAAGAACCCTTATCTGATCGGAGCGGCGCTGGGGCTTATCTTCCTGCTGCTGCGTATCCCGCTGCCTCAGCCTGTGGAGAAGACGGTGAGTGACATTGGCGGTATGGCAACACCTTATTGTCTGATCGTGCTGGGCGGCAGTATCCACCTCTCCCGTTTTGGCGATTATGGGCGCTCGCTGTGGCTGGCGGTATTGGGCAAGAGCGTGGTCATTCCTCTTGTTTTTATTCCGCTGGTGGTGCTGGCGGGCTTCCGCGGAGAAACACTGGCGGCGCTGGCAGTCATGCTGGCGTGCCCCACGGCGGTTTCCGGCTACACATTGGCAAACCAGTGCGGTGCCGATGGCGAGCTTGCGGCGCAGCTTATTGTGGTGACAACGCTGTTCTCGGTCGTCACCATGTTCTTTACCATCTGGCTGCTGACCGCTATGGCTTTGATATAGGACTTGACCTTAGAAAAACGGACTTATCCGAGGAGGGATAAGTCCGTCATTTTTTATGATAGAAGGAGTGAGTCTGTAAGCCGAGTTCTGTCTTGGACAACAATCTATCTACGCCTGCCGTTGCCGACAGGCTCCAGCCACTCTTTTGGGGATCGGGACGGGCAGCCCCATGTGATCCCGCTTGGTGTTGCTCCGGATAGGGTTTACATAGCCTTTGGGTCTCCCCAAAGCTGGTGAGCTCTTACCTCGCCTTTCCACCCTTACCCCTTTCGGGGCGGTATCTCTCTGTTGCACTTTCCCGGGCGTCGCCGCCGGCTGCCGTTAGCAGCTATCCTGCCCTGCGGAGCTCGGACTTTCCTCATGCGGGGTCTTTCGAGCACCCGCCCGCTGCTGTCCGGCTCACTCCTTCGGTTAAACAGTATATCACAGCATAAGACTTAAAATCAAGCTTCGTCGGTAAGTTTGGCATTGACGGCTTGAAACATTGCCGGATCCGCTTTGCACGCCCGGCGGTCATAGGTCAGGAGTCCATTGCGTTCGCCCTCTACATCACTGACCTGTGTATAGACGGCAGCAGCAAGCCCTTTTTCCTTGGCAGGAAGGATCTGCTGCTCCATCAGTGCGCAAAACGCCTGGTTGAACTCTGCCGGGCCGGCAATCTTTTTGTAGCCGAATTCGCTTCCCTCGCCCCAGCAGTGTCCGGGAATGGCGCAGTTATAGCCGCCGTATTCTGTCAGGCACACGGGGCGCCGCTCGTCGGCGGGCTGGCGGTGATGGTAGGGACGGAAATACCAGTGAATGCTTTTGATATCACCGCCGCCCTGATCGTACCAGCCGCTGGCATGGTCGATGGGGCGGGTATGATCCCGTTCCCGAATAAATTCCGTTGCTTTCAGCGCATCAAACTGCCCCCAGCCCTCATTAAAGGGAACCCACATTGCCAAACTGACGGTATTATATAAAAGATCGACCATCTGTCCGAGTTCTTCATAGTAATGGGAACGCCCTGCAGCATTGGTACGGGAGAAGTAGCGGTAGCGGTCGTCCTTCACACGCAGCCCTAAATTGGAGAACACATAGATGGAAAATGGAGAATAGCGTCCGCCGCCGTTTATCATGTCCTGCCACACCAGCATGCCCAGCCGGTCGCAGTGGTAGTACCAGCGCAGCGGCTCCACCTTGATGTGCTTTCGCAGCATGTTAAAGCCAAGGCGCTTCATTTCTGCAATATCGTAAATGAGAGCATCATCGCAGGGGGCGGTATAATAGCCGTCGCTCCAGTAGCCTTGATCCAATAGCCCGTTTTGAAAATAGGGCTTGCCATTGAGCAGCAGTCTGGGCAGCCCATTTTCGTCCTTCCCGATACCAAAGGAGCGCATGCCAAAGTAGCTTTCCACCGTATCCCCACCTGCAAGGGTGATGGTAACATCATAGAGGAACGGATCCTCCGGTGACCATAGGCGCAGCTGCTCCGCAGGAATGGAGAGGAGAGCCTCGCCGTCGGTGCCGGATTCACCTGCGGCGATGATAATGCCGTCCTTGTGAACGGCGATATCAGCATGAGCAGGGTCATCGGCGTCCAGCCGGAAGTGAACGGTATTTTTCTCCGGCTGGGGGGTGATGCGCAGGGAGTGAAGATAATTCTGCGGGACAGCTTCCAACCAAACTGTCTGCCAAATGCCGGACTGCGGTGTGTACCAAATGCCGGCGTGCTTTAGCCGCTGCTTGCCGCGGGAAAGGAAACCGGTATCGGTGGGATCGGTGACGCACAGCTCCAATGTAAAGGGATCGGAGGAGAGATGATCGGTCAATTCAAAGGTAAAGGGCAGATAACCGCCGATGTGTCTGCCCAGTTCCTCCCCATTCAACCAAACGGTGCAGCATTGGTCTACTGCGCCGAAATGCAGCAGAACACGGCTGTCCTGCTTGAATTCCTCCGGCAGGCTGATCGTGCGTCGGTACCATAGACATTCATCGGGCTGCAAAATGTGCCCGACACCGGAAAGCGGGGCCTCCGGCGAAAAGGGAACGACGATCTCACCCTGCATCAAGGCGGGCTTTTCCGGCGTTTTGGTGATGGCATACTCCCAAATGCCATTCAAATTCAGGTAGCTTTGCCGCCTAAGCTGCGGACGGGGGTACTCCGGCAGGGGGTGCTCACGATCAAGCACCTCGCCCCAAGGAGTCAGCATGGCATCTGTCATAGTGGATTCCGCCTTTCTATTTTGAGCTTAATGTCCTTGCACGACAAGAGGACAGATATTTTAAAAGTGCCAGATGGCTTTTTGCAGCAGGACGCCCCGCAGGGCACCGCCCAAAGGGCGGTGGGACGAGCTTTGCTCGTCCTGACGGCGCTGCCGTCGTCCCTGCGGGGCGGTTTGGCGTACTGCCGGCTTGCGGCAGCTATCTGTTTCAGCAGTCTTCCCAGTGCTGCACCCGACCAATGGCTTTATCCCAGCCGCGCAAATTGCGTTCCCGTGCTTCGGCAGTCATCTGCGGGGTATACAGCTTATCCAGCGTCCATTGCTCCCGAATTTCGTCCAGATCGTGCCATACACCGGTAGCAAGGCCGGCAAGGTAAGCAGCGCCCAGCGCTGTTGTTTCACGAATCATTGGACGGCGAATGGTGGTATTGATAATATCGCTTTGGAACTGCATGAGGAAGTTGTTGGCGGAAGCACCGCCGTCTACCCGCAATTCTTGCAGGCGGATACCGGTATCCCGTTCCATCGCGATCAACACATCGCGGCTTTGATAGGCGATGGATTCCAGTGCAGCACGAATGATATGCTTGCGGTTGCAGCCACGGGTCAGTCCCATGATGGCGCCGCGGGCATACATATCCCAATAGGGGGCCCCCAGCCCGGTAAAGGCAGGGACGACATAAACGCCGCCGTTATCCTCCAGGCGGGTGGCAAAATACTCGCTGTCCGCCGCCTCGTGAATGAGGTGCAGCTCATCGCGGATCCACTGAATGACTGCACCGCCGATGAATACGCTGCCCTCCAAGGCATAACAGGCAGATCCGTCAACACTTGCCGCCATAGTGGTCACCAATCCGTTTTTGCTCTGGAAGATGTCGGCTCCGGTGTTCATTAAAAGGAAGCAGCCGGTGCCATATGTATTTTTCGCTTCGCCGGGAGCAAAGCAGGTCTGCCCGAAAAGTGCCGCCTGCTGGTCACCGGCGCAGCCGGCAATGGGAATTTCCACACCGGCGTAGTTCATGGTTCCGTATATGGCGCTGGAGGGCTTGACCTCCGGCAGCATACACATGGGAATATCCAGCGCCTCACAGATTTTTTTATCCCAGCACATATGTCGGATATCATACAGCATGGTGCGGCTGGCGTTGGTGTAGTCGGTTACATGCACTCGTCCGCCGGTCAGCTTCCAGATCAGCCAGGTATCCACAGTGCCGAACAGCAGTCTGCCCTCATTTGCCATCTTGTGGGCGTCCGGCACATGATCTAAAATCCATTTGATCTTGGTGCCGGAGAAATAGGCGTCGATCAAAAGACCGGTATGTTCGCGAATATACTGCTCCAAGCCTTGACGCTTCAGCTCCTCGCACTGTGGTGCGGTACGGCGGCATTGCCATACAATGGCGTTGTAGATGGGACGCCCCGTTTCTTTATCCCACACAATGGTGGTCTCTCGCTGGTTGGTGATGCCGATGGCGGCAATCTCCTCCGGCAGAACATTGCTCTTGGCAAGCACCTCTACCATTACGCCGTACTGGGAGGAATAGATCTCCATGGGGTCATGCTCCACATAGCCGGCTTTGGGGTAATGCTGAGGGAACTCCTTTTGCCCGATGGCGATGATATTCTGCTTGCGGTCAAACAAAATAGCGCGAGAGCTGGTCGTTCCCTGATCAAGTGCGATGACATACTTCTTCATGGCGGCGCCTCCTGAAAAAATGAAGTTGCGTTCTGCATTCTATGATAGCTTTTTTTGCCGCCACCGTCAACGAAATGTGCGATTTTAACGGGAAAGATCGTAAAAAAAGCATATGCTGCTCTGCTGTGGCAGTGTTTAAGGAATATTTACTTTCTTTTAGGGCCAAATCGTGATATAATAAACCGTCAGAGATTAACCCTAAAAATTACCCGCTGCCTTGCAGCGGGGGCAAGGAGTATTGTTTATGAAAAAACGAGTTTTTCTCATTGTTCTGGATAGCTGCGGCTGCGGCGAGATGCCGGACAGCGCCGATTTTGGCGATGCGGGCAGCAATACCCTGCGCGCCTGTACCACTTCCTCCAAGCTGGATATCCCGATGCTGACCCAAATGGGTATTTTTAATATTGATAAGGTTGACTGCGGCAGCCCGGTGGCGGAGCCGACGGGAGCCTATGGCAGAATGGCGGAAAAAAGCCGCGGAAAGGATACCACCATCGGACACTGGGAGCTGGCTGGTGTGATTTCTCCCCAGCCCTTGCCTACCTTTCCCAATGGCTTTCCGGAGAGCTTTATCAAGGCATTTGAAGAAAAAACCGGACGGAAGGTGCTGTGCAATAAGCCTTATTCCGGCACCGAGGTCATTATGGACTACGGCAGAGAGCAGGAAAAAACAGGCGGACTGATCTGCTACACCTCTGCGGATAGCGTGTTCCAAATCGCTGCCAATGAAGCCGATGTCCCTGTTGAGGAACTGTATCGCATCTGCGAGCAGGCACGGGAAATGCTGCACGGACCGGAGCTGGGCGTCGGTCGAGTGATCGCCCGCCCCTATGTAGGCGAGTATCCCAACTACACCCGCACCAGCAACCGCCACGATTTTTCCCTCAAGCCTCCCAAGAAAACGCTTTTGGACTATATCGAGGCAGCGGGACTTACCTCCATCGGTGTCGGCAAAATCTACGACATCTTTGCCGGCCAAGGGATTACCGAAATGGTGCGCAATAAGAGCAATGCCGACGGTATGAACCATACCCTTGACTATGCCGTCAAGGATTTTGAGGGATTGTGTTTCGTTAATCTGGTGGATTTTGATATGCTGTACGGTCACCGCAACGATGTGGACGGCTATGCCAATGCGCTGACCGAGTTTGATGGGCAGCTCCGCCAGCTGATCCCGCTGCTGCGTCCAGATGATTTGCTGTTCATCACAGCAGATCACGGCTGCGATCCATCCACCCCCAGCACCGATCATTCCCGTGAGCATGTTCCCATGCTCGCCTACGGCGAGAAAGTGAAACCCGGCGTCAATATCGGCACCCGCTCTACCTATGCCGATCTTGCCGCTACTGTTGCGGAATACCTCGGCGTCAAGGCGGAAATTGCCGGAGAGAGCTTCCTGAATGAAATCCTAAAATAATAAATGTGAGGGAATCCCATGACCGATATGATAGAAAACGGCGCCGGACAGCAGAACACCGCTCCGGCAGCACCGGATAAAAATCAATCCAAAAAAGAAAAGCAACCAATGACCGCAAAGCGCCTTTTTAAAGAATGGATCCTTCCCTTCGGGCTGGAGATCCTTGCACTGGCGCTCATCGTCAAGTTTATATTCTTTGTGCCCATTGTCCCCACAGGCAGCATGGAACCGACCATTGCCGAACACAGCGCGCTGTTTGCCCTACGGGTTCACGACGCGGAAAAGCTGCAGCGCGGCGATATTATCGTCTTTACGGCGGAAACGCCGGAGCTGGCAGGTAAAACCCTGATCAAGCGCCTCATCGGGCTGCCCGGCGACCATGTGGAGATTTCGGAAAATGGTGTGGTCAGTATCAATGGGGAGGAACAGCAGGAGGACTATGTGGTGTATCAGTACCCCATGCCCAGAACCTTTGACGTGCCTGAGGGCTGTTACCTCTTTTTGGGCGATAACCGCGCTAATTCGCAGGACGCCCGCTACTGGGAAAACCCTTATGTTTCCGCCGATGCCATTCAGGGCAGGGCAGTTTTCACCCTGTACCCGTTCAGCAATTTCGGCACGCTGAAATAATCTTGGCGGCTATCACCTTTCGTATCGGAGCGATCAGTTAATGAACAAAACCGCTGTACATGCCATCATCATGGTGCTGACCACTATACTGGCTAAGGTTCTCGGCTTCTGCCGGGAGCTTTCGTTGGCGTTCTCTTACGGCGCCAGCAACGTCAGCGACGCCTATGTGGTGGCGTTTACGCTGCCCACTATTCTGTTTTCCGGACTGGGCACCGCCATGCTTACCAGCTACATCAGCGTCTATACCGACCTCCAGCAAAACCGCCCGGGGGAGGAAAAACCGTTTCATAATCAGGTCATCACCATGTCGTTTTTGCTTTCGGTGGGCTTTATCGCAGTGTTTCTGGCACTGCGCTACCCCATTGTACGGCTGTTCGCACTGGGCTTTGAGGGGGCGCAGCTTGACCTGACGGTAAACCTTTCCTCGGTGATGATCGCCTCGCTGGTATTCCTCGGCGTGGGGTATATTCTGCAGGGATATCTGCAGATGAAGGGGTGTTTTTTTGCTGTCGGTATGGTGAGCGTGCCGCTGAACATCGCGGTCATCGCTACCATTCTTACCGCCGGCGAAAACTACGATATTCTGGGTTGGGGTGTTGTCATCGGCTATGCCGGCGAGTTTTTGCTGGTACTGCTGGTGGCGCTGCGGCATCAGTTCAGCTACCACCCCGATGCTGCGTTCCGCAACCGAAATATCCGCAAGTTCCTGGTGATGGTGCTGCCCATTTTCCTCGGCAAGACCATCAACTCCATCAACATCATCATTGATAAAAGCATTGCCTCGCTGCTTTCGGAGGGTGTAGTTTCGGTGCTGAATTACGGCAATCGCATCACCGGCTTTGTTACCTCGGTGTTTGTGGTCTCCATCACCACAGCGCTGTTCCCGCAGCTTTCCCGTCTTTCCGCTGCCAGCGAAACGAAACAGCTGAAGCGCACCTATCGCTCCAGCTGCGGAATCATCGGGCTGTTTGTTATCCCTATTTCAGCGGGAATGATGATGTTCTCGCGGGAATTCGTTCAGCTTCTTTTCCTGCGCGGTGAATTCACCGAGTACGATGTACAGCGCACCGGCGAGGTGGTGTTCTTCTATGCACTGGGGTTGCTGTTTTACAGCCTGAAGGAAGTTACCATCAATGTGTACTACGCCCTGCAGGATACCAAAACGCCCACCGTCAACTCGCTGCTGGCGATCATTCTCAACATTGTACTCAACCTTTTGCTGATGCAGAAGATGGAGCACAAGGGTTTGGCGCTGGCAACGGCGCTCTCCAGCTTTATTACCACGGTACTGCTGCTGATCCGGCTCCAGCGCAAGATGGGACACATGGGCTACCGCTATCTGGCGGGCACCTATCTTAAAATGATCATAGCCGCCGGTGCAATGACCGCGGCGACCCTGCCGTTTTACCACTGGTTCTCCACAAAAACAAGCTCGCTGCTGGTGGCTCTGCTGGCGGCAATTCTGGTGGCGATGATTGTCTACTTCTTCGCCTGTTTGATCCTTCGGGTTAAGGAGCTGGGTCATGTGGTAGTAGCTGTTGCGGATCGTTTCCGCCGGAAGCGCACGGCATAAGACGAAAACTGATTTTATCGAAAAGGAGGGAACGCCGATGGCGCAGAAGATCATGGTAGGCATGAGCGGCGGGGTGGATAGCTCGGTTGCGGCTTACCTGTTGCTCCGGCAGGGTTATGAGGTCACCGGTGTGACCTTTAAGCTGTGGGACGACCCCACACTGGAATCCGGCTGCTGCAGCGCCGATGATGTGCGCGATGCCGCCTTTGTCTGCCAGCAGCTGGGGATCCCGCACTATGTCATCAATTATAAAGACCTGTTCCGGCAGGATGTCGTCACGCCCTTTGCGGAGGAGTATCTGCGCGGGCGGACGCCGAACCCCTGCATCAACTGCAACCGCTATATCAAATTCGGCGCCTTTTCCCGTAAATTAAAGGAGCTGGGATTTGATCTGATGGCGACGGGACACTATGCCCGCTGCGGCTATAACGAAGCCACCGCCCGCTGGGAGCTGCAAAGAGCTGTTCACCCGGAAAAGGATCAAAGCTATGTTTTATGCCACCTTACGCAGGAGCAGCTTTCGATGCTGCGGCTGCCGCTGGGGGAATACTCCAAGCCGGAGATCCGCGCCCTTGCCAAGGAAAGCGGGCTGGTAGTTGCCCAAAAGCCGGACAGTCAGGATATCTGCTTTGTTCCAGACGGCGATTACAATGCATTTTTGCACCGCTGGACAGGGCAGGAGCTGCCCACCGGTCACTTTGTGGCGGAGGACGGCACCGTGCTTGGCACCAACAAGGGCATTACCCATTACACCATCGGTCAGCGCAAGGGATTGGGCATCTCACTGGGGTGCCACGCCTTTGTCCGCCGGATCAATGCGGCGGACAATACTGTGGAGCTGACCACTGATGAAAGCCGACTGTTCCATAGGGTCATCTTTGCCGATGACCTGAACTGGATTGCCATAGACGACCTGCGTGAGCCGCTGGAGGTGGAGGCGAAGATCCGCTACGCCCACCGTATGGCACCGGCAGTTATTACTCCCGTTGCCGCAGGAACAGTTCGGATCGAATTTAAAGAAGCACAACGCGCGCCGGCGCCCGGACAGGCTGTGGTTTTTTACCGTGGCGATACGGTCATCGGCGGTGGAACGATAACAGATATGGAGGAACCGATATGCTGAAAGACCATCTTGCACCTCTTGCATCACAGCTTCGCGGTCATGTGGAGCTGCGTGCGCAGGTCAGCACCAGTCACGCAGTGGCAATGCTCAATGGTGACCTGCAAAGCAATGCCCGCGCTCAGCAGGGTGGCGTTTCCGCCCGTGTGTACCGCAACGGTGTTTACGGCTTTGCCAGCGCCGTGGAATACGACGAGGAAAGTGTGCGCCGCGTATTGAAGGCAGCCGAGGAAAATGCTCTTTTCCTTGATGCCCGTGTAAAGAAAAACCGTCCCGAGCTGCCGGTACTGCCGCGCGGTATGGTGGCGAAGGATAGAGAGTACATCGATGTTCCGCAGAAGGATTACATTGAGTTTGCCCGTGCGGCAGATGATTACCTCAAGCGGAAATATCCGCAGCTGGTCAGCCGCCGTGTGGTGCTGCGCCACGACTGTATGGAAAAGCTTTTGACCGTCAGTGACGGGACAAACAGCCACAGTGTGCGCCCCCGCACGCACTTTATCGTGCTGCTGACTGCCGAAGCGCCCGATGGCATGCCGGTCGAGATCTTCAATGTCATCGGCGGCGGGGAGGGGATTCTCACCGACTATTTCACCGACCCCAGCCTGTACTACGAGAAGATAGACGAGCAGGTGGAGCTGCTGATGAAGAAGCGCGACGGCGTTTTCACCAACGCAGGCATGAAGGACGTCGTTCTTGCTCCTGCGCTTGCGGGAATTCTGGCGCATGAGGCGGTGGGACACACCGTGGAAGCCGACCTTGTACTGGGCGGCTCGGTGGCAGCGCACAGTCTCGGTAAGCGTGTCGCCTCCGATCTTATTACACTGGTGGACTTTGCCCACACCCTGCCCGATGGTAGCTGCGCCCCGTTGCCGGTCTATGTCGATGACGAGGGTACGCCCGCCTCCGATGAAGTCATCATTAAGGACGGCATTTTAAAGGGTTATATGAACAGCCGCGAAACTGCCCTGCACTTCGGCATGGAGCCGCATGGCAATGCGCGTGGCTATGCCTACAGCGATGAACCGTTGATCCGTATGAGAAACACTGCCATTCTGCCCGGAAAGGATAAGCTGGAGGATATGATCGCCGCCATTGATGATGGCTATTACTTCACCCAGACCAATAATGGCCAGGCAGATACCACAGGAGAGTTCATGTTCGGTATTATGATGGGCTATGAGATCAAAAACGGCAAGCTGGGACGCGCGGTGCGTGATACCACCATTTCCGGCGTGGCATTCCAAATGCTTCAGACAGTGGATATGCTGAGCGACGATATGGTATGGTCGTGCAGCGGTACCTGCGGTAAAAAACAGCCGATGCCGGTGGGCATGGGCGGACCTGCCGTAAAATGCAAAGTAAATGTAGCGGGAAAGTGAGGGAAGCAGCATGATGAATCTGAAAGACGCAGCCGGCTATGCGCTGGAGCAGCTGAAAAAAGCCGGCGCCGATGACGCCGCGGTGATCGTGACGGGCGGCAAAATAGATGAATTGAACATAGATGGCGGAGAATTCAGCCTCATGCGCTCCGGCTTTAAGAGCGGACTTTCACTCAAAGCCATTAAGGAGCAGAAAACCGGTAATATCCACACCAATTCCTGCGAAAAGGAAGCAATTGATGCTGCGGTGGCGGACTGCATGGCGGCAGTGATGGCGGCACAGCCCGATGAAGCGGAATCCATCGCGCCCAAGGCAGAGAATATGAGCTTCACCTCCGGTGTGCTCACCCCTGACCGGGATCGGCTTTTTGACCGTTTGCAGGAATATATGGATACTTTGCATGCCGAATATCCCAAGATCAATATGGAGCAATTGATTGCCAAGTATGATCACGATGATATCCTGCTGATGAATACAAACGGCGTAGAGATGAGATACCAGAACGGCGGCTACATCATCAGCACCATGTTCTCCGCCCACGAGGGGGAGAAGGCAGGCTCCTTTAACGGTACCGGCTACCTCACCGATCGGCTGGATCAACCCCTGATGGAGACCGGAATGATGCGCCGTCTGCTGCGCGATGCAGAAGCCGACCTCACCGCCGCTCCCATTACCGAAAAATTCGAGGGTACGCTGCTGGTCAGCCCTGCATTTATGGGCGAGTTCCTTGGTACGGTACTGGGCTGCTACGCCGGCGATTACGCTCTTATCAGCGATACGAGCATCTGGAAGGACAAGCTGGGGCAGCGGGTTGCATCTGCCGGCATTACGTTGGAGACCCGTCCCTTGGACGAGCGAATCGTTTGCGGCGAGCGCTTTGATGCCAACGGCTTTAAGAGCGAAAATGATGTGATCCTGCAGGACGGCGTGCTGAAGAACTTCTGCCTCTCGGAATACGCTGCCCGCAAGACCGGCAGAAAGCGCGCCGCCAACCAGAGCGGTTCCTACTTTCTGCATCCCGGCGAGCAGAGCTTGGAGGAACTGATTTCAGGTATTAAAAACGGCATTCTCATCAATCGCTTCTCCGGCGGTCAGCCCGGCGCCAGCGGCGATTTTAACGGCGTGGCGAAAAACAGCTTTCTCATTAAGGACGGCAGGCTGGCAGGCGCCGTAACAGAAACGATGATCAGCGGTAATTTTGCCGAACTTCTGCAGAACATCCGCGGAATCAGCCGCGAAACGGTGTGCGACGGTTACAGCGTTCTGCCATGGGCTGCATTTGACGGCATCACCGCCAAATAATAACCATTCTATATTTTACGATGCCGCAGGGTCGCCTGCGGCATTGTGCTGAAAGGCGGTAAAAGCAAATGGCAGTACAACTCCCCGAGCATTGTACCCTTTGTCCCCGTTGCTGTGGGGCAGATCGCCGTACCGAAGCCGGTCGGTGTGGGGCGGGGAATACCCTGCGCGCTGCCCGCGCCGCACTCCACCGCTGGGAGGAACCCTGCATCAGCGGAGAGGATACAGCCCGCGGCTCCGGAACAGTTTTTTTCTGCGGCTGCACGCTAGGCTGCGTTTTTTGCCAGAACGGTTCCATCAGCCACGGGGGAGAGGGGCAGGAGATCACTGCCCGACGACTTTCGGAGATTTTCCTTGAATTGCAGGCGCAGGGGGCGTATAATATCAATCTTGTCACCCCCACGCAGTACCTGCCGTGGATCGAGGAGGCGCTGCGGCTTTGCGGCGACCGCATTTCCGTTCCCGTCCTGTATAATACCGGCGGTTACGAGCGGGAGGAAACGCTCCGCCGTCTGGAGGGGAAGGTGCAGATCTACCTGCCCGATTTGAAGTATTATGACTGCACGCTTTCCGCTCGCTATTCCGCAGCGCCGGATTACTTTGCCGTTGCGTCCCTTGCACTACGTGAGATGTTCCGGCAGGTTGGGGCGGTGCGCTTTGATGAAAACGGCATACTGCAAAGCGGTATGGTCGTCCGCCATTTGGTGCTGCCTGGCGCATTTCGGGATAGTCTGCGTCTTTTGGACTGGCTGGCGGAGGAATTCGATCCGGAGGCCATTCGCCTGAGCATAATGAGCCAGTACACCCCGCCTGCCGATATTGCCATTAGGGAGCTGCAGCGTCCGGTTTTTACTTACGAATACCGAAAGGTCTGCGAGCATGCGGCAGAGTTAGGCTTTTTAGGCTACACCCAGCAGCGTTCCTCTGCCGATGCCGCCTACACCCCGCCCTTTGATGGGACGGGCTTATAAATTCATATTTTAGGAGACTTCTATGATAGAACCCCTGCACCGCCGCCCCATTGCCGATGGCATTTGGTTTTCCCGCATTCACGATCCCAAATTCTATCACAACAGCATTTCGGTTACACTCATTACACCGCTCGCAGAAGGCAAGACATCCGCGGCGGTGCTGGCGGCGTATCTCTTGCGCATGGGCAGTCGTCGATGCCGGGATATGACCGAGCTGGAGTGCCGCTTGGCGGATCTTTACGGGGCGGTACTGGATACCGATATTTCCCGGCACGGCGAAAACCAACTGATCACCTTTTCCATTACCGGAGCCGATGACCGCTTTGCACTGGAGGGGGAGAGCATCAGCCGCGGTTGTGCCGAGCTGTTAGGGGAGATCCTGCTGGAGCCGAAGATTATCGACGACGCTTTTCCAATGGAAGCCTTTCGACTGGAGCAGCAGTACCTTGTTGATACCATTGAGGCGGAGATCAATGATAAGCGCAGCTATGCCGCCCAACGCTGCACGGCGGAAATGGGACGAGGCTGCCGTTTTGCGCTGCCTCGCTACGGAACGGTGCAGGAGGCGCTTTCCGTTACGCCGGAATCGGCTTATGTGCGCTACTGCGAGCTGATCCGTTCTGCCCGCATTGAGATCTTCTTCAGCGGGTGCGGCAGTCCGGACTATGCCGAGGAGACCTTCTGCCGATTGTTCAGCGCGGTGGAGCGGGCGCCGCTTTGTCCTGCTCCGCAGCAGCTCCCTCAAAAGGCGGAACGCCTGACCGAGCTGCAAGAGCAAATGCCCATGAGCCAAAGCAAACTGGTGCTGGGCTTTCGTACCGGCTTGCCGCAGCAGCGGCGGGCACGTACCGCATTGCGTGTGATGACTGCGCTGTTGGGAGGAAGCACCGGCTCCCGCCTTTTTGCAAATGTACGGGAAAAACTGGGCTGCTGTTATTACTGCGGCGCCCGTGTTAACCTGCTCACCGGTAATCTGATGGTCGAATGCGGTTTAGAGGAAACCAATCGGGAGCGGCTTCAAGCTGCCATTTTAGCCGAAATTGCCGATCTTGCCGCCGGTCACATCACCCCACAGGAGCTTTGCCACATGAAGCTTGCGTTCCAAAGCTCGCTTTGCTCCATCGGGGATAGCTTGGCTCGTACCGAGGGCTGGTATCTCAGCGGGCTGCTGCAGGGCGAACCCGTCACCCCGCAGCAGGATATGGAGGAGATTGCCTCTATCACGGCAAAGGAGGTCGCGGCGGCTGCCGCTGCGCTCACTCTGGATACCGTATTCTTTTTGCAGGCGACCGGAAAGGGGGACGGCGACGATGAGAAATGATGAGCTGCACACCTCGCAGCTGTTGGGGCAGAGCACCCGAACCGTTACCCTTCCCAGCGGGCTGACGGTACAAATGTGTCGTATGGAGGGCTTTGTGACTGCCTATGCCATGCTTACCATCGGGGTCGGCTCCATTGATATCGGCTATCTGGTGCGGGGGAGAGAGGTACGGCTGCCTGCCGGTGTTGCCCACTACCTTGAACATAAAATGTTTGATTGCCCCGATGGAGATGCCATGCAGCGCTTTGATGCGCTGGGCGCCTCCGCCAATGCCTTTACCAGCTTTGATAAGACTGCCTATTATTTTAGCTGTACCGAGAATTTTTCCGAAGCGCTGGAGGTGCTTCTGGATTTTGTAACGACGCCATACTTTATCGGCTCCTCCGTTCGGCGGGAGCGCGGCATTATTGCCGAGGAGCTGCGCATGTATCGCGATAGTCCCGAGTGGATCGTGACGGCAAATCTTTTGCAGGCGATGTACCATGTTCACCCTGTGCGGGTGGATATCGCGGGAACGGAGGAATCCATTGCGGAGATCGACGCTGCCCTGCTGCGCCGCTGCTATGACCGGTTTTACCGTGCGCAGAATATGGTGCTTTCAGTTGCAGGCTGCTTTGATGAGGAAGCCGTGCTGGAAGCGGCAGAAAAGTTTTTTCCTGCCGGAAAGCCGGCTGTCCGCCCCTTGCCCATTGAAGAACCGAGAACGGTACGAGAGCGTTACCACGAGCAGAAAATGCCCATTGCCGCGCCGATGTTCCAAATCGGCTTTAAGGCGGTAGGCGGCGAAAAGGAAAATATGCGCCATCGGCTTTTAGATGAACTGCTGCTTGACCTCATCTGTGGCGAAACGACTGACCTGTACCGCCGTCTGTACGAGGCGGGCGAAATCAATGCCACCTTTGGCAGCGAGGTGATGGCGGGACGCGACTTTATCTGTGCGATGTTTGACGGCGAAAGCCGTCAGCCGCAGGCGGTTTACAATGCTCTTTGCGAGCGTGTGACCACCCTGCAGCGGGAAGGAATCCCACCGCAGGATTTTGCCCGCTGCCGCCGAGCCAATTACGGCAGAACGATCGGTTTGTACGGTCGTGCCGAATCTGTTGCCGGACTGATGGCAGCCGCTCATTTTTCGGGCATGAAGGATATTTATTACCCGTTGGAGATTCTCCGTTCCGCCACCGTGGAGGAGCTGGAGCAGCGCCTGCGGGAGGACTATAACCCAGCGTACAGTGCCCTTTCGGTTATTCTGCCGCAGGGCGAGCATTAAGGAGAACCTGAACCCCATGAACCCCATTGCAAACGAAACAAAAGCCAAAGCTCCCCTTCTTACCGCTCATTTGATGGCGTTGACCGTCTCCGCCATTTGGGCGACCACCTTTATTTGCAGCAAGGAGCTGCTGCATTTTTACACACCGGCGCAGGTCATGTTTATGCGCTTTGTCCTTGGCTACCTTGTGCTGTGGCTGCTGCGACCCCACCCGCTGCGGTGGCAGGGCAGGGGAGAGCTGACCTTCCTGCTGCTTGGCATTTTGGGCGGCACCTTGTACTTTTGGACGGAAAACACCGCTCTCCAGCACACCTTTGCCGCCAATGTCAGCATTATCGTGGCGATGGCGCCCATTCTTACCTCCATTTTGGCGCACTTCTTCACCGGAGATGAAAAGCTGCATACTTCGGTCTGGATCGGCTTTGCCATTGCCATGTGCGGTGTGGTTCTGGTGGTACTCAACGGTGCGCTGGTACTGAAGCTCAGTCCGGTAGGCGATTTGCTTGCCTTCCTTGCCGCGGCAAGCTGGGCGTGCTATTCTGTTCTTATCAAGCGAATTTCCGGAAGGGTGGATAGTATTCTGCTTGCCCGACGAGTTATACTGTACGGAGCAGTAACCGCACTGCCGCTTTTGGCGGTCCGCGGCGAGCTTTCCTTCGACTTTACTCCGCTGGTACAGCCTAAGCTCCTTTTTTGCCTGCTCTTTTTGGCGGTGCTGGGCAGTGCCGTCTGCTTTGCCGTATGGAATGTCGTCATCGACCGGCTGGGCGTTGTGCATGCCAATAATTATATTTATCTCCAGCCGTTTATCACCATTGTGGCCTCCCACTTCCTGTTGGACGAACCGATGAGCTGGACGGCGGTGGTCGGTGCGCTGCTGATTGTCGGCGGTGTTATCATCTCCGGCAGGCAAAAGCGTGCAGAGTAATGGATTTTAGCGCTAATTGCTAAAAAAATCGGGATAAATTATACGCGATTTCACTTGCCTTGCCACACCTACTAATGATATAATCGTAAGGGCTCCCCCAAAAGGGGGAACGAAAGAAGCGCCTCTGCAAAAGGCGCTTTTTTTATTTTGCCATACCGGGCGGCGGAACGCCTGACCGCCCTGTTGTGACGATTGACCGCAGCGACAGAGGATAAATCGAGGAGGAAATCATGTACAAAATCGGCTTTGATAACGAAAAATACCTGCAAATGCAGTCGGATAAGATTCGGGAACGGATCGGTCAGTTCGGCGGTAAGCTGTATCTGGAATTCGGCGGCAAGCTGTTCGATGACTACCACGCTTCCCGTGTGCTGCCGGGGTTTGCACCGGACAGCAAGGTGAAGATGCTGCTGCAAATGAAGGAAACCGCAGAAATTGTCATTGTGATCAGCGCCGATGCCATCGAAAAAAACAAGCGCCGCGGAGATCTTGGCATTACCTATGATCTTGATGTCCTGCGCCTGATCGATGCCTTCCGCGGGATCGGGTTGTATGTCGGCAGCGTCTGTATCACCCATTACCATGCTCAGCCTGCTGCCGATGCGTTCCAGAAACGGCTGGAGGCACTGGGCGTTAAGGTTTACCGCCACTATATTATCCCGGATTATCCCTCCAATGTCCCTCTTATTGTCAGCGATGAAGGCTTTGGAAAGAACGAGTATATCGAAACGACCCGTCCGTTGGTCGTTGTTACCGCACCGGGACCCGGCAGCGGCAAAATGGCAACCTGTCTTTCCCAGCTTTTCCATGAAAATAAGCGCGGCGTCAAGGCAGGCTACGCCAAGTTTGAGACCTTCCCCATTTGGAACCTCCCCCTCAAGCACCCTGTCAATCTGGCATACGAAGCGGCGACGATCGACCTTAACGATGTCAATATGATCGACCCGTTCCATTTGGAAGCATACGGCGTTACCACAGTTAATTATAATCGAGATATTGAGATCTTCCCGGTTCTCAATGCCATCTTCCAGCGTATCTACGGCAGCTCCCCCTACAAAAGCCCGACCGATATGGGCGTTAATATGGCAGGTAACTGCATCATTGATGATGAAGCCTGCCGCCGTGCCTCGGAGCAGGAGGTCATTCGCCGGTACTATGCCACCGCCTGCCTCGTGCGTCAGGGGCTCAGCGAGCCTGCCGAGATCCACAAGCAGGAGCTGATCATGAACCAGCTTGGCATTTCCACCGCAGATCGCCCCGTGGTTGCAGCCGCCTGTGAAAAAGCGGAGGAGACCGCACAGCCCGCAATGGCGCTGGAGCTGCCTGGCGGCAAGATCGTTACGGGAAAGACCAGCTCACTACTGGGCCCTGCCGCAGCACTCATGCTCAATGCACTCAAGGAGCTGGGAGGCATCAATGATGAGATGCATCTGCTTTCTCCCATCATAATCGAGCCGATTCAGCGGCTGAAGGTGAATTATCTCGGTAATCACAATCCCCGCCTGCACTCCGATGAGATCCTGATTGCGCTTTCTATCTGTGCCGCTACCAACCCCACCGCAGCACTGGCGATGCAGCAGCTCAGTAAGCTGCGCGGGTGCGAAGCACATGCCAGTGTGATTCTGTCCCGCGTTGACGAGAATGTATATCAAAAGCTGGGAGTCAATCTTACCTGTGAGCCGAAGTACCAGACCAAAAAGCTTTACCATGCATAAAAATCACCAAGCGCCGGCTCAATCGGCGCTTTTTACTGCCTGAATGATTAAAATTTATAATCATTACAATAGATTTAATGAATTGCAATTATGCAATATGTATAACATACTGGGCGGAATAGTTGTTAATATGCACAATATTGGCGAAATATCTTTTCCCTTTTGGCAAAAGCGACGGAATTTCATCATTCATTAAAAAAATTGTTGCATACCATTAAAATTTATATTATGATAGCAACAATACTCGCAGCGCCGCAATGCGGCAAAAGAAAAGGAGAAAAAATATGGAACCTAAACGCGCTCAATGGGGAAGCAAAATCGGCTTTATTCTGGCTGCAGCCGGTTCAGCCGTCGGACTCGGGAACATCTGGAAATTTCCAGGGAAAGCCTACGAGGGAGGCGGCGGAGCCTATATTCTTATTTATCTGGCTATCGTTATCCTCATTGGTATTCCCGTTATGCTCTCGGAGCTGACCATCGGGCGCGGCGCACAGGCAAATGCCATTGACAGCTATGGCAAGCTGGGCCACCCCGGCTATAAATGGGTCGGCTGGTTCGGCGTGATCGTGGCATTCATTATCACCAGCTATTATGCCCATGTGGGCGGCTGGGTACTGCGCTATGTCGTCAGCTATGCCACCGAACCGGCAAAGGTCTATGCCGATCCACTGGGTTATTTCTATGCGCTGCTGGGCTATAATGCCGCTACCGGCGAGACGTGGTTCCCGCTCACCGGTATACTTTTTGCAGCCGTCTTTATGGGAATTACCTGCTTTATTATCGTTAAGGGTGTTGAAGGCGGCATTGAGCGCTTCAACAAGATTGGTATGCCTGCGTTGTTTGTTATCCTGATTATTCTGCTGGTACGCTCTCTCACCATGCCCGGAGCAGGGGAGGGACTCAAGTATTTGCTGATCCCGGATTGGAGTAAGGTCACCTTCAGCACCGTGCTTTCGGCGCTCGGACAGGCGTTTTTCTCCCTCAGCCTCGGCATGGCTATCATGGTCACCTACGGTTCTTATGTAAAAAAGGATGAGGATCTTGCCAAAAACGCTGCCATCATCTGCGGCACGGATACGCTGGTTGCTTTGATTGCCGGTTTTATCATTGTTCCCGCTGTATTTGCTACCCTTGGCGCCGAAGGCGTCGGTAAGGGAGCCGGATTTGCATTTTCTTCTCTTGCCGGGGTATTCCAGCAAATGCCCGGCGGGCAGATTTTCGGAATGCTGTTTTATCTGCTGCTTCTTTTTGCGGCACTCACCTCTTGCATCTCGCTGGTCGAGGGAGTAGTCGCCTTTGCTACCGAACGATTCGGTTGGAAGCGAACCCCAGCCACCATCATTCTGTGCGTGATCATGTTCCTTATCGGTGCCGTTTATACCTGCTCGCAAGCAGCATTTGATATTAAGGGAATTTGGTTTGATTTCAAGAATGGTTTGACCACCCCCATTTTTGGCGACTTTATGGAGTTCCTTACCGACCGTCTGATGATTCCTGTTTGCGCTCTCGGTTCCTGCCTGTTTGTCGGCTGGGCTTGGAAGCCGCAAAATGCGATCCGTGAGATTGAGATGGACGGCAAGCCCTTCCGCCTGAAAAAGGTGTACAGCTTCCTCGTGCGCTATCTGGCACCCATCAGCATCATTATCATCATTGTGGCGAGCTTTGCCACCGGTACCACCCTCAGCTGATCGTTTTAGAGCGGCAGGCTGTGCCAAAAGATAGCTTTGTTGCTCAATGTGCTCCTCTGACAGAGACAGTGTATGATGCCTGTTTTTGTAGGGGAGCATATTATTGACTTTCTTGCATTTTTTCGTACCTTTTGGTAAGATACAAGGCGAAAGCAGCAAACTGTCTCGCCGCTGGTTTCTGCAAGCCGCAGGGGCGTTCCGGCAGAACTGATCGCCGAAAAAGGCGTGGTCAGTGCAGAA
>OHBJ01000080.1_pt1 | contig 43867 bp, 34 predicted proteins | sample 1577241 | NCBI WGS metagenome assembly OHBJ01 (sample SAMEA3541594, study PRJEB24748) | human gut metagenome | biome: human gut; feature: human-associated habitat; material: faeces | place: China | collected 2012 | reverse complement strand
CTACGGCACAATAACGCAATTCAAATGTAAAAATAATTTTGAACACCTACTTAACTTTTTATCCCATGCCGATTCTCAAAACGTACGAAGCAGCCACGTTTTGCCGCACCCAAACCCCCACACCTTTTTGCAACTGATCCATGCTTTTTCTCCCCCTTAGCCACCAAGGTATGCCACAGCGCAGCATAGCCCGGCAAACAAGGAAAGGGCTCGAAAGCCGTAAAACCAGCCTTCAAGCCCTTTTGTTTTGAGAGAGTGTAGAAGTTGAAATCAGATTATTTCAAATTGGGGTTGATTTCGCTCCACTTAGAAATTTCGGGAACGATGTTCAACGTAACCAGCTCGTCGCGCATCTTGCACAAGTGAGCGTATGAAGCATCCAAAGCAGCCATTTCGTCAGCCGTACCTTCGGGCATGTTGTAGTGGCAACCGGTGGTATCGAGCGTAGTATCCATAGCCATCATGATGTTGTTGTACTTTTCGTTGTTAACGAACGTACCGGCGGGGAAGCGGAACTTCTCACCACCCATCACTGAGCGAATCATCTCAACTGAGAGGTAAGCGGGACTCTGGAATGAAGAACGACGGCGGAGTTCGATAATCTTAGCACCACCCTGGATAACGTCGTGACGCATCTGTGCCCATTCTTCGTCGGTGAATTCGGGCGTACCAATCAAGTCGCTGAGCTTGCGGCCATCGATGGTAACCTTGCTGCCGAACACAGCCATCTGTTCGCCGTGACCACCATAAGTAGCGCAGCCCTTCACTTCGCTCTGCATAACGCCAAACTTCTTGGCCAATGCGCTCTGCAAACGCGTAGAGTCGAGAGCAGCGAGCGTAGTAACCTGCGAAGGCTTCAAACCGCTGTAAAGCAAAGTTACGAGACCGGTAAGGTCAGCGGGGTTGAAGATGATAACCACGTGCTTCACATCGGGGCAGTAGGTCTTGATGTCCTTACCCAGTTGTTCAGCGATTTCGCAGTTACCCTTGAGCAAATCTTCGCGAGTCATACCCTCCTTACGGGGAGCACCACCTGAAGAAATGATGTATTTAGCGTCCTTGAAGGCTTCAGCAACATCGGTCGTAGCCACGATGTTTACATCACCAAAACCACTCTGGCGCATTTCTTCAGCCACACCTTCAGCTGAGAATACATCGTAAAGGCAAATGTTGTTAGTCAGACCCATCATCAAAGCGGTCTGTACCATGTTGGAACCGATCATACCGGCAGCACCAACAATTACGAGCTTGTCGTTAGTTAAAAATGCCATAATTGAAAATTTTAAAAAAAACGTATTTTAGGGTTATTTTTTATCAGATTCAGCCTTCCGTTTTGCGTTGTGTCGTGCCTTTCGGAAAAGGCGTACGCGGCATATCTGGTTTGCGCAAGCAAATTTACAAAATCCTTTGGCTTTTAATGCCTTGCCGAGGCATTAAATTTCGTTAGCTTGTGCCAAGGAAAGTAACTTCAGAACAGTTTCAAATCGGGTCACCCTTGTTTTTCAGTTTCTTACGCACCGTGGCAGCGCAGATGAAATTTTGATGACACCGCTTCAAACTCCCCGACAAGGCCGCGTCGCAGCCTATTCAGCCTTCACCTCAAGCTCGAAAGTCGAACAAGGCATACCGGCGCGGTTCACCAGCGCAGCACGCGTAAAAGGCTTCCACGCAAAGCGCACCTTCGTGGGGTGCGACATTCGCGATGCAAACACCTGCACCGTGTTACCCTGAACCAGCACCTTCGAAGCAGACACATACAAACCTGTTTTGCCACCCAGTTCAAAGTGTTTCAGCACATCTCCGCGTAACCAGCGAAGTCCCTCGGCCGTATCAAAGTACACCGTTACCATGCCGGGCTTCGAACTGACTGCCTTCAGCGGGCGCGGTCCGTTGGGCACCACCTGGCTGTAGCCGTAGGCATGGTGCAATGCCGAAGCTGCCAAACGCTGAGCCACGATGCGCTTGTTGCGCGGATGCACATCGAGCGAATCGCCCACATCGCTCGACACCGTCATGTAAGTGTGCGGCAGGCTGTCGGCCAGTATGCGCTGACTATTGCGGAAAGCGGGCCAGGTGGGACGGGTCGAAATGCTCGAAAGCTGCACGAAGTAAAAAGGCAAATCGTTCCGATTCCACTCCTTCCGCCACGATTCCTGCAAGGTGCGGAACAAACGCTCGTGCATGCTCACCAATTCGGCATTCGATTCGCCCTGATACCACAGCACACCCTTCACGGGGTAACCTTCGAGCGGACGGATGGCAGCGCGAAACAGGTAGCCGGGGGCGTAGGGATGAGCATGTTCGGCAGGATTGGTATTTTTCAAGTTGAATTTGGCGCGATTGCGTGCCCAACCCATGATGTTGGGGTTGTCGAGCCAGCAGCCCTGCAAAATTTCGGGCACGCGGGCAGCCAGTGTCGTACTGTCTATCCAGCCCTCGGTGGTCGATCCGCCCACAGCGTTCGACACAATGCCCACATGGCATTTCAGGCTGTCGGCCAAAACGCGGGCAAAATGGAAACCGATGGCCGAAAAATTGCGTGCATGGGCAGCCGAGCAGCGCACCCAGCGTGCAGGCTTGATAAAGCCGCCGCGGTCGGCAGTGGCTATTTGTTCTTCGGTCCACACCTGCGCATACAGCGGACAGGTACTTTCCATATTATATAGGTGTACGCGCTGCAGCGTGTCGGCCATGGCCAAGTCGCCCTTGGCTGTGCTTATTTCGCGCAGACGCATTTCCATGTTCGATTGTCCGGAGCAAATCCACACTTCGCCCACATACACCGAGTCGAATTTCAGTTCCTCCTTTCCCGAGCGCACGCTCAGCGTATAAGGACCTCCGGCCTGCATAGCCGGCAGCATGGCCTGAAAGCGGCCGTCGGTTCCGGCATTCACACGCACAGTGCCGGGGAGTTTTTCACGCGCAGTTTGCGCATCACCCGCAAGGGGGCTAAGCGTCACTTCGACTGCTGCACCGGCAGCAGCCTTACCTTTCACGGCGAAGGGCATTTCGCGCTGCATCACCATCTGGCTGCCAAATGTGGCGGGCAGCCGTAACTGTTGGCTCCATGCGTTGCCCGCAAGCAATGCGCAGAGCGCTGAAAGAAAAAATAAACGTTTCATGCGGCAAACTTACGGATAATTAGCGGAACTTCCAACGCTGTGCGACAGAAACGGGCGAAATGAAACGCGTTTTTTACGCTTCGCACCAGCTCCGCAACCGCATCCTCCTGCGCCAAACCATTGCTGCACCGCACGCCACCCCCGGTTTCCACCTCATAAATGGCACACAACGCCACAGAACATGCTGAAACTGATGCCTTTTAACTTTGGATGGAAAGCATCAAGCACAAATTGACAATAAAAAAGCAGTGTTTCAAAAAAAATGGAGTATATTTGCACGTTCAAAGGCGGAATTAGGCTTTTTTTCATGCCTTGTTGCCGCAAAGAAACAGAAAAACAATATCAAAACAAACAATAATCACAAAATCACACAATGCAAAACAAAGGATTTGTTAAAGTACTTGCAGTGCTGCTGACTTTGATTTGCCTCTTCTATTTGTCCTTCTCGTTCGTTACGAACAAGTACGTGAGCAAGGCCGAACAGCTGACGGCACAAGGCAAAGACGGTGCGGCTTACCTTGACTCCATGCGCAATGAAAAGGTTTACCTGAACTGGAAAACGCTCAAGGAGTGTGAGGAACTGCAAATCGGCCTGGGTCTTGACCTGAAGGGCGGTATGAACGTAGTGCTTGAGGTGAGCGTGCCCGACGTGGTGAAGAACCTGGCTGGCGAAAGCGCTAACGACCCCAAGTTTAAGAAAGCGTACGACACGGCTCGTAAAGAAGCCAAAGAAGGCAATATCGACTTTGTCGAGGCTTTCGTCAACGCTTACAGTGCCCAGAACGGCAAGAACAAAATGGGTGGCATCTTCGCCTCGAAACTCAAGGAAATGAACATCACTTACTCGTCGACCGATGCCGATGTGAAAAAGGTGCTCGACGAAGAAGTAAAAGCTGCCGTTCAGAACTCTGAAAAGGTGGTACGTTCACGTATCGACCGCTTCGGTGTGGCTCAGCCCAACATTCAAATCCTCACGGGTAAAGGCCAGATTGGTCAAATCATGGTCGAAATGCCGGGTATCAAGGAACCCGAACGTGTGCGTAAGCTCCTTCAGGGTTCAGCCAACCTCGAATTCTGGGAAACTTACAAACTGGCTGAAATTTATACCTCTTTGCAGTCGCTCGACAGCCGTTTGGCTAAGGGCGAAGGCACTGTAGCATCTGATTCTGCCGCTGTGGCCGACACCACCAAGGCTGTGGCTGCTGCCGACAGCACCAAGTCTGCCGAAAAAGCTGCTGCCGACAAGGCTGCACAGCAGCATCCTCTCTTTGCCAAACTAGCTCAGATTCAGGGCATGTCGAGCGATGGTTGCGTAGTAGGTTATGCACTGGCTGCCGACACCGCTGCCATCAATGCCATGATCAACAGCGACGCGGCTAAAGCCACCCTGCCCAACGATTTGCAGTTGGCTTGGGGCGTGAAAGCTGCTGCCGGCATGAAGGGCAACGTATTCGAACTCTATGCACTCCGCAAAGTATCTGGCCAACCGGCTCTGCAGGGCGATGTCATTGCCACGGCTTCTGACGAATTCGACCAGCAGCACAACCCCATCGTTTCGATGACCATGACCACCAACGGCGGTCGTGAATGGGCTGCCATCACGCGCAAAAACCTGAAACGTTGTGTAGCCATCGTGCTCGACGGCTATGTATACAGTGCGCCGGTTATCCAGAGTGAAATCAATGGTGGTGTTTCACAGATTTCTGGTCACTTCACCACCGACGACACCCGCGACTTGGCCAACGTGCTCAAGAGCGGTAAGATGCCTGCCCCCACGAACATCGTGCAGGAAGAAACCGTCGGCCCGAGCCTCGGTGCTGCTTCAATCGAAGCTGGTTTCACGGCTTGCGTCGTTGCCTTCGTACTCCTCATGATTCTCATGTGCGTGTTCTACGGTGTCATCCCCGGTATGGTGGCCAACGTAGCTCTCTTGCTCAACTTCTTCTTCATGTTTGGTGTGCTGGTTTCATTCCAGGCTGCCCTGACCATGAGCGGTATTGCCGGTATGGTGCTCTCGCTCGGTATGGCTGTCGACGCCAACGTGCTTATCTACGAACGTACGAAGGAGGAACTTCGCGCCGGTAAGAACCTCAAGGCTGCCCTTGCCGATGGTTACGGCAACGCCTTCTCGGCCATCTTCGACTCGAACCTCACTTCTATCATCACCGCCATCATCCTCTACAACTTCGGTACCGGACCGATTCGCGGTTTTGCCATGACGCTCGGTATCGGTATCTGTGCTTCGTTCTTTACCGCAGTATGGATTACCCGTATGGTTTACGAACACTTCCTCAACAAGGACAAGTGGCTCAACCTTACTTTCGTTACCGGCATCAGCCGCAACTTCCTGGCCAACACGAAGGTCAACTTCATGGGCAAGGCTAAGGCTTCTGTAACCATCTTCTTGATTGGTGCCGTGGTTTCAATCGGTTTCCTCTCTACCCGCGGACTTTCTAAGGGCATCGACTTTACCGGTGGTCGCAACTACGTCATCGAGTTCGAACAAAAGGGTGTAACGCCCGAACAGGTTCGCGAGGCGGTAGCTGCCAAGGTCAATGCCAAGGACCCCAACGCCACGGTATCGGCCATCGCCATTACCACCACGAGCAACGAAGCAGTTCGTCTGACCACGAACTACCGTATCAACGACGATGCAGAAAACATCGACCAGGAGGTTGAACGCTTTATCTTCGATGCCCTGCACGAAGCCAAGCTCATCAAGGCCGACTACGCAACGTTTATCGACCGCGACAACCACGCCGGTGGTTCAATCATCTCGGCACAGAAGGTAGGTCCTTCGGTAGCATCTGAAATGGCCAAGAGTGCCATCGTTTCGGTATTGCTTTCGCTGGCAGCCATCTTCATCTACATCCTCGTGCGTTTCCGCAACGTAGCCTTCTCAGTAGGTTCTACGCTTGCATTGGTATTCGATACGCTGTTCATCCTCGGTATGTACTCTATCTGCTGGGGTTGGGTTCCCTTCTCGCTCGAAGTGGACCAAACCTTTATCGGTGCAGTGCTGACGGCTATCGGTTACTCAATCAACGATAAGGTGGTAGTGTTCGACCGTATGCGCGAGAACCTCCAGCTCTATCCCAACCGCGACTACTTCCGTTTGTTCAACGAATCATTGAACAGCACCCTTACCCGTACGGTGATGACCTCAGCCACCACGCTTTTGGTTCTTCTCTGTATCTTCTTCCTTGGCGGTGACAGCATCCGTTCGTTTGCATTCGCCATGATTCTGGGTGTCATCTTCGGTACGCTTTCATCAATCTTCCTGGCTGCTCCCATCGCATTCCGCACCTTGGGTCGCACCTCGAAGCGTCAGCTCACTGAAGTAGAAAATGCCTAATCAGGCATCACCGAGGGTTAGCGAATAAAGACCGGCCTAAAGCCTCTCTCAACGCAGTGCTGAGCTGCATAGAGCCTCGTGCCAGTATTCGCTGACCTCACGACCTTACGAGCTTTACACATCGTTATATTGCAAATTCCCACTCACGATTATTTTCGTGAAGTGGGAATTTTTTTTGTCACAATGTGATGCCCGATATACCACCAATGGGCTACAGGTATCAGTAGCCAAACAACGGCAAACGGCTAAAAAGAGAAGGATAGCGTTTAATGTCATTTCACGCATGCCGGACCTCACGCTTTATCACCGTTGCAAAGACGAATAGGCAGCTGCATGAATGCGTGATAGAAACCCTGGCAGGCGTTTATGCACACACCCGAAATACCGAAATCTACCGTTCAAAGGCATCGATTTTCTACACCATATTTCCTCAATTCAAAACCATTTTTCCTGACTAAAAAACAAGCACACGAGGCTTCACAAGGTGAAAAAGGCAGAAAAAAAGGCGGGAACAGGCGATTATTAGTGGCAAAAAATGTGATTTAACGCAGAAACAAGCATAAGTCTGAAACCATTGATAATGAACAGTTTTACCTATTAAAAGTCGGCAATTTACCATTTTTGTGGTAATTTTAACGGGCTAAAATAAGAAAACTTGATTGAGCAAAATATTTTTCGTAACTTTGCACCGGATTTTGTCAGATTGGCATTAACGGTCCATCGCAGCTGAATCCGAAAAAATACGTTCTACAGACAACTCGAACTTATGCAACCTGAAGCGAAAACATTCAGGTAGGCACTATACTAAATTACAAATGAAAAAAATACTCCTGTTTCTTCAAGTTCTGCTCGTAATGAGCTCTTTCAGTTCGTGTATTCAAGACGAACCGCTCAATGCGGAATGCGACATCATTGCTGTCGATTCCCTCTGGCTTGAACAACAAATGGATATTATCGTTGGCAAACCCATCGTTACGAACGACCTCGTTTCGTTCAATATTAAAAGAGATGCAGACCGAACGCATTTAAATCCGCGTTTTGTGCTGACCGATGGGGCACGCATCACCATGACGCTCGATGGTCAAGAATTAGAGGCTAACGGCGTGATGCGCGATTTTACTTCGCCTCAAACTTACACCGTTCATTCCGAGGACGGAAAATGGCATAAGGACTATAAAGTTTCTTTCAACTATCCTACCACACCTACCACAACTCAACTGCTCGGTTTCGAACACTTTGAATTGGATGCCACCGGACGCTACCACCAATGGTACGAAATCGACCCGACCGACGCAACGAACCCGCGCCGTTCATACTGGGCTTCGGGCAACAGTGCCTACGCCATTACAGGTATGGGTAAGAAATACGACGATTATCCCACCGTGTCTGACCCTATGGGCGTGAAGGGAAATTGTGTAAAACTGACTACCTGCCGCACAGGTTCGTTTGGCGACGTGGTGAAAATGCCCATCGCTGCCGGCAACCTTTTTATCGGTACGTTCGACACGAAAATTGCCATGAGCCAACCACGCAAGGCCACGGGCTTCGGTCTGCAACTTGTAGGCGGTAAGCCGCTGAAACTGACGGGATACTACAAGTACAAAGCGGGCGAGGTGTTTACCGACAAGAACAAGCAAGTATGCCCCGAACGACATGACACTGCCGACATATATGCAGTCATCTACGAAGTCGATCCCTCGAATTTCGTTCCGCTCAATGGCGACGATGTGCTCAGTTCTGATCGCATCGTGATGATGGCACGCATTGACAGCCCGGGTGAACCTGCAGAATGGACGCACTTCGAAGAACCATTCCGTTTGATGCCTGGCAAGCAGTTTGACAAACAGCGCATGAGCAACGACGGATATGCTATTACTGTGGTTTGTACATCAAGCCGTCAGGGTGCTTACTTCGAAGGTGCAGTCGGCTCGACACTCTATGTTGATGAATTGCGCATACTTTGGGAAATCGAAACAGACGGCAAGTAAGCCAAGTTCTGTAAGCCCGGCACCGCTGGTTTAGTCCACTCCACTCTTTTTCCTTTTCATCTTCAGACATCACATCGTGAAACAGATATTTTTACTCCTCGCATTCCTCGGAGCAGGTTTTTCGCTCCAGGCTCAAACTCAAACGGCGGCACAGACGGGGGCTGACATCGCTACCCTGACTGCCGACGAGAACAAAGGCCCTAACGAGGCCAAGGATACCGACATCAACTTGCTGAAAGCAGCCTTGAAGGGTTGGCACGTGCGTGTGGGTGCCGGTGTCAGCATCGGCGGTTCGGCTCCGCTGCCCATTCCGGCCGAAATCCGCAAAATCAACTCCTACAACCCGACGCTTTGCATTCAGCTTGAAGGCGATGCACACAAAAAGTTTGGCAAACACTGGGGCTTGATGGTGGGTGTGCGCTTCGAAAACAAGGGTATGGAAACCGATGCTACGGTGAAAAACTACCACATGGAGGCTGTCAACGTGGACGGCTCGGGCAAAATCATCGGTGCCTTTACGGGCAAGGTAAACACGGAGGTCGACTTGAACTACCTGACTTTCCCGATTCTTGCCACTTACAGCTTCAACGACCGTTGGCAAATTGCTGCCGGACCCTACCTTTCGTGGATGATGAAGGGCGAATTTACGGGCGAGGCTTCCGACGGTTACATCCGCGACCAGAACCCTACGGGTACGAAGACCGAAGTGACGATGGCTACCTACGACTTTTCGCACGACTTGCGCCGCTTTCAGTGGGGCTTGCAGGTGGGCGGTGAGTTCAAGGCCTACAAGCACCTCAGCGTCACGGCCAATGTGCAATGGGGCTTGAACGGCATTTTCCCCTCGGATTTCCAGAGCGTTACCTTCGACCTCTTCCCCATTTATGGTACCATCGGCTTCAACTACCTGTTCTAAATGAACGCTTTACTTTCGTTACGCAAACACAAATAAACTATTCAGTACATAACAAACACTATTTGATATGAAGAAATTTTTACTCACGCTTTCGCTTTGCTTCGCTGCCTTCACAGCTATGGCTCAGAAGCAGTACACTGAAAAGATTGTCGTTACGCTCAACGATGCTTCGTTTCCCGAAGCTACTTCAACTTTGTCAGTAACGACGAACGACAACGGCACGTGCGACTTTGTGCTGCCTAACTTCCTCCTGCCTTCGCCCGAACCCGGAGCCGACCCTATGTATGTAGGTACCATCGACCTCAAGGGGGTAAAGATGGTGAAGGGTGAAAAGGCTGACAAAATCAGCACCGACACGAACATTGAAATTCTGCCGGGCAACATGGAAGGTGTTATCACCGAACAATGGATTGGTCCGATGCTTGGCCCTGTGCCCATCAAACTCGACGGTGAACTCACGGCCACCGATATGTCGGCCACCATCCACATTGCCATGCCGGGCATGAACATCGTGGTGGTGATTGGCGAACCCATTCAGAGCGGCATTGGCCAGATAGCTGTGCAGCAGTCGGCCAACAAGGCGGTTTATTCACTCAGCGGTGTGCGCGTAGCCAACGCCTGGAGCAACGCGCTGCCCAAAGGCATCTACATCGTGGGCGGTAAAAAGGTAGTAAAATAAGTTTTTGCTACCCCTAAACTTACATTCTTAAGAGTTAACATCAAGTAAAGGCTGTCGCAGGCATGCTTTTCTGCTTGAGACGGCCCTCTTTGTATATATACATTTACAAAAACATTATGAATAAATGGACGCTTCTTGCGCTCGTAGCTACTTCGTTTACGGCGCAGGCTCAGCAACTGCCCAATGCAAGTTTCGACACTCCTTGGGAAGAATGTTTCCCTTACATTGGTAAAGATGGTAAACACACTAAGTCAATCGGTACGCAACCTAAAGGATGGACCATTGCCAATGTATACGGCATGAATACACTGGGTGCCACGGTAGTTGCCAAAGACACCTTAGGCCTTGGCACTGACACGAAGGCTGTTAAATTAGCCAACACTCCCAACTCGCTGTTGAGTTCTCAAATTGTGCCGGGTTATATGGGACTTGGCACCACTTGGAACACCTCAGTCATGGGACAACAGAACGATGGTGGTTCGTTTGGTGGTATTGAATTTACCAACCGCCCCGATGCTGTTGAATTCTATTACCAGCGCATTTGCCCAGAAGCATCGGCCGACATTCCTGCAACGTTTGTGGCTTACCTTTGGAAAGGACAATGGCAGCAGGCTGAAGTACCTATTGACATTGCCGCTTTCGGTAGCCCCAAGAAGGAAACCATGATTGACCGCGACCGCAACATCTTGGGTATGCCCACCGACAAAGGCGGTGCTGTTACCAAGAGCGATGATGCACTGTTGATTGCATCAAGCATTCATCATATCAAGGATATCAACAAGGAACTCACCAAATTGGTTGTGCCCATTGAATATCATGATTCTACGGCTATTCCTACCAAAATGAACCTTGTGTTTGCGGCCAATGACTACTTTGATGCAACCACGGTTAAAGCCGGTAACTCATTGGTTGTCGACAGCGTGAAATTGGTTTACTACCACGCCCTCGAAAGCCTCACCTACGGCGACAAGGTATATACGCCCAATGCCGAAGGTGTAATCGACCTCAGCGAAGTGGCCTTCGATGCCAATACGCCCATGCAGTTCCATGTAAAGGGTGTAGGTGCTACGGTTGAAAAAGGCACACTGAACGCCGACACGCAAGAAATGACGCTTGAGGTTCGCGGTAACGACTTCGCTGCCAACCCCGAAAGCAAAACCACTTATACGCTCCGCTTCAAGGCCGAAGCTCCCGCTCCTGCACTCGAACTCACGTCGCTCACCATCAGCGGCATGCCTTTCGAAGCACTCGAAGCTGGCAAAACGGCCTACACCCTGCCCTACGTTTACAACCCCGGCATCGTGTTCAAGGGTACGACCAACGAGGGTTACACGGTGGGCGAAAGCGTGTTCGACAACAAGGCTAAGACGCACACGGTTAACGTGGTAGACCCGGCGAAGAATGACACTACCAGCTACGTGTTCAGCTTCACCGACGCTGTGGAAGATGCTGCTGCCGGCAACTACGAAGGTGCACTCAGCGTAGTGCTCACGGCTCAGGACAATAACAGCGTACCTACGGCACTCAGCAATGCAAATATCCGCATCACCAAGAATGCAAACGGTACAATCAACCTGGCCATCGACGACTTCGCGTTCGGCGGTATGGTTGTGGGCGACATCTTTGTATCGAACGTGCCCATGAAGGACGGCAAAATCGAAAAGACGCGCCGCACCATCCTCATGACCGACTTTGACGAAGCTGGCAACAAGCTCGATTGGAGCATGGGCTGGATGATGGGTGCACTCCCCGTTGAGGTTAGCGCCGATTTGAACACCACCGACAAGCGCACTTCGGCTTCGATCGACATCATCACGGCCGAGAACCCCATGTTGGCCATGATGTTCAAGGGCATCCACGTTGACTTCGTTCCCTTCACCGTAAGTGGTGAAATGAAAGAAAATGGTTTCGCTGGTCGTCAGTACTACGAAAACCTCAAGGTTAAGGGTGCTGTAACGAAAGAAAACTGCAAGTTCCTGCAAATCAACAACCACTATGTGGATGCTGCCAGCAACAACGAGGAACACAACCTGCCGATGAGCTTCCTCGACCTGAGCGAAGCTACGGTGGCTGCCGATGTCACGATGAGCGACATCATGGCAGGTGCTCCGAAGGCTAACAACACGTTGGTTTACTTGCCCGAAGGCAACACCATCGAGGCTGCCAATGCCATTGTTGGTACCAACGCCAAGGAATTGGCACTCAACGATACGCTGACTTTCGTTTCGCCCAAGGCATTTACCGCCGAAGCTGTGAACTACAGCCGCGAATTCGAGGCCGACAGCTACGCTACGCTCTTCTTGCCCTTTGGCACTGAGAAGTTCGACGGCGAGGCATACAAGTTTGTCAAGGCCGACAGCGAAAAGCTTTACTTCGAAACGGCTAAGCAGCTCGAAGCACTCACTCCCTATCTGGTGAAGCCGCTCAGCGCGAAACCTTTTGCCAACGCTGCTGCCGAGGTGGCTGTGGCTGCTAACGACACGGTGGTTAAGGTTACGAACAACGGCATGACGTTTGCCGGTGTGCTCACCGCAGCTGATTCGCTCAATGCCGAAGGCGAAAAGGTGTTTGCCCTGAATGCTGACCATGCCTTTGCACCTGTCAACGACAAGGCTTGTGCTGCTTTCCGTGCCATCATGTTTGGTAACAGCAAGGCCGAGGTGCTTACGCTGGTTATCGACAACAAGGTAACGGGTATTGTCGACGCGTCGCTCGATTTCAACAAGTTGGTCGACGTTTACAACATCGAGGGTAAGTTGATTCGCAGCCGCGTTGCCGCTGCATCTGCGCTCAACGGCCTCGGTTCGGGAATTTACATCATCAACGGTAAGAAGGTGATTAAGTAATTTCTGCGTACGCTATTCAACAATCTATTTGTAATCACTCAAATTTTAATTTAGCGGCTCTTTTCACCCGCCGTCCATCAGTACCCGCATTGCTGCGCTTACTGCCGACGCTTGATGAAAAGAGCCGCTATTTTTAAATCAATACTTTATATATGAACAAAAAATTTATACTTCTCGCGGCTCTGGCCGGAGGGGTTACTCTGGGCGCACAGGCGCAACAACTGCCGAATGGTGGATTTGAAAATTGGAAAGGTAATGATAAATGTGGCCAAACCATTCAGGCGAGTTCAGACTTTGGCGGACCTACCGATAAAGAAAATCTTAAACAACGTCCAGGTGATGAGCCAACTGATTGGAATGGAACTTCCATCAGACAAAAAGTATTTACTGAAGTAACCCAAGAACTCATCTTTAAAAAAAATGACGCGGCACATGGAAACTATGCCAGCTTGATTAATAAATATGTTGGAGTAGGCACTTTTGGTGCTAATGCGCCCGCCTACTTAACCTTTGGTCAACCCTGGTCGTATGCTGCTATGTCTAATCAAGATGGTGGTACCGTTGGTGGCGTAGCTTTTACTCACAAGCCCGATGCCATCAAGGGTGATTTCAAAAGAACACTGAATTCAGAAAAGCCCAATGAACTGGCGCATATCATTGTTTACATGTGGAACGGTACCTTCACTTCGAAAATTGGTAAAGAAGGTGGCGATGCCAAAATGATTACGAAGGACAATGTTGACCGTGCAGTTCTTGGCAAACCGAATGCCGGTGAGGTTACAGGTGACGGCAAACTGATTGCTCAGTGCGACCATAGCTTCAGCACTACGAAGAACAACGATTGGGAAACCATCATTGTTCCTATTGAATACATAGACGAAAATGCGACACCGAGCATGATGAACGTCATTATTTCAAGTGCTGATTACTGGACGCGTGGCAACATCGGTAAAGAAAATCAGTTGGATGTCGACAACGTAGAGTTCATTTACTACCATGCACTGACGTCATTCACCTACGATGGTGTAACAAAAGAAATTGCAGAAGGTCAAACAGAAATTGACTTTTCAAACACCACATACGATGCTAACAAAGTCCCTTCCTACATTAAGAAGGGTGTAGGTGCAAATGTAGAGGTTAAGACTTACAACGAAGCCGATGCTACGTTGACAATCGAAGTACAGGGCAACGACTTCGCAAAGAATCCTAACAGCAAAACAACCTATACGGTTCAATTCGCTAAGCCTGTTTCGACTACGGGTAAGCTCTCTTCGTTGATTGTAAATGGTGCAGAGGTTCTTAAAGCCGACCAGTTCTATTACACCGTTTATGGTGAATACACTGACAACAGCATTACTTGGACTGCCGAAGATGGTGACTTGGCAAAGGTTACTTCTACTTATGATGCAAACAAACGCACTGCAACTGTAGAGGTTAACGCAGGTCAGAACACCCACACTTACTTTGTAAAGTTTGCAAAGAAGGGTACTAACTATGCCAGCAAAGTACTTATATCTTTGGCAGGAGTATTTGTCGGAGCACCAGCACAAAATGTAGAAATTACTCCTTTAACGGAAAATAAGACTATCGACTTGCAGTTGATGAACTTCTCATTGGATGGAGGTCAAAGTTTTATCGGTGATATTTTTGTTGAAAACGTGCCCTATATCACGGATGATGCCGGTAATGTAGTTCTGAAAAAAGAATTGAATCAGTTCGCAATATTTGGCGATGCAGCGCAAGATATAAATGCTGGAATTACCGCCTTGAATTTGAATGGTACACTTACAGACAAAAAACTCAATGCGACCATTACTATTACATGGATGGGAATGCCTATTGTTGTGAAAGTTACTCCGAGTGATGCCGCTTCTATTGATGCCACTGGCATTTCAGGTGTAAACTTCGAAGCCGTTCGCGAAGCCCTCACCAACCCCAACGCCCTCATCTACGCTGATGCTGACGCTAAGGAAGCTAAGGACAACGACATTGTAGGCGGTACTTGCGCCAACCTCACTATAACCGAGGGCAACGCCTTCCACGCTCCCAAGGCCTTCACCGCTACGCAGGTAAGCTACAACCGTGCGTTCAACGCTGCGGACGGCTATGTTTCGAGCTTTGTACTTCCCTTTGCCATGAATACGGCTGATGTTGACGGCAAGGTTTACAAGTTCAATGCGGTAAATGGCGACAATGTGAACTTTACCGAAGTAACGGGTCAGTTGGAAGCCAATGTGCCCTATCTGATTGTGGCCAACAGCGCGAATCCGTTTAGCACGGCTTTAGCTAATGGAGTACAAATCGCAGCTACGCCCGAAAAGATGGAAGTGACGGCAAGCAATGCGCCGGGCTTTGCACACATCGGTTCGTACAACACGACGAAGGTAACTTCAACCGCCGAAGCCACCTACTACGGCTATACGGGCGGTAAGTTCGTCAAGGCCAACACGGGTACGCTCAACCCCTTCCGCACGCTGATTAAGGCTACCGGCACCACTGCCACACAGTTCAGCTTGAAGCTCGACGGCGAAGTGACGGGCATCATCGGTGTGAACACCGAACTCGGCAAGGTGGACGTTTACAACCTTGAAGGTAAACTGGTTCGCAGCCAGGTGGAAGCAGCTACGGCACTGCAAGGCTTGGAGAAGGGCGTTTACGTAATCAATGGTAAAAAAGTAATGAAGTAAGCAAGGTTTTGAAGTTGGCGTTGTTATATAAGGGTGGTGCACGGCGGCTATGCTGACAAAGCCCGCTGCTTGCACAGCCTCAACGCCTGCTTTATGCCGACACAATTCACACATACAATATTTTAATCACTCGACACATCATGAATAAAAAAACATATCAAGCTCCTGCGGCGCAAATCATCGAACTCGAAGCGCAATTACCTTTGGCTGGAAGCATCACCGGAAATACCAGCGGTGAGGGTCAAGACGACGTAACCTTCGAAAGCAGCGATAAAGGCTGGAGCAGCGACAGCTGGAGCAGCGACGAGGAGTAACAGACTCACACAATCTGCACAGTATGTAATCACTCAATCAAATACCTTACTGTAAAGCCCCCAACGGTCATTACCGACCGTTTGGGGGCTTTTTCGGTGACTATGGGGCTGCATGGGGTACAGTGGCTTCATTTTTTGAAAAGCAATGGGTGTTTCTCGTCAATTTATCGTAATTTTGCCACACAGGAATCGCTCTGAGCTTGCTCTCAAGAGCTATGCTGAGGTGCAGCCTGACTTCACCGAAGGCCATAGTACCTCAGCCCAGCGTAAAGTGAACGACACCTTGGGGCTCCCCAGAACTGGGTTTAAAAGGTTTCCATATCCCCACACCTTTTGGCTACAGATTCTGGCTGTGTACAGGTCCTGGCTGTAAATGTTAAACAGTGGGCTTGCGTATGCGTGAATTTTCATTAAAAAATAAAGTCTTCACCCCCGTATGCTTGCAGTGGTTTGAGCCACGAACCGAGCTATACTTCAAATTTACTCCGAACTAATGCGAATTAGTTCCGAGCTTGTTGAAATTAGTTCCGAGCCAGTTCGAATTAGTTCCGAGCCAGTTCGAATTAGTTCCGAGCCAGTTTCAACAATCGGGAAACTACTGATAATCAGCGCTTTCAAAATTTCGACAAATCGGGTTCTTGCCGATGGGGTACGCCCGGGAATGCATGCAGAAACGAACTTTGAGTTTTCACACTTATTGTTTTTTTTGTTAAAAACCGGAATGAGCCTAACAAGCGCGGAACAAATGCCAAGCCCTGCTGACTGCTCTGCCTCAAAAGGCGAAATACCTACTTATAATTCTATCGAAGTATTTTTACATTTGAATACCTGCTTTCCTTATGAAAATCCTACGGGGGGGGAGGCATAGTTGAAGTCGGGATTTTATCGTAATTTTGCCACACTGGAATCGAACCGATTCACCCAAATTTTTGACTAACAAGTTGCATTATGACTAAACGCTTACTTATTTGCTGCTTCATGCTTTGCCTCACAGCCCTTGGTGCACAGGCACAATCGGCTGTGAAATATGGATACCTTAACTACGATTCGCTGCTCTACGCCATGCCCGAATATGCGGCTGCCCAGCGCGACCTGGCGGAACTGCGCAAAAAGTATGAACAGGAGGCGGTGTACAACGAAAAAGAATTTAAACGCCTGTTTGCCGACTTTTTGCAGGGGCAAAAGGACTTTCCTCAAAACATTTTGCTGAAACGCCAACGCGACTTGCAGGATGCTATGGAAAAGGGCATTGCCTTTCGCCGCTCGGCCGATTCGCTGCTGGTTTGCGCCGAACGCGATTTGCTGCGGCCGGTTCACACCATTCTGAACGCGGCTATTCGCGCGGTGGGACTGGAACGTGGCTACGAATACATACTGAACACGGCACAGCGGGCCTATCCTTTCATTCACCCCGAAGTGGCGGAGGATGCTACGCCGTTTGTGCGGGCTAAACTGTCGGGGGTGGTGCAACCGGTGCCGGCAACGGGAGTGACAAACCGCTCGACTGCGGTGCCTGCCAGCACGATTAAGACGACAAAGGAGGCTAAATCTGAAACTAAGCCTGCAAAATCTGATTCGCCGCAAACTGCGACGGAACCGGTGATTGAGGCTGACCCGGTAATCGTTGTTGAACCCTAAACTTGCGTTATCATGGAAAAATGTCCTATCGGGGTGTTCGACTCCGGCTACGGCGGACTCACCATTCTGCGCCAGATGCGCCAAATGCTTCCGCAATACGATTACTTGTATTTGGGCGACAATGCCCGCGCTCCGTATGGTTCGCATTCGTTCGAGGTGATTTACCGCTACACGCTTCAGGCGGTGGAGGCGCTGTTTGCACAGGGTTGCCGCTTGGTGATATTGGCGTGCAACACGGCTTCGGCCAAGGCTTTGCGTACCATTCAGCAGAACGATTTGGCGCGCATTGATGCTACGCGCCGTGTGTTGGGCGTTATCCGCCCTACGGTCGAGGCTATCGGGCCGCTGACGCAGTCGCGCCATGTGGGCGTGCTGGCTACGGCGGGTACTATCAATTCGGGGTCGTACACCATGGAAATTCGTAAACTCTGGCCCGACATTGAGGTGACGGGGCAGGCTTGCCCGATGTGGGTGCCGCTGGTTGAGAACTTTGAATTCGATTCGCCGGGGGCTGACTACTTTGTGAAAAAGCGCATTGAGGGCATTTTGCGGCTCGACCCGGCCATCGATACGCTGATTTTGGGCTGTACGCATTATCCGCTGCTGATGAACAAAATTCTGAAATACACGCCGCCGGGGGTGCGACTGGTGCCGCAGGGCGAATATGTGGCGGCTTCGCTGCGCGATTACTTGACGCGACATCCGGAAATGGAGTGTAGGCTGAGCCGTCAGGGCGAATGCCGATACCTGACGACGGAAAGTGCGGAGAAGTTTAACGAAACGGCTATGCTCTTCATGCACGAAAAGGTGGCGGCCGAAAATATTTCATTGGGCTGCTAAGGGGGAATGTGGCAAACAGCGCAGGGTGTGAACCGGCCAACGAGAAAATTCGTTTGGCGGATTCACACCCTGCGCTGTTTGGGCTGTTGGGGCTATGGGCAAAGAAGTCGTATAAAATTTTCTGACGAAGATTTGATAGGGAGATTTATCTCAAAAAAAAGCCACCGCTGTTCCCTTTGGCAGGGTGCAGCGGTGGCTGTTTTGTTTGAGGCTTCTGTTATTAAGCACTCACGTTGCGAGAGCACAGATTACTTACGCAGACCGAGAGCCTTAACAAGTGCACGATAACGCGTGATGTCCTTGTTTTTCAGGTAGTTGAGGAGCGCGCGGCGCTTACCTACCATCTTAACGAGTGAGCGTTCAGTCGTATGATCTTTACGGTTAGCCTTCATGTGCTCCGTCAAGTGGGCAATACGGTAAGAAAACAAAGCTACCTGGCTTTCTACTGAACCGGTATCCGAGTTAGACTGTCCGTACTTACCAAAGATCTCTTGCTTCTTTGCAGAATCTAAATACATTGTGTATGAATTTGGAAAAAATGAATGAAAAACTATACTGCAAACCCTAAAGGTTCGACAAACCCAACCTTCGGGCGGCATAGCGGGTGCAAAATTACAAAGTTATTTCGATGTAACAAACTGAAACTCAAGTTATTTGGGCGGAATAGTGCCAAAAGTCGGCATTTTTGGTAGAAGTTGCCTGGGTGTAAGGTTTATTCACACCTGAAAGTGGGCTTACTTGGGGTGGATTGTGTAACTTTGTTGTAGCCGGTTGCCCGGTGTGTGTCCTGTACATGCTGTTGGGCTGTGGCTGCGCTGCGGCGGAGTGGCTTTGTGGCTGCCCTGCCGAGGCAATTATTTACAGAACTAATACTTTTATTTCAAACCATGAGTAAAAACATCACTATCCGGTGTAAAAATACGGGACGCTCACACCGCGTGCCCATCGGTTTCACCCTCGAAGAGGTGTACGAAATGCTGGACCTTAATATGCCGCATGGCGCAACGAGTGCTAAGGTAAATAATAAGGTGGAAGGATTGCACTTCATGTTTTTCAACGACAAGGATGTGGAGTTTCTTGACATTACTTCGCCTTCGGGACTGCGCACGTACACGCGCTCGCTGTTCTTTGTGCTGTACAAGACGGTGTACGATTTGTATGGCAGCCGGGCGCCGCTGCGCATCGATACGCCGGTGTCGAACGGTTACTACTGTCACCTCGACATTGAGGGGGGCGTGACGCCCGATGTAGTGGAGCGTCTGAAGGTGCGTATGCAGGAAATCGTGAAGGCTGACTTGCCGTTTCACCGCATCACTTGCCCGACGGAGGAGGCTATTGCGCGCTTCCGTACCGACGGTTTGGAAAGCAAGGCGCAGCTGCTTGAGGGCTTGGGCTCGCTTTACACCACGTACTACACGCTCGACAATGTGGCGGACTACTTCTATGGTTCGCTGCTGATTCAGACGTCGCAACTTTACTTGTTTGACTTGGTGAGCTACGGCGACGGACTGCTGCTGCGCATTCCTGACCCGAAAAACCCGAATGAGCTGAAGCCGATGATTGATCAGCCGAAGATGTTTGAGGTGTTTCGCGAACAGCACCGCTGGAACGAAATTCTGGGGGTTACGACGGTTGGGGAGTTTAACCATGCGTGCGACTTGGGCTTCACAAACCAGTTGGTGAACGTGAGCGAGGCACTGCAGGAGAAGAAAATTTCGCGACTGGCTGACCGCATCGCGGCTAACCCGGACTATAAGGTGATTCTGATTGCGGGACCTTCGTCGAGCGGTAAGACGACGTTTTCGAAACGCTTGAGCGTGCAGCTGATTGCTTGCGGACTGAAACCGGTGCCTATTTCGACGGACGATTACTTTGTGGACCGCGAACATACGCCGCGCGACGAAAACGGGGAATACGACTTTGAACATATCGATGCAATGAACATCGACTTGCTGACCGCGCAACTCAATGCAATGGTGCAGGGCGAGGAGGTGGAACCGCCACGCTTTAACTTCGAAACAGGAAAACGGGAACCAAGCGGACGAATACTGAAACTGGCTCCGAACGATATCCTGATTCTGGAGGGTATTCACGCGCTGAACCCGAAACTGACGGAGGGGGTGCCCGATAAGCATAAGTTTAAAATTTATGCTTCGGCACTGACGACCATCATGCTCGACGACCATAACTACATTCCAACTACCGACAACCGCTTGCTGCGCCGCATTGTGCGCGACCACAAATATCGGGCGCGTTCGGCGCAGGAAACGATTCGCCAGTGGCCGTCGGTGCGAAGGGGCGAGGAACGGTGGATTTTCCCGTTCCAGGAACAGGCTGACGAAATGGTGAACACGGCTTTGCTCTTTGAACTGGCTGCCTTGCGCGAACAGGCACTGCCTTTGCTGGAGCAGGTGCCTGAAAAGTCGGCCGAATATTCCGAGGCTTACCGCTTGCGCAAATTCCTGACTTATCTTAAACCGATTTCAACGCGTGGCCTTCCGCCAACTTCGCTGCTTCGCGAATTTTTGGGTGGCAGCACGTTTGAGTATTAGAACAATCACAAAGAAAATATTTTGGGCTGATTTTAGACAAAAGAAAGTTATGCGTTAAAAAAACGACGATTGATACGCACTACAAGAAAAAAAGTAATAAATTTGCACCCGGTAACTTTATTTACTAATCTTAATTTATTACTACTATGTCAGACGAAATGAATAACATGAACAGCAATTATCAGAACCCGGAAATGCAAAAGGATTCAGCGGGTTGTATGGGGCTGGTTGTCTCATTCTTCATACCGATTGTCGGCATCATTTTGTATTTTGTGAAACGAAGCCCTATGTTCGATGCCCGAGGCTATCTTTATGCAGCTGGCGCAGGCTTTGCGCTTTCTCTAATTCTGCAAGTTGTAGCATCTGTATTGATGTAGTTGCATTGATGCGCCTGGAAAAGGCATTCAATGCGCCCGGAAAAGGCATTCGAAAAAGCATTTATGTATGTTTTTCACCTCGTGAAAATATTTTACCTCACAAAAAAAACCTCCGTCACTTCGCTGATACGAAGCGCCGGAGGTTTTTTAGTGAAAGTTTACAGCATTATTTAGCGGGGAAATCGAACTGTTCGAGTTTCAATGCGCCGCATTCTTCGAGCTGGGCTACATACTGGATGAAGTGTGCGGTTTGCTTGTGGGCATCGAGGGCTTCCTGGCTTGCCCATGTTTCGCAAATCATGAACACGTCGGCGCGGGTGCCGCTTTCAAACACGTCGTACGAAACACAGCCTTCTTCCCTTTGCGAAGCGGCTACCAAAGCCAAAGCTGCATCGAGGGCTTCCTCGTAGCGACCTTCCTTGGCTTGGAAAAAACAATTTAATCTGAGCATAAGATTTATGTAATTAAGCTGCACCGGATGCTTCACCTGCGGTGTAACCCCGATGCAGCGGTTTGGTTCAGCGTAAGGGATTTGGGCACTACGGTTGGAAAGGGCTGCTGCGATGAGCACATTCCTCAAGTAGACGTTTCCCAAGCAAATGTTTCCCGGTTATGTTCAAGTAGATGTTCCCTAATATTTTTTAGAACATATAAGCTACTTGCACCTGGAAGCTGTTGGCGCGGTAACGCAGCTCGTAGTCGTTGGATTGACCGGCTTCACCACCAAAGTTTTCGAAGATGTTTTTACCCGTGCGGCTCAAGGCAAAGTTGTAGCCTACACCGATTTCGAGATGACGGAGCAAACGTACGCCGGCACCGATGTTCCACGTGGTGTTCATGTTGCTGCGATCGAAGTTGGCGCCCGAACCGAGGTTGTTCCAACGCATGTTCTGCAGGGCAAAGCCAAACTGCGGACCGGTTGCGATGTAGATGCCGGCAGTTTTGCCCAGACCGATGTTGTAGCGCAGGTTGATGGGAATTTCGATGGTGCGGTACTTCGTAGACTCGCCTTCGATGTCCAAGTCGCGCTCAGAGTATTGAAGGGCTGCGTCAACGCCCAGGCCAATCATGGTGCTGAAGTTCATTTTCGGACCTACGTACCAGCCGCATTTGGCGTCGGAGTTCAAACGGTGGGCCGAACCGCCGTGACGGTCGTTACCGCTAAACTGGAGTTTCGTAAGGTTCATACCGGCTACAATACCAAAGTCGAACGATTGAGCCTGTGCAATGCCTAATGCCATGAGCAGTGACACGCAGAACGTCATGATTCTTTTCATAGACATGATGTGTTGTAAATTAGTAATTGAGTGATTAAATGAAACTATTGAAATCGTAGATAACGCAGGTGCGCCAACGCATTGGTCAACGCACCCGCGTTTGGGTTTTCGGATTTCCTCTGTCTGCTTGTCAGAAGGGGAAAAAGGGTTATTCAGCTTCCTCTGTCTGCTTGTCAGAAGGGGAAGAAAATGGGAATGGTCGTAATGGCTACAATACCCATGATGATTTGCAGGGGCAAACCTACCTTTACGTAGTCCATAAAGTTATAATGTCCGGCATTCATCACCATGGCATTCGGCGGCGTACAAATCGGTGTGGCAAAGCAGGCACTGGCAGCCACGGCGGCTGTCATCATGAACGGCGTGGGCGAAACGCCAAGCTGTTCGGCTGCTGCCCAAGCTATCGGAGCAACCAGAATGGCGGTGGCAGAGTTGCTGATAAACGTCGACAGCGACGAGGTTACGATATACACACCTGCCATTGCGGCAATGGGGCCAAAGTCGCGAAGGTTTTCAACGAGCGTAGTGGCAATCCATGCAGAAATACCCGTTTTCGACAAGGCTGTCGACATGGGCATCATGGCGGCAATCAGCACAATACTTTCCCAGCCTATCATTTTGTAGGCGGCATCTACACTGCGCACACAGCGCGTCAGCACCATGAGCAATCCGGCGATAATCACCGTGGCTACGGGCTTAACGCCTATTTGGTCGGCAAATACCATAAAGAACACCATGGCCACCATGATTCCGGCAGCCAGAGGGGCTTTGTGGTCGAGTGCCACACTTTCGGCATCTTCGCTGGGCGAACCAATGACAATCCATTCGCGGTTCTTCTTGGCCATGCTTTCAATGCCTTTCCATGCGCCATGCACCAGAATCATATCGCCATTCTTGACGTTTGACTCCAGCACGTTGTCGAACATATACTTGCCCTGACGCTTGATGGCCAGAATGTTCACGCCAAAGCGTTCCTTGAAATTAGCCTTGATGAGCGGGCGGTTAATGAGTGCCGAATCGGGCGAAATGAGCACTTCGGCCAAACCTACTTCGTAAAAATCGAGTTTGCCTCTGCCTTCGCGTTCTTCGTCTTCGAACACCGAAAGGTAATTATCGGCTGCAAATTTATTCACTTTTTCTCGTTCGCCCAACACATAGAGCGTATCTCCTGCCTGAAACATGGTTTCGATGGTCACTGTTTCCTGAATGCTGGTGCTGAACATGGAACGGTTAGCGCGTCGCACTTCGAGGATAGTAACCCCATAATTTCGGCGAATATCGAGTTCGCCTACGGTGCGTCCTTCGAGCAGCGAAGTGCCTTCGATGGCTTGCAGGCGGAACACGAGGTCGTTGATGTGGTAATCATGCAGCAGCGTGGCCAGCGACAGGTCGTTGCCTTGTTCCACCTGGTCTTTTTCCTTTTTGTTCAGGAAAAAGCGGCAGAGCGGATAAAGCAGCAACAACCCTACGGCCATACAGATAAGGCCGATGGGGAAAAAGTCGAAAAAGCCAAAACCTTCGCGTCCGTTATCGCGCAAATAGCCATCGACAATCAGGTTAGGCGGCGTACCGATGAGCGTAAATATACCACCCATCGAACTGGCAAAGGCCAGCGGCATCATGAGTTTGCTCGGGCTGGTTCCGGCCGTCTTGGCCATGGCCAGCACAATGGGAAGCAGCAGTGCCACTGTTCCTGTGTTGCTCACAAAGGCAGCTACCGTAGCCGTGACGAGCATCACCAGAAAGAAAAGTTTCTTTTCGCTCGTACCGGCCAGTTTCAGCAAACGTCCCGAAATGATTTTGGCCAAACCGGTTTGGAACACAGCTCCGCCCACGATAAATAGGCCAATCATCATGACTACGGCTGAATTGGAAAATCCCGCCAAAGCCTCGCCCGGGGTCAACACGTTAGTTACTAACAGCAACGCAAGCGAACACAGTGCCACGATGTCTGAACGCACTTTGTCGGCTATGAAAGCCATAATGGTTAGGGCAAAAGTGGCAACGACCACTACAATCTGCCCTGTGGGCGAAGCGATAAACTCCGCCGCATGATTAAACATTTCCATGGTTAGTATTAGTGTAAGAAGTTAGCAAAGGCGAAAATAAAGAATCCTTTCTGAATAGCCAAAGTTTTTTACCCCGAAATGTGCGAACCTTATTTTTTTAAAAATTCAGTGCTACATCCTGAATGTCAAATTGATTCACAAAAAAGCGAAACCAACGCGATTACTTTGTTACAAATTCATGATGAAAAGTGAACTATATGAATAGCAACCACTGGTTACTGAAAAAATAATTGTATTTTTGCCATTCGGAAAATGAGCCGTTGGCTACCAAACTGTTTTCTGTCGGTTTGCCCCTGTTTGCCGCATTTGCCGGCGCACAAGCCCCGACGCGCTCCTTTTCATGCTACTACTTGAATTATTATTACTAAAAAAATAAAATTCTCCCCATTATGGAAAAACTTAGCTACGCGCTCGGTATGGTAATCGGCCATAACTTGAAGAACATGTCGGTTAATGAAATCAACGCTGCTGATTTTGCAGCTGCTGTCAGCGATGTGCTGGCCGGCAACACCACGAAAATCGACGATGCCGAGGCACAGCAGATTGTAAACACTTTCCTCCAGAAGCAACAGGAAGAAATGGGCAAGGCTGTTCGCGAAGACGGCGAACGCTTCCTCGCTGAAAACGCTAAGAAGGAAGGCGTGACGGTACTTCCCAGCGGATTGCAGTACACGGTTATCAAGGAAGGCAATGGTGCCAAACCCCTTGCTACCGACCGCGTAAAGTGTCACTACGAAGGCACGCTGCCCAACGGTACCATTTTCGATTCATCGTACAAGCGCGGTGAACCCGCCGTATTCCCTCTCAATGGTGTAATTGCCGGATGGACTGAAGGTGTGCAGCTCATGAACGAAGGTGCCAAGTATCGCTTTTTCATTCCTTACCACCTCGCTTACGGTGAACGCGGTGCCGGACAGGCTATTCCTCCCTACGCTGCATTGGTGTTCGACGTTGAACTCATCGAAGTGGTAAAATAATTGGTCAACTGATATTGCCTAACAACAAACACAAACTATATCAATGAAAAAAATCGTGATGGCAACGTTCGTTGCCGCAACTGCGCTTTTCAGCGCGTGCAACGATGGTGCGCCCAAGGCTCACCTTCAAACCGAAGTTGATACCCTGAGCTACGAAATGGGTATTGTTATGTCGGCCGAACGCAGCAATTTCGAAGCCATGCTCGCACAGCAGGGCAGCGACTCGGCTTATGTCGATGAGTTCATCAAGGGCTACATGGCCGGTATGAAGTCGGGCGACGACAAGAAGAAAATGGCTTACTACATGGGTGTACAGGCCGGTATGCAAACCAAGATGCAGTTGCCCATGATTGAGCAGCAGGTGTTCCAGGGCGACTCTACCAAGAAGGTTAGCCTCAAAAACTTCATCGCCGGTTTCACCAACTTCGCTACCGACAAAGTGGTATTGAAGAACGATTCGGGCAAGCCCCTCGACCGTGAATCGGCCAACAAGCACATCATGGAATACATGTTCGGCAAGCAAAAGAAGGAAAGCGCCGAATTCATGGCTGCCAAGGCTAAGGAAGCCGGTGTAAAGGAACTCACCGACGGTATTTACTACAAGGTGCTCACTCCCGGTTCGGGCGACAAGCGTTGCACCATCAACGACAGCATCACCGTGAAGTACGAAGGTAAACTCCCCACGGGCAATGTGTTCGACACCTCAGAACGTCAGGCCAACGGCACCGTTACGATGCCTCTTGCCCGCACCATCGAAGGTTGGAAAAAAGCACTTCCGCAAATGCCTGTCGGCGCTACCTGGGAACTCTACATCCCCTACGAACTGGGCTACGGCGAAACGGGTTCTGGTCCCATTCCTCCGTTCTCGGCTCTGATTTTCAAAATTACGCTCGTAGACATTAAGTAATTCATTCGCCGAATTTTTTTCAGCAAATAAAGCAGAACCGTGCGACACGAACGAGCGTCGCGCGGTTCTTTTTTTCTTTTTCAACAAAAACTATGCAATTCAAATCACTCCTTACCATTGCCCTGGCAGCAGCCGTTTGCGCTCCCGCCACCGCACAACGCAAAAAGAAAAGCAAAAAGAAAACCGCCAAGACCGAACTGCTGCAACCGGCTAAGCAGCTCAAGAGCATCGACGGCAAGACCTTCAGCTACGCACTCGGTGTAGCTCAGGGCGAAAGCCTCCGTCATTACCTCATCCAGCAGCTCGGTGTGGATTCTGCCTATATAAAGTATGCCGTTGAAGGCATTCAGGCCAACCTTACCGAAGACGAGCGCAAACAGCGCGAAGCCTTTGCTGCCGGACTGAAAATTGCCGACATGAACCGCCGGAACATCAGCGTGTTCAACCAGCAGGCTACCGGCAAGGCCGACACCCTGTATATGGACAACAAGGAATTTGAGCGTGCCCTTGCCCAGGTTGTATTGGGTCAGCCCACGGCTTTCAAGTCCGACAGCGCCATGGTGCTGCTTGAATCGCAGTTCAAGTTCCAGAGCGAAAAGCACAAGCAGGCTAACCTCGCATGGTTGGAGCAGAACAAAAAGCTGAAAGGCATCAAGACGTTGCCCAGCGGCCTGCAGTACCGCGTACTCACCGAAGGCACCGGCCCCGTAGCCACCGACAGTTCTGAGGTAGAAGTTCACTACGAAGGTTCGCTCATCGACGGCACCGTGTTCGACTCGTCGTACAAGCGCAACCAGCCCGCCACTTTCCGTCCGAACCAAGTTATCAAGGGATGGCGCGAAGCCCTCACCATGATGCCCGAAGGCTCGGTATGGAATCTTTACATTCCCTCGGACCTCGGCTATGGGGAACGTGGTTCTGGCCAGCAGATTCCGGGAAACTCTACGCTGATTTTCAAGGTAGAATGCCTCAAGGTAAAGAATAACCCTGCCAAGAAGTAAACCCCAATACTGCCCCACCCCTGCTTTTGTGCGAGAAACGGGGTGTCGGCTCCATGCAAAAGGCTGTTCCGGCCTCTTACGCGCTGCCTCGCAAAGGCTAAACGTAAGACCGGAACAGCCTTTTTTTTTGCAAATGAATGTGTTTCAGACAGGCCCACCAGCCTTACTTTCTTTTGTAGCAAAATGTCAAAGAACGCTCAATGCTAATTACTCATCCATGTGCAGCTTCTTTTTGTAATACGAGCGTGCCGTGTACAGTGCCGCAGCCGGGTTATGTCCCGTCACGCGGTCCTTCGTAACGAGCGTCGTCACGTAGGCCTCGGAATAGCGGTAGAACAGGCTGTCGTGCCCCACACACAGGCCAATCACCACGTTCAGGTCCGTATGCGCCTCGTTCAGCAGCCGGGCTTGCAGAATGGGGTTACACATGGCTGCCCCGATGCCCTCGCAAGCAGCCGGAATGCCCACCGACGTCTTGGCCTTTCCGCCCACCTTGCAAATCACGGCATAGGGTTCAAACCCATTTTTCCGCAATATCTGCGCAAAGATGCGCGCCTCGTTAATCAGTCCGATGCAGTTGGCAATACCAATTTTCCGCGCCCCGATTTTGCGGGCAAAGGTCATGATTTCCTCCACGCGTGTCAGCTGGCAATAGCCCTCGTACTCCACCTCTGCGCTCGCCACCATCACCTCGTGGTTGCGGTCGTCGTTGTAGCGTTCCATGGCCCAATCCAAATCGGCCTGATCCAAGTTCGTGGTCAGGCAAAATTCGGGATAAGTGCGATTTTTGAATTTACAGTTTTGCGTGCCGCAGTCCACGCAGCTGCGCAGTTGTTCTTTTTCGTTCATAAGTCAAAATGTTTTTTTGAAAGGTCGGTTCTTTAAGGTTTTGACAAAGTTACAAACCTTTTTCAAAAATAGTTGTACTTTTGTAGACGACTTCAGTATTTGTTTTCTTGAAAATACCTGCCCAACGACCAAAAACATACAAGCATGCAGAAACTCGTAGTACTTACAGGTGCCGGCATGAGTGCCGAAAGCGGATTCAGCACCTTTCGCGATGCCGGCGGACTTTGGGAACAGTATCCCGTTGAACAAGTAGCCACCCCCGAAGGCTGGCAAACCAACCCTAATCTGGTCACCGATTTTTACAACGGCCTGCGCGAACAGCTCGTAGCGGCACGGCCCAACCGGGGACACGAATTGCTGGCCGAGCTCGAACAGCATTTCGACGTAACGGTTGTGACGCAAAATGTCGACGACCTTCACGAACGCGCCGGTTCGTCGCACGTCATTCACCTGCACGGCGAACTGATGAAGGTATGCTCCTCGGCCAACCCCGACAACCCGGCCTGCATCCGCACCCTGCCGCCCGACCATCTGCGCGTGGCTCATGGTGAACTTGCCGCCGACGGTTCGCTGCTCCGTCCGTGGATTGTATGGTTTGGCGAGGCTGTGCCCAACCTCGTTCCAGCGGCCGACATTACCGCTCAGGCCGACATTTTTGTCATCGTCGGTTCCTCGTTGCAAGTCTATCCTGCCGCCGGCCTCATCCGCTACACCCGCCCCGGCATACCCATATACCTCATCGACCCACAGCCCGTGCAAGTGCCGGGCCACTACCACATCGAGGTCATCAGCCAAAAGGCCTCCGAAGGCATGGCCACGCTCGTCAGCCGCCTTTTACCATCGGTCTGAGAGCCAAATGCAACAAAAACCCAAAACAGGAAGCCACCGTGGCTACGGTGCTTCCTGTTTTTTTTGTTTTCAGCAACAGCGCGTCGTACGGGCAAATAAAAAACGGGTTTTTTTCTTTGCTCGCCACTCGGCTTGCACTTTGGCTGAAGCCCAAGTTAGGCGGCGCCTCGGACTAGCAAATAAAAAACGAGTTTTTTCTTTGCTCGCCACTCGGCTTGCACTAACTTTGCCAACGCTTTGAAACAATCAAGGGAAGCAACCCACAAACGGCAACTGCACAGCGCAGAATTTGCTACAAAAGACTACTTAAATGAAAATTATTCATACCGCTGACTGGCATCTGGGCAACGTGTTCCACGGACACACCCGATATGCCGAACATGAACATTTCCTGAAATGGCTGCTAAACACACTGCGCGAACAACAACCCGACGTGTTGCTGCTGACGGGCGATGTCTACGACTCGGCCAACCCTTCGGCACATGCCGAAAAATTGCTCTATAACTTCCTGCTTCAAGCCACTTCGGCGGTACCCGGACTGCAAGTGGTACTGACCGCGGGTAATCACGACTCGGCCGGACGACTCGAAGCTCCGGCTGAACTGCTCAAACAACACAATATATATGTAAGGGGTACCATCCGCATGGATGACGAGGGTAAACCCGATTTCGACCACTACTTGCTGCCGCTTTCGTCGCGACAGAGTTCGGAAGCCGAATGTGTTTGCTTTGCCTTGCCTTACTTGCGCACCGGCGACTATCCTTCGGCACTGAGCCCGGAGGAGGGACTGAATTATTATTTCGAAAACCTGCACAAACGGCTGAAAAAATCGAACTTCAAGGGGCTACCCGTGGTTGTGGCGGCACACTTTTATGCAGCCGGAGCAGAAATCTGCGAAAACGAACACTCCGAACGCCTGGTGGTGGGCGGACAGGACTGCGTCAGCGCCGAAGTGGTGGGACGCGGTGTGAGCTACACGGCTCTGGGGCATATTCATAAATCACAACCCGTGCGCGGACAACAAAGCATTTTCTATGCGGGCAGCGCGCTGCCTATGTCGTTTTCGGAAATCAACTACTCGCATGGGGTGATGTGTATCGACCTCGACACCGACGGCAAAGCGTCGGTGCAGCGCCTCACCTACACGCCGCTGCGCACGCTGCGCTGCATTCCGGCCAATAAGCAGCAAAAGGCTACGGTGGCTGAGGTGATGGAGGAAATTGCTCAACTGCCCACGCGCAGCAAACACGATGAGGGACTGAACTGGCCGTACCTCGAAATAAACATTGAAGAAAAACAGCCGGAACCTTCGCTCATGCACGATGTGATGGAGGCTTTGGCCGACAAGGCGGTGCTGTTCTGCCGCATGGTGCGTGTGCGCCAACAAACTGACGAGGCGCAAAACGCGGCTACCATGGGACTTTCGGCCGAGGCTATGCAAAGCATCAGTCCGCTGAAACTGGCGTGCGACCACTTCCGCGCACGCTACGGAGAGGATATGCCCGAACCGCTGATTGAACGATTCAAACAGGCTGAACACACGGCACTCAACGAAGAACAGAACAGCCGGAACTAACATTGAACGCGGAAGGCGGAGGACGCACGAATATGACCTCTGCCACCGATACCGAATCACGGGCGGACGGACAATGGTGTCCGACGCTCTTTTTTCTACGTTACACCTTTACGCACAATGAAAATAGAGAAAATCATTCTCAACAACCTCACCTCAATCGAAGGTGAACAAATCATTGACTTTACGGCTGAGCCGCTGCGCTCGGCAGGGCTTTTTGCCATTACGGGCGACACGGGTTCGGGCAAATCGACCATACTCGATGCCATTTGCCTGGCACTTTACAACAAGGCTCCGCGATTCGACAACGTGGAACGCATTCCGGCCGGCGACCTGGAACTGGTGAGCAGTGCCCAGCAAATGCAGGCGGGCAACGTGGCAGGCATTTTGCGCCGCGGACAAAAGGAGGGAGGAGCTACGGTGGTGTTTGCTACCAACGATGGCGAACGCTACGAGGCTGAATGGAGCATCAGACTGACGCGAAACGGCAACTACAAAACACCGGAACGCACCTTGAAACAGCTGGCTCCCAACAAACAGAAATTTGACAAAGCGGAAATTCAAGACCAAATTAACCTGGCGGTGGGGCTGACCTACGAGCAGTTTACGCGTACGGTTATCCTGGCGCAAAACAGCTTTTCGAACTTTCTGAAAGCTAAAACGGCTGATAAAGCGGTGCTGCTCGAAAAACTGACGGGCACGGAGGTGTATGGCGCAGTGTCGGAACAGATTTACCAGTTTACGAACGATGCAGGCATCCTGACGCGCGACCTCGAAAACCAGATTCAGGGCATGATGCACGACTGCCTGGAACCGGAACAACTGCAGCAGGAAACGGAGAAAAAACAGCTGCTGACGGCGCAAAAACTGACAACGGAACAAAAACTGCAAAACTTGCAGAAACAGTTGGAATGGCTGAAACGAAACGACGAGGCGGTGGCTGAGGTGAAACGCTGCGAAATGCAGTTTGCTGCGGCCAACAAGGCGTGTATGGAAACGCGAGCCGAGGAACTGAAACTGGAACGCTACGATGCGCTCATCGGTATGCAACCCCTCTTTCAGGAAATTACCATGCGCCGAACGGATTTGCAGCAAATCAAGGAGGAACAGCACAACACAACGAGGGCCATTGAACAAATTCGCCGACAGGCTGAAACGGAGGCGGCACAGCTCGACATGGCACACGAACGAAGTGCCGAGGCCGAAAAGCACCGCGAACTGAGAACGGCGGCTATTAACAAGGGCTATGCGCTGACGGGCGAAATCAGCGGAGCGGCTGAACAACTGAAAAAGCACGACGTGCAGCTGAACGAAATTGGCAATGTGCTGACGAACCGGCAGAATGTGCTGAAAATTAAGCAGGACTTGCTGACAAAGGCTACGGCTGAAATCGACGTGAAGCAGCAGCACAAGCAGACGCTTTCGGTGCACCGCACCATGTTCGATAAGTTCGACCTGATTAAGGACAAACTATCGATGCTTTACACCGAAACGCAGCGCAATGTCGACAATCATAAAAAACAGAACAACCTGCAAAGGGACCGTGAGAACCTGCGCATTCAAAGCGAAAAGGCGGAGCAGGAACAGCACCAGACGCAGGCTAAACTGAATGCGCTGAAAAGCGACTTGCTCATTCACAAACAAACCAACCAGGGCTTGGATTCGGCCAAACTGCAACGCGAGGCGGCCGATAACCGTAACCGACTGGCGGCGCTGCAAAGGGCGAACACGCTGTGGCACCACATTTCGGAGGGTTACAAACGCATTGCCGAAAAAAGAGCGGCGCAAAAACGCGAACAGACGGAGCTGGCGCAGAAGCAGGGCATGGTGAAGAAAATGGAAATCGAACTGGCGGCTACGGAGGAGGCTTTTGAGCTGATTAGCACGGCCTACACGCTGAGCCAGTCGGACAACATCGTGCAGCTGCGCAAACAGCTGAAGGAGGGTTCGGCTTGTCCGGTGTGCGGAGCTACGCACCACCCTTACCACACGGAAACAGAACGCGAACTGGGCGACTTGCTGACGAACCTGAGCAAAGACTACCGCACCATGCAGCAAAAAATGAATGCGCAGCGAACGGCACTCAACGAACTGCAACAGAACATTGCGGCCGATGCGGCACGCATCGAGGCCGACGAAAAGGCACTGCACGAGCTGGAGGAACGACAGGAGGCTGACGTGAACGAGTGGAAAATGTGTGAGAACCTTGACAAAACCTTTACCGACTGTTCGGCTACGGTGAACAGCGAGGCGCGCTTCATGATGATTCAGCTGCTCATCGACAATACGATGCGAGCGGCCGACGAGGCTGACCTGGCACTGAAGACTTACAACTTTCACCAACAGGAAATTAACCGACTAAACGAGGATATTTCAAAACTCGAAACCGTGATGGCTGACACGCGGACGCACCTGGACGAAATTTCGACCAAGGCGAAAATTACGGCTGCGGCGGCCGAGGAACTGCAATATACCATCAACATTTCGGACAAGGCTTGCTCGGAAATTTACACTGACCTCGACGACATGATTACGCTGTCGGGATGGTTTACGGAATGGAAGAACAACCCGGACGGCATCCGTCTGCGACTGACAAACTTGAACCACGACTGGAACCAGACGTGCCACACGCTCGACGAGGCGGAACGGGCGGCCGACTTGCTGCGCGAGGAAATTAAAAATGCGTCGGCCAACGTCGACGAGGCGCAACGTGCGCTCAAAACTTGCCGCGAAAACCGCGACGCGGCACGCGAGGCGCTGAACCGCAAACAGGAGGAACTGACGCGACTGTTTGGCAACTCGTCGCCGCAGCAGGAGGCCGAAACGCTGCAAAGAAACATTGCGGCGGCTCGCGAAGCGGAAATGAAACTGCAAACGCTGCATAACCGCACGCTGGGCGAACAGAAACAGCTGGAGGGTACGCTGGTGAACTTGGAGAAGAGCCGCGTAACGAACCAGCAACTGCTGCAAAACCGCCAGCAGGAACTTGACCTGATGATGCTGCGCTTTAACGGTACGCACTCGCCGGTGCAGTTTTCGGAACTGGAGGCGCTGTTTAACGATAAGCGCGACTGGAAGGCGCTGCGCCTTAAACTGGAAAACCTGAAAGAACAGCAGCTGCTGAGCCGCAACCACCTGGAACGCGCACGACAAACGTTGCTCAACTTGCAGGCGGGCGCGGAAAGACCGGAGGGAGAACCTGAGGTGCTGAAACTGAAACTGAGCGAACAGCTGACGGAAACGCAACACGAACTGAACGAGGTGAGCGCGGCACTGAGCGTGACGATGTCGAAGCTGATTTCGCACGAAAACTGCTTGCTACGGGCAGGCAAGGTGGAGGAAGAGCTGAAAAAAGCGCGCGAAAACCACAACGAGTGGACGCGCCTGTGCATGCTGTTTGGCTCGGCCGACGGAAAACGTTTCCGCACGCTGGCACAGAGCTACACCTTTGCTTACCTTGTGCAGCATGCCAACCTGCACTTACGACAGCTTTCGCCGCGCTACGAGCTGTGTAACATTCCGGGCACGCTGACGCTCGAAATCATTGACCGCAACATGTTCGATGAGCACCGCTATGTGTCGTCGCTTTCGGGCGGCGAAACCTTTGTGGTAAGTTTGGCACTGGCCTTGGGCTTGGCTTCAATGTCGGGCAAAAACTTGACCATCGGTTCGCTCTTTATCGACGAGGGCTTTGGCAACCTTGACAAGGACTCGCTCGACTTGGTGATGATGACACTTTCGAACCTCGAAAACGTGCAGGGACGTAAGGTGGGCGTAATCAGCCACACCACGCAGATTCGTTCGCAAATTTCGCCGCAAATCAGGCTGACACGCCTGCCCGGAGGTTCGCATTCGGTAATCGAGGTGCACTAATTACGGCCGGCTCTGTCGGCAGACAAAATCGGTATTTCTGTTTTTTTCAAACCATTCCGCCTGAGTAATAGATGCTGGAACTTACTTTTCTTCATCTACTTACTCAGGCGGAACTTGAAATAGTACGGAGAACACCGACTCAACCCCCAATATTTTTCAACACTTAGCAATAAGTAGGCGTTGAACCGCAAAAATAATTTTGAACACCTACTTATGTGAATAAAAAGGTGTAATTTTGTTGCACAAACAAAAACAACAGATTTCAATATCGCTATGTCAGAAAGAAAAGTACGCGTGCGTTTTGCACCCAGCCCCACGGGTCCATTACATATCGGCGGTGTGCGCACCGCGCTCTATAACTACCTTTTTGCCCGTCAGCATGGAGGCGAAATGGTGTTCCGCATTGAAGATACCGACTCGAACCGCTTTGTGCCGGGAGCCGAAGATTACATCATCGAATCGTTCAAATGGCTCGGCGTGGAATTCGACGAGGGCGTGAGCTTCGGCGGCGAACATGGTCCGTACCGCCAAAGCGAACGTCGCGACATTTACCGCAAATATGTGCACCAACTGCTCGAGGCTGGCAAGGCTTACGTGGCTTTCGATACGCCCGAAGAACTGAACGCTAAACGCGAAGCGGTGCAGAACTTTCAGTATGATGCCCGTACACGTATGGATATGCGCAACTCGCTCGTATTGGGCGACGAGGAAACGCAGCACCTGATTGATGCCGGCGAACAGTATGTGGTACGCTTTAAGGTGGAACCCGGCGAAGAGGTGCTCGTGAACGACATCATTCGCGGCGAAGTGCGCATTATGAGCGATATTCTCGACGATAAGGTGCTCTACAAAAGTGCCGACGACCTGCCTACTTACCACTTGGCTAACATCGTCGACGACCACTTGATGGAGATTACTCACGTTATCCGTGGCGAGGAATGGTTGCCTTCGGCGCCGCTCCATGTGCTGCTTTACCGTGCCTTCGGCTGGACGGACACCATGCCGGCCTTCGCTCACTTGCCCCTGTTGCTCAAACCCGACGGTAAGGGTAAGCTCTCGAAGCGCGATGGCGACCGCCTGGGCTTCCCGGTATTCCCCCTTGAATGGCACGACCCGAAATCGGGCGAGGTGTCGTCGGGCTACCGCGAAAGTGGCTATTTGCCTGAGGCGGTAATCAACTTCCTGGCTTTGCTGGGATGGAACCCGGGTACCGACCAGGAAATCCTGTCGATGCAGGAACTTATCGAACAGTTCGACTTGACGAAATGCTCGAAGAGTGGTGCTAAGTTCGACTACGTGAAGGGTCAGTGGTTCAACCGCGAATACATCCAAATGACCGACAACGCCCGACTTGCTCCTACGTTCGACAAAATTTTGCGCGAAAACGGTATCGAAGTGCCCATGGAACGTGTCGAAGCGGTGGTGGGCATGATGAAAATGAAGAAAATCAACTTTATCAAGGAGCTTTGGCCCTTGTGCGACTTCTTCTTCATCGCACCGACTTACAGCGCCGACGACAAGTTTACGCGCAAGAACTGGAAGGAAGGTGCTGCTGCCGAAATGCAGGAACTGGCTGCCGTGCTCGAATCGCTCGACGATTTCAGCATCGAATCGCAAAAGGCGGCTGTCGATGCCTGGGCCGAAGCTGGGGGCAAAAAGCCTTGGAACCCTTGGCGCGTGTGTCTGGTCGGCACAGGCAAGGGTCCCGATATGTACGAACTGGCTGCTTTCCTGGGCAAGGACGAAACCTTGAACCGCATGAAGGCTGCTATTGCGGCTTTGGGATAAGACGTTAGACGTTGAAACGGATTTTTTGGTTTCCGTGCTGACTTTACTTTTCCTTTTTTCTCTACGATAACTATTCATCTGTCTGCACTCAAGTCTTTGCGCTTGCATGGCGCGTGCCCCGATGGGCTGTGCGCCTACGCATCGCCGACTTGTGTGCAGACATACCCTTACTTTACCAATATAAGCTAACAGACCGTGTACTCCATAGTAATATATCTGATGGTGCTGGGCTGTCACATTGCCGCCTTGTTCAGCGCAAAGGTGCGGAAAATGGTGCATGGCCATCACAACACGTGGAAAACGCTGCGCCGACTCAGCGGAAAGGACCGCTATGTGTGGTTTCATGCGGCTTCGCTCGGCGAATTTGAACAAGGCCGTCCGCTCATGGAACACTTGCGCCGCGAACACCCCGATAAAAAAATTCTGCTTACCTTTTTCTCGCCTTCGGGCTATGAGGTGCGCAAGAATTATGCGGGGGCTGACGTGGTGTGCTACCTGCCCTTCGATACTCCGCTGAATGCGCAGAAATTCGTGAAACTGGCACGCCCCGAAGCGGCTTATTTCATCAAATACGAATTTTGGCGCAATTACATCGAGGTGCTTCACCGAAACGGGGTGCCTACTTACAGCGTGTCGAGCATTTTCCGACCCAACCAGGTGTTTTTCCGCTGGTACGGAGGGGGATATGCCCGGGTGCTGCATAAACTCACGCACTTGTATGTGCAGAACGAAGAGTCGCGCCATCTGTTGCTGAAAATCGGGGTAAAGCAGGTTACAGTGGTGGGCGATACGCGATTCGACCGCGTTATCGACATTCGGAATGCGGCGAAACCTCTGCCGCTGGTTGAACGCTTTGCCGGATGCTGGAAAGTACTGGTGGCAGGTAGCTCGTGGCAACCTGATGAGGACATCATCATTCCGTATTTCAACGCACGAACGAACCTGAAACTGGTGCTCGCTCCGCATGTGGTGAGCGAGGAACATCTGCGACAAATCGAAGCAAAACTCAAACGCCCCTTTGTGCGCTATTCGGCGGCTACTCCGAAAAGTGTGGCCGAGGCCGACTGCTTGATTATTGACTGCTACGGACTGCTGTCGAGCATTTACCGCTATGCGGCGGTGGCTTACGTGGGTGGCGGTTTCGGTGTGGGCATTCACAATGTGCCTGAAGCTGCCGTTTACGGTGTGCCGGTGATTATCGGACCGAATAACCATAAGTTCCGCGAGGCGCGTGCGCTGATCGAAAACGGCGGATGCCGCGAAATCAAGGATGCTGACGACTTTAAACGTGTCATGGACCTTTTCCTGACGCACAAGGAACAACTGCAAGAGGCGGGACGCGCTGCAGGCAATTACATCAAAGAAAATGCCGGCGCTACCCTGCTGATTATGAATAAACGCTGAAATTCTGTTTCTTCAAATACACGTATGCAGGTGTTCAAAGCATAATTCATCTGACAGAATCATCTCAAAATATTTTTGAACACGGGCATGCAAACGGGAGAAGCACTTGCTTTTCCTTTTTCTACTGCCAAACCATTCACCATGAAAGTACTCCTCATCAATACTTCTGACCACACCGGCGGAGCTGCCATTGCGGCCCTGCGCCTGCTCAAAGCCTTGCGCAAGGCTGGTGTCGATGCCACCTTACTGTGTCGCGACCGCAGTTTGCCTGCCGAACGTACAGATGTGGTAAACCTTAAACCCACGCTGTGGCGGAAAGTGAAGTTTGCATTGGAGCGCTTCGACATATTTTGCCGCAACGGCTTTTCGCGCGAGGGACTGTTTGCTGTCGATACAGCACGCTTCGGCAACGACATTACCAAATTGCCCGAGTTTCGCGAAGCTGACGTCGTGCATTTACATTGGACGAACCAGGCTATGCTTTCGCTCGACAACTTGCAACGTATCCTGAAAAGCGGTAAACGGGTGGTGTGGACCATGCACGATATGTGGCCCTTTACAGGGGTATGTCACAATGCGGCCGACTGCGAACGCTGGAAACAGGGATGCGGTCTTTGTCCGCAACTGAAAAAACCGCAGCACAAGGACCTTTCGGCTTGTGTGTTTAACCGCAAACTAAGCACGTATGCGCACGGACGGTTCACCTTGGTGGGCTGTAGCCAATGGCTGGCAGGACTGGCTGCTCAGGCGCCTTTGCTCAAAGAACAGCAGGTGGTGAGCATTCCGAACCCCATCGACACTGACTTCTATGCGCCTGTGGGCACCGAAGAAATGCCGACCGACAAAACGGAACTGCGCAAACAGCTAAACTTGCCGGCTGACAAGCGTTTGCTGCTTTTTACGGCATTCAAGGTGACTGACCCGAAAAAGGGCATAGACTACCTGATCGAAAGCATTTGTATGCTGTGCAACGAACGACCGGAACTGCGTAATAAACTGGCCATCGTGCTGGCAGGCAAAGAGGCTGACAAACTGACCGGGGCTTTCCCGGTCGAAGCTGTTTCGATGGGCTATGTGGAGAGTGAGGAACAGATGCGACAACTCTATCAGGCGGCCGACTTGCTACTGATGCCGACGCTCATGGATAATTTGCCGAACACGATTGTCGAGGCTATGGCTTGTGGCGTGCCTTGCGTGGCCTTTGGCGTGGGCGGTGTGCCGCAGATGATTGACACGGGAGTCAACGGCTTTCTGGCTGAACCCCAAAATGCGCTCGACTTTGCACAGTGCATTCAGCGTGCGCTCGATTCACACAGCTACACGGCGCTTTGCCGCAACGCCCGCATCAAGGCTCTGACGGCTTACTCCGAAAAAACGGTAGCTGAAAGCTACCTCGAAATTTACCAAAATAAATAAATGGACGGGGGTTCCTGAAGGCATGCCGCATGCTTGCATCTGACGGTGTGCCGGGAACTCTACCCTACAACAATTTAAAGCTAATCCCCCCTTAAACCTTTTATTCATTAAATGCCTCCGCTTAAAATAACCGTCGCTACGGTAACCTATAATGCCGGGAAACTGATTAACCGCACCATACAAAGTGTCGAAGAACAGACGTACCCTCATGTGGAACACCTCATTGTCGACGGAAATTCACAGGACAATACCCTCGAAAACGTACATCATTATCAGGAACGTAACAGCATTGCGACTGTGCGTCACGAAATTGTGTGCATCAGTGAACCCGACAAGGGACTTTACGATGCTATGAACAAGGCCATCGACATGGCTACCGGACAGTATATCCTTTTTCTGAACGCTGGCGACTGCCTGCATGCGCCCGATACGCTGGAACGCATGGCTCAGGCGGCTCAGGACGAACTGAACCGCAAGAAGGCATTGCCTGCAGTGGTTTACGGCGATACGCACTTGGTCGACGATGAAGGACGATTTGTGCGCCGCCGCCGCTTGTCGCCGCCCGAACATTTGAATTGGCGTTCTTTTAAAAACGGTATGCTCGTTTGCCATCAGGCTTTCTTTGCGCGTACCGACTTGGCTAAACAGTTACATTACAACCGCAAATACCGCTTCTCGGCCGACTTCGACTGGTGCATTCGCATCATGCGCGAGGCTGCACGTAAGCATTTGCCCATTACGAACTGCCGCATTGTGGTGGCCAATTACCTGAACGAGGGTATGACCACGCGTAACCACAAGGCTTCGCTGCGCGAACGCTTCGACATCATGGTTAATCATTACGGGTGGTTACCTACGCTTTTCCGCCATGCGTGGTTCGTAGTGCGCAGTGTCATCAAAAAGTAGGATTCGACCATGACTAAAAAACCTGCCGACCTTTATCTTTGGGCTACGACTCAGTGCGCGGCACGCGAATGCTGCCCTTCTGACATTGCAGCGAAATTGCAACGCAAAGGGGCTATGCCTGACGAGGCTGAAGCCCTCGTTGCGCGACTTACCGACGAGAACTACCTGAACGAAGAACGCTATGCCCGGGCTTTTGCCTCTGACAAATTTCGTTTCGACCATTGGGGGCGCATCAAAATTCGCTATGCCTTGCGTATGCAGCGTATTTCCGATAGTTGCATTGACGAGGCGCTGGCCGATATTCCTGAGGCTGATTACCGCGCGGTGCTGGCTGACTTTCTGACTGCCAAGGAGCGCACGACGAAGGCCAAAACCGACTACGAGCGTTACCAAAAACTGGTGCGCGCTGCGCTTAACCGCGGATTCGAACCTGACTGTGTACGTCACGAACTGCAACGTCGGGCTGACGCGTGGCAAATGGATGAAGTGGACGACTTGGATAGTCTGGATGAGTAAAACGTCGGGAAACTTACACAGCGGTAAACTTACTGTGTGACGGAATTGATTTTCCTTTTTAAAAAAAAGAAGTCGTCTGAACTTTTATGAAATTCAAGATTTGCCTTAATTTTTGAGGCGTTTTTGGGCCTTGAAGAAGGAGTGTAGCGAGCTACACGACTGATGAAAGGTCAAAAAACGGCCAAAAAGAAAGGTGAAGATTGAATTTAGAAGAGATAAATCTCAAATTCAAATCTTCGTCAGAAAAGTTTAGACGACTTCAAATACTACCTAAAAAAATCAGCAGGCCGGAACGATGTGTCCGGCCTGCTGATTTTCATTGAAATGGTAATACAATGAGTTCCTACCATAAACTTAGATTCTACCATAAACCATAAACATTAAAAGCAGCCATACCTTGCCCAATGCAAACAAGGTATGGCTGCTTTTTTAGGAGTATACGGAGTTTAGCGGCTAAGCAGATGTGGGGTGCAAGCACACCAGGTGTTTACACCATCAGCCTTAGCATTGACTACACTTCTTCGCCTTGAAGCGTGGCACTCGAAGCATCGGTAATGCGAACGCGTACGTACTCACCGGGACGGTGATTGCCACGGTCGAAAACAACGACCTTGTTTTGCTCCGTACGACCGAAAAGTTGTTCGCGCGAACGCTTGCTCACGCCTTCAACCAAAATTTCGTATTCGCGACCTACACATTGGCGGTTGCTCTCGGCACTGAGTTCGTTTTGCAAGGCAATGAGTTCCTCGAGTCGGCGAATTTTCGTTTCCTCGCTCACATCGTCGGCATAATGACGCGAAGCAAAGGTGCCGGGACGTTCGCTGTACTTAAACATGAAAGCTGAATCGTATCCGCATTCGCGCATCAGGCTAAGCGACATTTGGTGATCTTCCTCGGTTTCAGTGCAGTAACCGGCAAAGATATCGGTCGACAAACCACAGTCGGGCACAATGCGGCGAATGGCAGCTACGCGGTCAAGATACCACTCGCGGGTGTATTTGCGGTTCATAAGCTCCAAAATGCGGCTCGAACCACTTTGTACGGGCAGGTGGATGTGACGGCACACATTGGGTTCTTCGGCAATGACGTGGAGCGTTTCGTCGCTCATGTCCTTGGGATGCGAGGTCGAGAAGCGAATGCGCATACCCGGCACAGCGCGTGCCACGGTGCGGAGCAGGGCGGCAAAGTTGAGTTCCTGCGCATCGGCATCGGCCTTCCAAAGATACGAGTTGACATTTTGTCCGAGCAGGGTCACTTCCTTGTAACCGCGCGCTTCGAGGTCGCGCACCTCGCGCAGGATACTTTCTACGTCGCGCGAACGTTCGCGGCCGCGGGTGTAAGGCACAATGCAGTAGTGGCAAAAGTTATTGCAACCACGCATAATGCTGACAAAACCCGAAATGCGACTTCCGCAATAGCGTGTCGGCACAATGTCGCGATAGGTTTCGGTGGTGCTGAGTTCAATGTCGATGGCCTTGTGTCCGGTTTCAGCCTGTGCAATGAGGTCGGGCAAGGAAAGGTAAGCATCGGGTCCAGCCACGAGGTCAGCCCCGTGTTTATTGAGCAATTCTTCCTTCACACGTTCTGCCATACAGCCGAGCACACCGATAATGATTCGGCGTCCTTTGCGTCGCATGGCTGTGAGCGCTTCAAGGCGATGAATAATTTTCTGCTCGGCATTGTCGCGCACGGAGCAGGTATTGAGGAATACGGCATCAGCCTGGTCAATGGTGTCGCAAGGCTCATAGCCGGCCAGTTTCATCACAGAGGCCACAACTTCGCTGTCGGCCACATTCATCTGGCAACCGTAAGTTTCGATATATAAATGCTTCATAAGTGCTATATAATGAGGTAAGTATTCACGTTAGGGTACAAAAAAAGGGATACCACTGTATCCCAACCTTGTTAACCTTAAATCTAATACTATGAAAAACACGTTGCAAAGTTACGGTTTTCTGTCATAACTGCAAGGAATATCCCAATTTTTTTTTCGAAAAATAGAATATTTTACAGCTAAGCATACTTTCTGCCATATAAATAGGGCATTTCCCGAGTATTTTGATTACATACAGGCTGTAAAAACCGTAACGATACAGAGGGCGTTTTGTCATAAAGATTCGATTTCTTCCTGCGACAGATGCGTGATCGCCGAAATCTGCGCTATAGGCACGCCGGCTAACTTCATCTGACGGGCTGACGACACGATAATGGTTTCTTGAGCCGCTAACTGCTGACCTTGCTCGGCTAACTGCTGACCTTGCTCGGCTAACAATTCTTTTTGTTGTTTCAGCATTTTATCGCGTTGCATAATAGCCGTGTCGCGGTCTTCAATCGCCTTGAAGAATTCATCTTCCACATCCATCTTGTGTCTCACTTGTGCATCCGCAGCAGCGGCAACCAGGCGGTTGATAATCAGCATCATATCCGAGTCATACTGATACTTGGTTTCGTCAATGTTCATAACCTGGCGGTTGTCCTTATTTTTGAGCGTTTGGTCGAACACGCTCAAAATTTCCTCCAACCTGTTATTGATTCGGCCGTGCAGACGCGGAATTTGCACAATAATGCCTTCATGCGTCAGGCTCTCGACAAACGGGTCGGGCAATCCCTTCGTCACCACGTTACCCTCGTAATCATAGGAATGATGTTTCACGTAAAGAACGGGTTCTTCTATATCGCCCACGCGGTGTCCCAACAAATAAACGGCTACCATCGGGATGCCACGACTCGACAACTGATCGTCCTTCAGCATGTTATCCGGATTGGCATATTGTGCGCCCAGATATTGGCGGAAGCGGAGCGTTTCGGTTTCGAGCCACGTCTTTTGTAATTCTATCAGCACCAAATGGACACTGCCATCATCCTCGCGCACCTTGGCTCCAAAATCAATGCGAAACATCGAAATTTTGTCGCGCTGCACATTGGCATATTCATTTTTACGCATTTCCACCTCTACTACCGTTTTTTTGAGCAAGGCAGAAAGCAGAATTTTCACCACACGTTCGTCTTCAAGCAAATACTTGAACACCGTGTCATAAATAGGATTTGCAATATACAACATGGTTACCTCCTTTCATTATAGAAGTAGATGCATTTTTTATGAAGTCGTCTGAACTTTTATGAAATTCAAGATTTGCCTTAATTTTTG
>OHBJ01000079.1_pt1 | contig 44072 bp, 43 predicted proteins | sample 1577241 | NCBI WGS metagenome assembly OHBJ01 (sample SAMEA3541594, study PRJEB24748) | human gut metagenome | biome: human gut; feature: human-associated habitat; material: faeces | place: China | collected 2012 | reverse complement strand
AATATGCTTCAGCTATTTGGAATTTATTATTAGAAAATGGCAAAGAAGATGGGCTTTCCGCCGTGCGCGGGTCCGACCACGCCCATGCGCTCAAGCTGGTCCATGATGCGCCCCGCGCGGTTGTAGCCGATATTGTAGCGGCGCTGTACGGCCGAAGTGGAGGCCTGGGGCATGTTGATGATGGCGCGGGCTATCTCGGGGAGCATCGGGTCGACGCGCTGGTCGTCGAAGCCGCCGTCGATGTCACCGCCGTCGTCGCCGCTGACAAGCGGTTCGGGCAGCACGTAGGGCTGTTCGTCGCAGGGCTGCCGGGAGATGAAGGTGCAGATGTCGTCGACCTCCTTCTCCGAGGTGTAGGCGCACTGCACGCGCACCAGCTCGCTGCGGTCGAAGATGAGCATATCGCCCATGCCGATAAGCCGCTCTGCCTCAGTGGTGTTGAGGATGGTCTTGGAATCCACGCCTGAGCTCACCTTGAAGGCTATGCGGGCCGGGAAGTTGGCCTTGATGAGGCCCGTGACGACGTCGGTGGAGGGACGCTGGGTGGTGAGGATGAGATGGATGCCGATGGCGCGGGCCTTCTGGGCCAGGCGCGCGATGGACTTCTCCACCTCCTTGCCGACGTTCATGATCAAGTCGGCGAACTCGTCGATAATGACCACGATGTAGGGCATGAAGCGGTGCCCATCGGCGGGATTGAGGCGCCCGTCGAGGAACTTCTCGTTGTACTCCTTGACGGCACGTACGCGTGCATTCTTGAGCAGCTGGTAGCGTTCCTCCATCTCCACGCAAAGGGAGCTGAGGACTGGCAGCGACTTGTTGGCCACGTCGGTGATGACGACCTCCTGGTCATCACCCGGCAGGCGCGCCAGGTAGTGCTTCTCGATCTCGGAATAGAGGCTCAGCTCCACCATCTTCGGGTCGATGAGCACGAACTTCAGCTCCGAGGGCTTCTTGCAGAAGAGCAGCGAGGTGATGATGGCGTTGAGTCCCACCGACTTGCCCTGACCGGTGGCGCCGGCCACCAGCAGGTGGGGCATCTTGGCCAGGTCGGCTATGTAGACGTCGTTGTTGATGGTGCATCCGAGCGCCAGGGGGAGTTCCGCCTTCGTCTCCTGGAAGCGGCGCGAGGAGATGACCGTGCGCATCGTCACCATCTGTCGCTCGCGGTTGGCTACCTCGATGCCCACGGTGCCGCGGCCCGGCATGGGAGCGATGATGCGGACACCAGTGGCGCGGAGCGAACGGGCGATGTCGTCGGCCAGGTTGCGGATGCTCGAAATCTTCACTCCGCGCTCCGGCACTATTTCATACAGGGTGACTGTAGGCCCGACTGTGGCCTCGATATCGGTGATGGGGATGCCGAAGTCGAGCAGCGTCTGGCGTATCTTCTCCTTGTTCTCCACCTGCTCGTTGCGATCCAGGGCGGGACGCTCCGGGGCGGCCTTGAGCAGGGCCAGGGGGGGAAAGTGGTAATTCTCGGCCTTCTTAGGCAAGGTGGAATCCTTCTCGGAGACGGTGGCGACGTGGTTGACGTTCACCTTCATAGTCATGCCACGTCCCTCAGCTTTCGGGGCCTCGGCGGCGGGAGCGTCGCCGGTGGCAGAGGTATTGCCCTGGGCGGCGAGTTCCTCTTCCTGTCCCGGGCGGGTATCGGGTCCGGGCAGCGGATCCTCCTCGCCGTCGTCGTAGATATAGGTCATGTCAGCCTCGACGTCAAGCTCCTCTGGCGACTGTCCCGAGTTATCGGCAAAAGCCACGTTGTCGGGCTGGGTGTTATCGGCACCGGCGTCCGCTTCGGAGACGTGCTCTCCGGCCCCGGCCTCCTCGGCCATCTCGCGGGCCTGCATCTCCTCCATCTCGCGGATGCGGGCATGCTCGGCCTCCATCTCGGCGCGGCGGGCCGCACGGACGGCATCGCGCTGGCGTTTTTTCTTAATGCACCACTTGACCACGTCGCGCAGGCAGATCGTAACGAACATGACAAGCATGAAGATGCAGAGCAGGGCGGCTCCGGCCCAGCCGATGAAGTCGATGATGGCCTGGTTCACGTACCGCCCGTGCGCACCTCCGAGGTTGAAGGGCACATCAAGGCCGATGGTCAGCAGGCCGATTATCAGAGATATGGTGATTAGGGCTATGAGGCACTTGATGGTGAAATTGAGGGTCCTGAAGCGGCCCAGCCGCGAGTTGGTGAGCATCTTGAGGCTGACCATCAGGAGCCAGAAGATGATGACGAGGCTGCCGAATCCGAAACCGTCGTCGATGAGAATCTGCGATAGACGCGCCCCCCCTTCGCCGCCGTAGTTGTCGACGTGCACAGTGCCAGCCCTGGTGCCGGCAATGACAGCCTGGTCGTCGAAGCAGTTGCCGACGTAGGAAATGAAGCAGATGAGCAGGTATGCGGCCAGCAGCATCAGGAATAGGCCGGTCATCACCCTCAGCGTGGGGTTGTGGAAGAAGGCGTTCACCTTGTCCATGAATGTCGGCTCCGACTTGGCGACGGCCCTGGCGCGCCCCGGAGTCCTATGTCCGGGCCTGGCCTTGCCTGCGGCGTCGCGCTTGTCGGAGGCAGGAGGGCGACGGGTCTTGCCGGCCTCCTCAGCCGACGGACTGAGGACCGGTACGGCGCCGTTCTCGCCGTAAAGCCCTATCTCGGGCGAGTATGTATCGTAGTGTGGCAATGTTTCTTGTTTAGATGATGAGGGGTGAGGGGATGCACAGCGGAGAAGAGTGTGTGGCTAACCCGCCAGTGCACGCCAGATGCAAATGGAAATGCCGTTTCTGCTGCCGGCTACCGGGAATTAGTCAACGAGGGTCTCCACCGGCTCTTCTTCGGGGGACTCCTCCTTCTGCTTCTCCGGCTCTGCAGGAATCGTGTCCTTCTCCTGACGCTCGGTCTCCTCGACCTCTGGCTTCTCCTTTTCCTTGTTCTCTTCAGGCTTGCGGAGCGTGCCGGTGTTGGCACCGGGCAGCGGGGCGACGCCGGTGTTGAAGTAGCCGGTGCGGCACCCCTCCTGCGCGTTGACGGCCTGGTCGCGCTCGCTCGGCAGAATGATGATGGGCATGCCTATCTGCACGTACTTCACCAGGTCGAGGATGTTCTCGTCGCGCAGGCGGATGCATCCGTGGCTGGTCCGCCTGCCTATGGAACCGGGAGAAGAGGTGCCGTGGATGCCCACCTGCGTCGTCACGGGGTTCTTGACGCGCACGAAGCGAGGCCCGAAGCACTTGCCGGGATGCTTGACGCCATCGTCGTCGGTGAACTCCCAGTCGGTGCTGTCGTAGATGCCCTCGGCGGAGAAATACCCTTCGGGGGTGCGAGAGTCGGCCTTCTTGTGCTTGGTGCCGTAGTTGCGCGGCCCGGCCATTCCGTATTCCTTCTCCACGCGTCCGTACTTGTCGAAAAGAATCACCTTCATCTTGGACTTGTCGACCACGATGAAGCGCTTGTAGGGACTGTTGAGCAGCTTTGTCGCGTATGCCAGCTCCTCGTGGGCCATCTGCGGCAGGATGCCCTGCCGGTACTCGCTCCAGTCGGGCGACTGCTCCATGAAAGCCAACGCGTCCTCGGCGGTCGGGAAGACATGGTTGGTGTACTGAGGACCTTTCGGCACGCTGTCCTCCTTCTGCGGCGGGAGACCGGCGATGCTGTCCGTTTCCTGTATCTCGGCATTTGCCGTTCCCTGTGTGGCGGGGTCGGCAGCTGTGGTGTCGGTCGAGGAAGTACAGCCTACGTTTATAAATAAAGTGGAAAGGCAGGCCGCCAGGGCGAGCCTCTTTATATTGTGCATGTCGAGATTCATTACTGTTATGAAAGCAAGTGCAAATTTAGTACATTTTTCGGTCTCACGCAAGACCTTGCCCTTTCTAATCACAAAGTTTTTGAAATTGTTGGCTCACTCGGAATTAATTGTTAATTTTGCACTGAATATTCCCCAACCAGAGTAAATAAATGAAGATAGCAATAGTGGGGTCTGGCTATGTGGGCCTGGTTTCGGGCGCCTGTTTTTCGGACATGGGCGTAGAGGTCATCTGCGTCGACGTCGACGAGGCCAAGATTCGCAGCCTCAACGAGGGCAGGGTTCCCATCTACGAGCCTGGCCTGCAGACCATGGTGGACCGTAACCGCCGGTCCGGACGCCTTAAATTCACTACTTCCCTCACCGAAGCTCTCGACTCGGGCGTCGAGGCCGTGTTCTCCGCCGTCGGCACGCCTCCCGACGAGGATGGCTCCGCCGACCTGCATTATGTGCTCGACGTAGCCCGAGGCATCGGCCGCCATATGGACCGCTACCTCTGCATCGTCACCAAGAGCACCGTACCCGTGGGTACCGCCGACAAAGTCCGTGCCACCGTGCAGGAGGAGCTCGACCGCCGCGGCGTCAGCATAGATTTCGACGTCGCCTCCAATCCCGAGTTCCTCAAGGAGGGAGCCGCCATACCCGACTTCATGAGTCCCGACCGCGTGGTGGTGGGCGTCGACACCGACCGTGCCCGAAAGCTCATGGAGAGGCTCTACCGCCCTTTCACGCTCTCCTCGGACCGCATGATCTTCACCGATATCCGCTCGGCCGAGATGATAAAATATGCCGCCAACGCCATGCTCGCCACCCGCATATCGTTCATGAACGACATAGCCAACCTCTGCGACCGCGTGGGCGCCGACGTCGAGATGGTGCGCAAGGGCATCGGCTCCGACCTCCGCATCGGCACCAAGTTCCTATACCCCGGCTGCGGCTACGGAGGCTCCTGCTTCCCCAAGGACGTCAAGGCCATCATACGCACCGCCGCCCAACATGGCTACGACATGCGTGTGCTGCAAGCCGTCGAGGCCGTCAACGAGGACCAGAAGCGACTCCTCTTCGACAAGCTATCGGCACACTTCGACGGCGACCTGAAAGGCAGACGCATCGCCCTGTGGGGGCTGGCGTTCAAGCCCGAGACGGACGATATGCGCGAGGCACCCGCGCTCGTGCTCATCGACCTGCTCCTCAAGGCCGGCGCAGATGTGGTGGCCTACGATCCCATAGCCGTAACCGAGGCAAAACGGCGCCTCGGCGACTCCATCGCCTATGCCCCTGACATGTACTCCGCCCTCGACGGCGCCGACGCACTCATGCTCCTCACCGAATGGAAGGAACTCCGCATGCCCGACTGGCAGCAGGCACACCGGCGCATGAAGAACCCCGTCGTGCTCGACGGACGAAACATATACTCCCGCCCCGAACTCGAGAAGGACGGCTTCCACTATTACGCATTAGGCAAATAACATGAACAAACGGATACTGCTCTGCAAGCCCGAGGTTGCGGGCACCGAGCTGAAATACATCAACGAGGCGCTGGCCGACGACTGGATCACTCCCCTCGGCCCGCACGTCGACCGCTTCGAGGCCGAACTGGAGCAACAACTCTCGACCGACGGACAGCCGGTGCACATATGCGCCCTCAGCGCAGGCACCGCCGCCATCCACATCGGACTGGACCTGCTCGGCGTAAGGCCCGGCGACGAGGTCATATGCTCATCCTTCACCTTCGCCGCATCCGCCAACCCCATCGTCTACCTCGGCGCCAAGCCAGTGTTCGTGGACTCAGAGCCCTCCACCTGGAACATGAGCCCCGAACTGCTCCGCATGGCCATCGAGGACCGCATCACCCATACCGGCCACTCTCCCCGCGCCATCGTCGTGGCCGAGCTATACGGCATGCCCGCAAAGATGGACGAGATCATGGACATCGCCCGCGAGTACCGCATCCCCGTGCTCGAAGACTCCGCCGAGGCACTCGGCTCCTGCTACAAGGGTCGTCCCTGCGGCACCCTTGCCGACGTCGGCACACTCTCATTCAACGGCAACAAGATGATCACCACCTCCGGCGGAGGCGCGGTCGTCTGCCATACCGAGGAGATGAAGAAGCGAGCTCTCTTCCTGGCCACCCAGGCCCGCGAACCGATGCCTTACTACCACCACCGGGTGATCGGTTACAACTACCGGCTGAGCAACATCAGCGCCGCCGTGGGCCTCGGACAGATGGAAATCCTCGCCCGGCACCTGGACCACCACCGCATGCTCCACGGCCGCTACATGGACCTGCTCCCGTCCATCCCCGGCATCACAGTCTTCAACAACCCCTCCGCCGACTTCGACAGCAACTTCTGGCTCACCACCATCATCGTAGCCCCCGACTCCGGTTTCACCGCCGACGAGCTCCGGGTGCACATGGCCTCGCTCAACGTCGAGACGCGCCTGCTCTGGAAGCCGCTGCACCTGCAGCCCGTCTTCTCCGAGGCCACCCGGTACGTCGACGGCACTTCCGAACACCTCTTCGCCCAGGGCCTCTGCCTCCCCTCGGGCCCGTGCGTGAGCATCGAGGAACAGGACTTCATCGCAAGGGCAATCGCCGATTTCGCCGCGTCAAGAAGAAAATAGCCGAATGGATTGTTAACAGTCTATAAGCTATAAATACACGCACACAATGCCCCCCGAAACCGACCTGCCGCAGTTCCGTCCCGTCGACGCCGCCGCCATGGAGCAGATACTCCCCTACCTAAGCCTGAGCAAGAGCCGCAGCTGCGACTTCTCCTACGGCGGACTGCTCATGTGGGTGGAGATGTTCGACTACGAATATGCCATCCATCGCGACACCTTATACATAAAGGGGCGTGCGCCCGGCGACGGAGAGCATACGGAACCCACTCCCACCTTCTCCTACCCGCTCGGCACCAGGCCGCTTCAGGAGTCAGTCGAGGTGCTGCGCCGCTATTGCAATGACAGAGGACTGCAGCTGGAGTTCTCGTCAGTACCCCAAGAGGAGGCCGACGCCCTCATGGCCATCGGAGGAAAAGAGATGCACGAGCTTCCCTCCTGGGAGGACTACATCTACGACGCCCGGCAGCTCGCCACCCTTGCCGGCAAGAAGATGAGCAAGAAGCGCAACCACCTCAACAAGTTCCACGACCTCTACCCGGACGGAAATTTCCGCTTCATGATGCCGGAGGATGTGGCCGAGGTGAGACGTGTCATCAGCCGCAAAGTGGAGATGGAAGGCGCGCAGACGCCCGAGGCCCGCACGGAACGGCGTCTCGCCGACACGCTCCTCTCCGAGATCGAGAAGGGCAACCCGCACCTGCTCGGAGGCCTGCTCAGCATCGGCGACAAACTCGTCGCCTACACCATCGGCGATGTCATCGGCGACACACTGCACATACACGTGGAAAAGGCCGAGCGGACCGTAGCCGGAAGCTTCGAGGCCATCAACAAGCTCTTCGCCGAAGCCGTGTGCGCCCGCTTCCCCGAGATAAGGTACATCAACCGCGAGGACGACGCCGGAGACCCCGGACTGCGATACGCCAAGCAGACATACCACCCGCTATACCTGCTGAAAAAATACAACATCACTTTCTAAACCGTTTCACCCAATGACCGACGCGCTTGTCATCATTCCCACCTACAACGAGATCGAGAACATCGATAAGATCATCGATGCCGTGCTGGACCTCGGCCCCGACTTCTCCGTGCTCATCATCGACGACAACTCGCCCGACGGCACCGCCGCAGTGGTGAAACGCAAGATGGCCGACCAGTGGCCCGACCGCCTCTTCCTGGAGGAACGCTCCGGAAAGCTCGGTCTCGGCACTGCATACATCCACGGCTTCAAGTGGGCCCTCGAACGCGGCTACAAGTACATCATGGAGATGGACGCCGACTTCAGCCACAACCCCAAGGATGTGCCGCGCCTGCTCAAGGCCTGCCGAGAAGAGGGTGCCGACGTGGCCGTCGGTTCCCGCTACATAGGCGGCGTCAACGTGGTCAACTGGCCCATGGGAAGGGTGCTGATGTCCTTCTACGCCTCCGCTTACGTGCGTATCGTCACCGGCATGAAGCTGCGCGACACCACTGCCGGGTTCGTATGCTACCGCCGGGAAGTCCTCGAGGAAATCGGACTCGACGCCATACAGTTCAAGGGCTACGCCTTCCAGATAGAGATGAAGTACCGCGCCTTCCGCCGCAAGTTCAAGGTCGTGGAAGTGCCCATAGTGTTCGTCAACCGCGTAGCCGGCACCAGCAAGATGTCCGGCTCCATCTTCGGCGAGGCAGCCTTCGGCGTCATCAAGCTCCGCCTCCAGGCGTTAAGAAAGAAAATCTGATGGCCCGCACACTGCTCCACAACGCCCGCATCATCACAGGCGATAACGACTTCACCGGCTACCTCGTCATCGACGGCGACCGCATAGCCGAAATCGGCGAAAGTGACCCGACCGAAGAACTGAAGGCCACCTGCGAGACAGCAGAGGACCTTGGCGGCAAGTGGCTGTTGCCTGGCGTCATCGACGACCAGGTGCACTTCCGCGACCCGGGCCTCACCCATAAGGGAGACATCGAGACAGAGAGCCGCGCCGCAGTGGCCGGAGGCGTCACCTCCTTCATGGATATGCCCAACACCAAGCCCCAGACGGTGACGCTTGAGGCCTGGCAGGACAAGATGCGACGCGCCTCGGACGTCTCCCACGCCAACTACGCCTTCTTCTTCGGCGCCACCAACGACAACGCCTCGGAGATTGACAGGCTCGACCCGAAGCAGATTCCGGGGCTAAAGGTCTTCCTCGGCTCCTCTACAGGCAACATGCTCGTTGACAAGGAAGAGGCACTGGAGCGTATCTTCGCGCTCCCCTGGCTGATAGCCGTGCACAGCGAGGACGAACAGATCATCCGCGCCAACGCCGATGGATTCCGCGAGCGCTACGGCGAGAACGTGCCCGTCTCCGCCCATCCCCTCATCCGCAGCAGCCGCGCCTGCTACGAGTGCACCCGTCGTGCCATCGAGCGAGCCAAGAGGCTCGGAACGCGCCTGCATGTGCTGCATCTTTCAACTGCAGAAGAAGCAAAAATGCTCGGCAACGAACCTTTGCCAGGAAGAAAGATCACCGGCGAAGTCTGCGTGCATCACCTCTGGTTCACAGACATCGACTACGACCGCCTCGGAGCCAAGATCAAGTGGAACCCGGCAGTAAAACGCGCCACCGACCGCGACGAGCTGCGCCGTGCCATCGCCGACGGACGCATACAGATCGTGGCCACCGACCATGCACCCCATCTCCCCGAAGAGAAAGTGGGAGGTGCCTTGAAAGCCGCTTCCGGCGGACCCGGCGTGGAATATTCACTCCTGGTAATGCTCGAACTGGCTCTGCAAGGAATTGTATCCCTGCCGCAGGTGGTTCAGCTTATGTGCCAGAACCCGGCCGTCCTCTTCGGCATCGAAAAGCGAGGATTCATCCGCCCGGGATACAAGGCCGACTTGGTGGTCGTAAACCCTAAGATAGCCACCTTGGCAGGCGAGCACGTCTATTCCAAGTGCGGTTGGACCCCTTACGAGGGCGTGCGCTTCAGCCACAGCATCGACACGACCTACGTCAACGGCCGAGTGGCATTCCGAAGCGGAGAGTTCCCCGAAAGAGCCGCGGAGCCGCTTCGGTTCAACCAGTCCGACCGGCGATGACGACAGGCCCCGTGCTGCACATCTTCAACCCCGAGACCGATTTCGCCCTCGGCTCGGAAGGCGAGAACTTCACGCCCAAGGCCAATATAGTCGCACTCCGACGTCGCCTCGCACTTCTGCCCTCGCTTTGGGCCAAGGATGGTGACGCCATTCTCCTGCTCGACCCCCCACAGAATGCCGCCCTCCCGGTGTCAAACGGCAAGGGTATAGACCTGTTGATGCTCAACGAGCTGAGAGGCCGGGAGTTTGCCGCTGTCCGCCCCTGGGGCTGGAACGCCACCCTGCGTCGCCTGCTGCTCCAGAGCGGTGTAAGCGAAGAGCTACTGCCCACATCCGCTCAACTCGAAGGCCTTCGCCACATCGCCCACCGACGCACTACCATACCATTTCACGAAGCAGTAGGCACCCCAAAGGAGATGCGACCTCAAGAGATGACGGACGCCGAGGACATCATGGACTGGGCCGCAAACCATCCGGGCGGCTACCTCAAAGCCCCCTGGAGTTCTTCCGGCAGGGGCGTCCGCAGGGCCCTCTCAGGCGAGAAAACGACCCTGCGACGCTGGCTCATCGGCACCCTGCGCCGACAAGGCTCAGTGATGGCAGAGCCAGACTGGCAGCAGTCCTTCGACTTCGCCACCGAGTGGCTGATGCAAGACGGCACAGCCCGTTTCCTCGGTTATTCACTGTTCGAGGTAGATGCCCACCGCCAGTACCGCGCCAATGCCACCCTTGCGCAGGCCGAAATAGAGACACTGCTCCGTTCACACGGCTGGAGCGACAAAGCTGTGTCCCTACAAAAGGCCGCACTGGAGCGCATAATCGCCCCGCACTACTCCGGTCCGCTCGGCATCGACGCCCTCTTCTCCCCTTCCTTCGGCTTCAACCTCTGTGTGGAGATAAACCCGCGCATGACCATGGGCGTTGTCAATTTACTGAAAAACCGTGAAATCCAACCGATATGACTTCTCCCTTCACCATAACCGTCATCGGCACCGGCAACGTCGCCTCCCACCTCGTACCGTGGCTCGAAGGCGCAGGCGCCAAGGTCAGCCAGGCCAACCCGCATACGCTCGAAGGCCTCCACCCGCAAACAGACATCTGCATCGTCTCGGTCACCGACAGCGCCATTCCCGCCGTGGCCGCATCCGCAGACAAGGCTCTCGTCAACCCCGACGCCATCATCGCCCACACCTCCGGCACCACTCCCCTCTCGGCACTCTCAGACCTCTCACACGCCACAGGAGTCCTTTACCCCATGCAGACCTTCACCAAAGGCCGCAAGCTCGACTACGCCCACATCCCCCTCTTTCACGAAGGATCCGACCCCGAGGCAGCGAAGCGCCTCGAAGAGCTTGCCGGGGCCATGACAGACCACGCCCGCCACGTGGATTCCGACACCCGCGCACACATCCACCTCGGCGCCGTGTTCGCCTGCAACTACCTCAACTACATGATGCTGCTTGCCGAGCGGACCATCGCCCCGCTCGGCCTGGACACCTACCGCCCGCTCATAGAGGAGACCATTGCAAAAGCCCTCGAGATGGGACCCCGCGACGCCCAGACGGGTCCCGCACGCCGGGGCGACATCAATACCCTGTGGGCGCACATGCACCTGCTGCAGGCCCACCCCCACACCGGACGCGTATACCGCCTCCTCTCCCAACAGATTCTGAACCTTTACAAAGATTGCCAGCCGTGAGCTCCATACCATACGACCTGAATAAAATCCGCGCCTTCGCCTTCGATGTCGACGGCGTCCTCTCCCCCTCCACCATACCAATGTCGGCCACCGGCGAACCCCTCCGCATGGTCAGCATCAAGGACGGCTACGCGCTGCAGCTCGCCTCCCGCCTCGGCTACAAGCTCGCCATCTTCACCGGAGGCAACACCGAGGCCGTGCGAGTCCGCTTCGAGGGCCTCGGTATCAAGAACGTATACCTCGGCGCCGCCGAAAAGCTCCCGCTGCTGAAAGAGTGGATGGCCGCCCAGGGTCTTCAGCCCGAAGAAGTGGCGTACGTTGGCGACGACATCCCCGACCTCCCCTGCCTGCGCCATGTCGGCCTCCCCTGCGCCCCCGCCGACGCCGCCTCCGAGGCCATAGACGCCGCCCTCTATATCTCGCCCCGCAACGGCGGATACGGCGTAGGCCGAGACATCGTCGAACAGACCCTCAAGGCCCAGGACAACTGGCTCCGCGACGCCGACGCATTCGGCTGGTGACTTTTAACTCTTACTATATGAGCACCTTCCCGCTTAACGACCTACTTCAGAAATACCATATCCTGCTCGGCAGCAAGTCGCCGCGCCGCAAGGAGCTGCTGACCCAGCTCTGCATACCCTTCGAGGTGGTGACCATCGACGTCGAGGAATCCTACCCTGACGACATGCCCGCACCCCTCGTGCCACAATATCTCTCCGGGCTAAAGTTCGACGGCTACCGCGACCGGCTCAAAGCCGACGAGCTGCTTATCACCGCCGACACCATCGTCATCAGCCAGGACAAGATACTCGGCAAGCCGCACAGCGAAGCCGAGGCCGCCGACATGCTCGCCGCCCTGGCCAACCGCACCCACGAGGTGATAACCGGCGTCACGTTAGGCACCACCCAGCGACGCATCGGCTTCTCTGCCAGTTCCAAGGTGACCTTCGGTCCCCTCTCTGCGGAAGAAATCGACTACTACGTCAGCAAGTTCCACCCGCTCGACAAGGCCGGCGCCTACGGTATCCAGGAATGGATAGGCTGCGTTGCCATCGAGAGCATCCAGGGTAGCTTCTACAACGTCATGGGACTGCCCACCTATCGCCTCTACCGCGAGCTCCGCCGCTTCCGTTTTTAAGCTATCGGACAGAGAGCTTCTGCGAGGCGGAGAAGCCGTCGGCGGTTACACGCAAGATGCAGATACCAGGGGTGTCAGGGAGTCGGAGGGTGAAGTCCGACCCGAATACGGGGACATAGGACAGTATTCGTCCGTCTAAGCCCACGAACGAGGCCCTTCCGTTGACCAGCGACTGCGAGGCCACCACTTCGATGGACGAGCCGGGAGCGGTCGAGCCGTTGAGGAAGCGGATGCTCAGGCGTTGGTCGGAAGCCGTCTCCACCGTAGGCACGAAGAACGTGCGGATGGCATACTTCAACCCCTCGAAAGCGTCGATGGTGCCATAGGCGGAATAGTCGGGATACCCCTCCAGGGCGGAGCGGTTGCCGGTCACACGGAGGATTTCAAGGATGTTGTCGTAGGTGAGCGAAGGGATGGCCTCCAGCCATACGGCCAGCGTGCCTGCCACGGTGGGAGTGGCCATGGAAGTGCCCGAATCGATGCCCCAGACGTATCGCTTGCCATCGATTACCGTGTCCTGCACGTAAAAGTGCTCCATGCCCGGAGCCTCCGGATAGAGGGCCGAGACCACCAGCGAGCCGGGAGCGAGGATGTGAGGCAGCACGGCGTTGTCCCAGCCGTGTCCGCGGCTGCTATAGAGGTTGGGCTTGCCATATTCCCCGAAAGACATCGACTCCAGCGAGTAGGTGACCCCGCTGAGGGCCGTACGGGAGAGGGCGGCGTTCATCATCCCCACGCCGAAGACATCCGGCGATGATGCAAGGTCGCTGCAGTTCTCGCCCGGCACGCCATTAGTGAAAAACGAGTTTCCCCAGTCGCCGAGATTGTTGTAATGGGCGTCGGCGTATATGCGCATATTCGCGCCATGCCTGGAGCGTACGCCAAAGGCGAGCTGCGGCTGGAACCCCGGGTCGAGATACTCCGTAACGTCGGCATCGAGGTGGATGCGGAAGCGATTATTGAGAGCGTATACGCCCAGTTCGCAGCTGAGTTCGCCACGGATGTGAGAGCGCAGACCGGGGAGCACCTCGCCCTCCTCCTTGTCCGACAGCAGCACGACCCTGCCGCCCGAGCGGGCAGCCTCCTCGGGTGTGATCCAGCGCGAGGCATAACGGACCGTGTCGTGCTGCACCACAAGAATCTGAAGCTCGGCCGAGGTCGTGTCGGCACTCCAGGCCTCCAACGGGCAGAGGTGCGTGGGACCGTTGTACCACTTGCAGAAGATGCTGCGGACAGCGGTGGTGTCGGACGCGAAGTCGCGGAAGATGGTGGCGGAGCGCTTGCCGTCGTTTCCGGCGGCAAAACAGATGAAGTCACCCTGATTGCGCAGCTCCCTTGAGACCAGTCCGACTGCGGAGGTGCCGTCGCGCGGTCCGATGCCTGTGCCGAGGCTTAGGCTGAGAACGGCCCGTTTGCCATTCTGCCGCGCATATTCGCCTGCGGCACGCATGCCGTAGATGATTTCGTCGTCATAGCTATAGGCTCCGGTGCCGGTGAGCACCAGCTCCGCGTCGGGCGCCATGCCATAGTAGGGATTGCCGCGCCAGGAGCCCGCAGCGGTAGCGGTGGTGTGCGTGCCGTGCCCACCCTCGGCACTGTCAATGGGCGCGTTCAGGATTTCGGCCGGAGTGGAGAAAGTGGAGACCTTGAGCCGTCCGTCGGCAGACTCCTCGCTGCTCTCGGTGAAAATATACCGCTTCACGCGGCTATTACCAGCGGCGTCGCGGAAAGTGATGTGGTTTGGGTCGATGCCACAGTCGATGACGCCGATCACCACCCCCTTGCCTGTGTAGGCCAGTATGTCGGGACTGTGCTTCTCGCCTGGCAGCACCATGTCGAGTCCGATATGCTCCCGCGATAGGTTGTTGGCCAGGTGCAACCGCTTGGGCGTCCCGATATAGTCGAGAGTTGAAAACTGAGAGCTGAGAGACTTGTGAGAAAGCATGGTGTCGGGATATACCAGTTCCACCCGCCCGTCGCGCAGGACATAGCGGGCCTGTGGACGGCTGTCCGCCGTGGCAGAAAGACTGACAAGGCTGGCAAACGCCCCAAGGGCCATGATGATGACGGCACTGAGGCCCGTAATTCGTTTCATGTCGCAAAGTTACACAAATTCCCCACCCATTCCGACACACCATATTATAATAGTTGTTAAAAGCCAACCTTGGGCGGGGATGGATTGTTATATGGAAGAGCAATAATTTGGCACAATATTTGCATAGTCTAAAGCGAAAACCATAAAACACGAAATACAATGAATATCAAACCTCTGGCAGATAGAGTACTGATACTCCCAACAGCCGCCGAAGAAGTGACGATGGGCGGCATCATCATCCCCGACACGGCCAAGGAGAAGCCACTGCGCGGCACAGTCCAGGCTGTCGGCAACGGCACCAAGGACGAAGAGATGGTCCTCAAGGAGGGCGACCAGGTGCTCTACGGCAAGTACGCCGGCACCGAGCTCGAACTCGAAGGCGAGAAGTACCTCATCATGCGCCAGTCCGACGTACTGGCCGTAGTAGGCTGAAAGTTGAGAGTTTAAAGTTGAGCATTGCGGCCCGGAAGGCGCCAGTAATCTTAATTCTTAATTTTTATAACACACCAAGCAATGGCAAAAGAGATAAAATTCAACATACAGGCTCGCGAAGAGCTCAAGAAAGGCGTTGACGCCCTGGCCGACGCCGTCAAGGTAACGCTCGGCCCCAAAGGCCGCAACGTCATCATCGAAAAGAAATTCGGCGCACCCCACATCACCAAGGACGGCGTGACCGTAGCCCGCGAAGTGGAGCTCGAAGACCCCTTCCAGAACATGGGCGCACAGCTCGTCAAGGAGGTAGCCTCCAAGACCGGCGACCAGGCAGGCGACGGCACCACCACCGCCACCGTGCTGGCCCAGGCCATCGTAAACACCGGCCTCAAGAACGTCACCGCCGGCGCAAACCCCATGGACCTGAAGCGCGGCATCGACAAAGCCGTCAGCAAGGTCGTCGACACCCTCAAGGGAATGTCCGAGGAGGTTGACGACGACATGGAGAAGATCGAGAACGTGGCCCGCGTCAGCGCCAACAACGACGAGGAGATAGGCCGTCTCATCGCCGAGGCCATGCGCAAGGTAAAGAAAGAGGGCGTCATCACCGTCGAGGAGGCCAAGGGCACCGAGACCAGCGTCGACATCGTCGAGGGCATGCAGTTCGACCGCGGATACATCTCCCCCTACTTCGTCACCAACGCCGAGAAGATGGAGTGCGACATGGAGTCCCCCTACATCCTGCTCTACGACAAGAAGATCTCCAACCTCAAGGACATGCTTCCCATCCTGGAGTCGGCAGCCCAGAGCGGCAAGCCCCTGCTCATCATCGCAGAGGACGTGGACAACGAAGCCCTGGCCACCCTCGTGGTCAACCGCCTGCGCGGCTCACTGAAGATCTGCGCCGTCAAGGCTCCCGGCTTCGGCGACCGCCGCAAGGCCATGCTCGAGGACATCGCCATCCTCACCGGCGGCACAGTCATCAGCGAGGAGAAGGGCATGCAGCTCAACCAGGCCACCATCGCCGACCTCGGCACCGCCGAGAAGGTCACCGTCGACAAGGACAACACCACCATCGTCAACGGCGCCGGCTCCAAGGAGGACATCGCAGCCCGCGTGGCCCAGATCAAGGGCCAGATAGAGAACACCACCTCCAACTACGACAAGGAGAAGCTGCACGAGCGCCTCGCCAAGCTCGCAGGCGGCGTGGCAGTGCTCTACATCGGCGCACCCAGCGAGGTCGAGATGAAAGAGAAGAAAGACCGCGTCGACGACGCCCTCAGCGCCACCCGCGCCGCCATCGCCGAAGGCATCGTGCCCGGCGGCGGCGTAGCATACATCCGCTGCCTCCCCGCTCTCGAAGAACTCAAGGGCGACAACGACGACGAAGAGACCGGCATCGCAATCATCCGTCGCGCCATCGAGGAGCCCATGCGCCAAATTGTGGAGAACGCAGGCGTGGAAGGCGCCGTAATCCTCCAAAAGGTCCGCGAGAGCAAGGGCGACTACGGCTACAACGCCCGCACCGGCGAATTCGAGCACTTCATGGCCACCGGCGTCATCGACCCCGCCAAGGTCACCCGCGTAGCCCTGGAGAACGCCGCCAGCATCGCCGGCATGTTCCTAACCACCGAATGCGTCATCGCCGACAAGAAGGAGGAGAACCCCGCACCCGCAATGCCCAACCCCGGCATGGGTGGAATGGGCGGCATGATGTAAAAAACCACCTCTGACAACCACATAGAAAAGCCACGAAGTATTGGCCGAGGACACTGAAAAAGATATCAGTGTCCCGCCAGAAGGCCAAAAGCTTAAAATTATCATCCCGCCAGATTCGATTTATCGGTTCTGGCGGAATTTTTTCAGGTTACGTAAGACTAATTAATTATGAGCAGGCACATAGGAATTGCTCTCTTCTTCGTCTTCTTTTTTTGTGCACTCTCTCCAACCCTCGCCATAGGCCCCCGCAAGGAGCCCGCAAGAACCATCTACATCTCAAGCTCAACCGGCAATGACGACAATCCCGGTACCATGCAGGCTCCGAGGCGCACAATCGCTTCCCTCACCAAAGAGGAACGCTCAGGCTCCACAATCCTTCTCCGCCGCGGCGACACTTTCTTCGAGGGCATTCGCAACTTCTCCGACTGCCGCATAGGCGCTTACGGTTCCGGTTACGCACCTCTCCTCTGCGGCTTCCGCATCCTTGTCAAGCCTAAGGCTTGGAAAAAAGTCAAAAACCTCAAGAACGTCTGGGAAATAGATCTGAGGACCGACAAAAACTTCATAGGTGTGGATAAATCGCGCGAATGGGGCGAAGGCACTCTCTACAACATAGGATGCATCTACCGTCCCGACGCCGACGCCATCTTCGGTCAGATGGTCGCGGCGCCCGACTCGCTCCTCCACGACGGCCAGTTCTTCGTCTCGTCGGTCTTCCGCAGAGCCGACGTCAAGCCCGATACTTTCTCCATCCTCTATCTCCGCTCGAAGAAAAATCCCAAAGACTACGGCACTCTCTGCTTCTCAACTTATCTGCTGGGCATAGACAACGCAACCTACTGCATAATCCAGGACATCAACGTAATGGGATTCGCCACCCATGGCGCGGGCGGCGACCTCACCGGCACACACATCACCCACTGCGGATTCGACGTCATCGGAGGCGCCGTGCAGCTCACCTTCGCCACACGCGCCCGCTTCGGCAACGGCGTGGAAGCCTGGAGCACCGGCATGCGCGACATGCTCGTTGACTACTGCACTTTCTCGCGCACCTACGACTGCGCCACCACTATCCAGGCAAGCGGTCCCGACGCCGCCCCCGCAGTCAACATCAAATTCCTCAATAACAAAATGACGCACTGCCGCCAGGCATTCGAATTCTTCCTATTCGGAAAACCGGGACTCAGCTTCCAGGACTGCGAGTTCTCGGGCAACATAGCCTATATGATGGGCGACAACGGCTTCTCGTGCCCTGAACCACGCGACGCCGACTTCCTCAGCTGGGGGCCGACATCGCCTCCGATTCCTGTGCGCAATAATCTCCTCTTCGGTGCATCTTATTTCTATACGGAGAATCTGAATCCCCTCATGGGTTTCAATACCGTCTATATCTACCCCTCGCAGTACCTGGTGGAATACCCCTACAGGCGCGACACCCCGATACCGGCCTCTGATCCATCGCTCTACCGCCGTCGCTCGCCCCGCGACAATTCAGTATTCACAATCGTCACCCCAGGCTCAGAACAAGACATCACCCTTCGCCGCCAGTTTGAAGACTCAATAGGCTGGAAAGCGCCACGTCTCCCCATAGGGCGATAATCCGCTTCAACGTTGTGCCTTTGACGTTGTGCATCTTGTAAGTCGCTAAATTCTCAGCGGGCTGTGAATAGAATTGTGCAGGAGTTGAAGAGAGCGGTCGTGGCTGCTATAAGTTTCCATGGGCAAAAGTAGTCATCTTAGCGGCCGCTCTATGGTCAGGAGACAAAATTGCAATAGCCTGGCGCCTACTCCACCCGTGGTGCTGATGGCGCCGGGTCCTTGCGGTGTATCTGCTGCTGACGGAAGTCGCGCCAGCGGTCGCGGGTGTTGCGGTGAGAGCGGACGGCAGAGATGCCGGTGACCTGCTTGAGCAGGAAAAGGGCACGGCGCCCGACACGGAAATTACGCCCGAAGGAATCCGGATGGTCCCAGTCATAGAGATACGGGCTCATAAGTCGTGAATCGGCAGTGTAGCCAGCCCTTACAGCATCCTTGTCCACATTCTCCACGCGGCTGATGAGTGCCAGCACATCGGGCTGGAGCTCAGGCGCCTCCTCCGGCTCGAGAATTTCCAGATCGGAAGCATGCAGCGGCTTGTTGACCCACTTGCGTGCCTCTCCCACCGTTATATATTCCTTGTCGACGATGTACACCTCGGAGTAGGTGGTGACGTAGAACTGCTCGTCGCGGCGGTTGAAGCGGAACATCTTGCGTCCCCTTCCCTCCGACTCGATGTTGAAAGAATAGCCTGTCAAGTCGATGGGCAGGATGGTATCGGACTCCACATTGGCGTAGTTGAAGCGGACGCGGAAGCTGTCGAACTCCAGGCCATAGTTAAAGAAGCCGCTCAGACGCGGCACCCAGCGGCGCGAGGCGGTGTCGGCAAGGACGTTGACGGCTACGGACACCTTGTCGCCACGGCGCGTCCAGATTTCTGTCGGACGGTTGCGCCCCTGCACAGTATCGGTGGCCGAGGCAACATCCCGCACGGCGGGCGTAAGCTTAGGCGAGAGGATGGGACTGACCCAGTCGGACCATGAGAAGTGGTAGTTGCCCTCCCCGCTCACGCTGTCGAGACCATGCTTGTCCGTGAAGCGATAATAGGACTTACTCTTGAGCACCCGGGGATTGTCCCACCCCTTGAAATGAGTCTTTCGGTCAGGCGTGAGCATGAAGTCGACCATCTTCTCGCGAAAGAGGAACACCGTGTCGGTATATGTGGTGAGGGTGGAATACTCGCGCACATAGCCGAGCATGTGGAGCACCTTGTGCTGCTTGCCGGAGACTATCACCTCGTCAAGCTCTGTGGCGTTCTCGGCCAGGAATATGGTGTCGGCGGCAAGTGGCTCGGGCAGGCGCAACTCCTTGTAGCCTATGATGCGGATGGTGACGGGGTAGTCTCGTCTGTCGATACGTGGCGTCTTGCCCAAGTTGCCGCACTGGCCGATGAAATGGCCCTTGCGATCGAACACGGAGGCTCCCGCCAACGGCGTCCAGCTAACAGAGTCAACCACTATGTACCTGCCTGCTAACGTCTTGTGCGTAGCACTCTCACCTGCTTCTTTAAAGGAGTAGGCGCAGAATGGCAAGACGACGAGGGCAACAAAAAGCAATGCAGCATGTGCCGAAAATCGGTTCATGCTGCAAAGATAATAAAAAGTTAAGAGTTGCAGCCCCACCGTAGGGGGGCGCTACTGCTCTGAACTTAATTCAGAGGTATTCCTCGACCTTACCTACGAGCTGGCGGAGGGTGACTTCGCCGCTGTAGCGCCATTGCTCCTGGCCATCCTTGTAGACGATGAAGGTGGGGATTGTCTCAACATCGTTCTGCTGAGCGAGTTCCTGGTTGGCGTCAATCTCGAACTGGTAGACGTCGGCGCGGCCCTCCAGTTCGCCCTTGGCCTCCTTGACCACGGGCATCATGCGCCGACAGTGCGGGCACCAGTCGGCATAGAACTCAACAAGCACCACGGGGGCGCTGGCTATGATTTCGCTGTACGTTGCCATGTCTGTGTGTTTTTATAGTATTACCTATATATATAACACGCGGACAAGTCTTTGGGTTCATGGGTTCAGAAAGCTATCCGGCCCTTCTTGGCCTCGGAGAGCATCTTGCGGCCCGGCACCAGGTAAATCTCCAGGCGGCGGTTTCGGGCGCGGTTCTTCATTGTTAGGTAGTCGACGCCCGGCAGCGGGTCGTAGGCTCCGCTGGCCGTCGGGAAGAGGTACTCGGTCTGGCACCCCTGGTCGGCGAACCAGTCGAAGACGGACGTCACGCGGTCCAGTGTGAGCTCGTCGGTGTACTGGGCGTTGCCGGTGTTGTCGGAGTGCATGTCGAGAATCACCCAGTACATATCAGGGTTGCGCAGGTAGCGCTTGAAGGGAGCCAGGGCACGCCAGGCATTTTCGCGCAGCACGGTGTCGTTGGGCAGGAAGAGCAGCGATGCAGGGATGGTGACCACCAGGACCTCGCCTCCGCGCAGTTTCTCGACGGTGACGGGCTCGTGTCGGTAGCGCTGGTTAAGCTTCTTGAGCTCGCCGTTGAGCAGCGTGGTGCCTTCCTTCTCCTGGAATTTGCGGATGAGTTCGGCTTCCTTGGTCGGCAGGGGATTGGCCAGGAGCAGCTGGTTCTTGTCGAGATCGTCCAGGTCGGACGCCGACGACGGCTGTGCGGCGTACGTGGCGCCGACTGTCAGAAGCATGCTACATACGATTGCCCAGATCTTCTTCATAAGCGAGTTCTCCTTTTACTATAAGCGTAAGGTCGGGCAGGTTTATTGCCTCGGGGCCGTTTTTCGACAGGATTCTGAAGATGCCGCCGGCTATGGCGTCGGCCTGGAGCCGCGGGTCTTCGTCGTCATCGTCGGGGATATCGTTGAGGGAAGTGGCTTCTACGCTGTCGTAGTAATCCCAGATGGCGTCGAGGATGTCTACCAGGTCGTCGTCGCTGTACCGCTTGTTTGCCTCTTCAGGCAGCTCGCGGCGCATAAAGGTTATCGCTTCATTTTCGTCGTATTCGGGTAGGGACATTTTTCAGTTAAGAATTAAGAGGGTTCAGAGGTCGAGCAGCCCGGTGGGAATGTTCATGACGATGGTTCCTGCATCAGGGTCGTAACTCTCTATGAGCTCGTCGGCCACCGGCACGAGCACGATGCGGGAATCGGGCAGCGACACCTCGAAGAGGGGATTATCCTCGGACGAGAGGTTGACACCGGTGATGGTGCCCACTTCATCCCCGTCGATGTCGGAGAGGTTGTAGCCTATGAAGTCGGCGGCATACATTCCCTCGCCCTCCTCGCCTATCCATTCGGCCACAAGCGCGGCGTCGGCCTGCACCTCACGGTTGACAAACACGCGGGCCTGTTCATCGGTGTCGACGCCCCGGAGCTTGAGCAGGGAGGTCGTGGCCCCCTTGGGACGCACAGACTCCACACGGAAGGGCGTGGGAATGCCCTCCATGTCGACTATAACCCACGGGTTGGCGACCAGGAACTCGTCGTCAACTTCCAGCTGGGCGTTCAGCTCCCCGCGCAGGGCGTGAGTACGCTGGAAACGACCTATGGCTTGCAGGCGCTCGGATAGTATCATGGTGCAAAGTTACAAAAATTTTCACTAATTTTGCGCCCGTATGGAAGAGAAGATTCAAGTACTTGAGTTCAGAGAACTGACGGTGCCGCAGCTATACGACGTGCTTCACCTGCGCGCCAAGGTGTTCGTGGAGGAACAGGGATGCCCCTACCTCGACCCCGACTATATTGACCAGAAAAGCCTGCACTGCCTGCTCTACGAGGCCGGCGAGCTGGTAGCCTACGCCCGCGTCATCCCCGCCGGGGCGCAGCACGACGATGTCAGCATCGGCCGTGTCGTCACCTCTCGCCAGGGCAAGGGATACGGCTACCGCATCTTCTCCAAGGCCATGGACCTGGCGGTAAACCGCTTCGGTGCCCGTCGCATAGAGATAACCTCTCAGGCCTGGATACGGCGCTTCTACGAGTATTTCGGCTTCCGGGCCACCTCCGAAGAGTTCATGATGGAGTTCCGCCCGCACATCACCATGCTATGGGAGAAGAAAGACTAATTGCGGTACTTTGAAGGGGAGACGCCGAGCTTAGCCTGCACGTAGCGGCTGAAGTAGGCCGACGACGAGAAGTGGAGCATGTCCGTGATCTCAGCCAGTGTCAGCTCAGGATTGCGCAATAGCCGCGCAATCTCCAAGGTGGTGTACCGATTGATCCAGAAGTTGGCCGAGTGTCCGCTCACTTTCTTGCATATTTCCGACAGATACTTGGGAGTCACGCACAGCTCGGCGGCATAGTATGACACCTCGCGGTGCTCGCGATACCGGCCGTCGTCGAGCATGCGGAAGAAGCCGTTGATGATTCGGGCGTTCTGGTTGGAGACGGATTGCCAGTTGTGCTGGTAGGCGTGGAAGCTGAACAGGTCGAGTATCATCAGCTGCACCGCACAGCGCAGACTCTCTTCATAGAAGCGATAACAGGTCGCCTCCAGGCGCCACTCCAGCAGGTCCAGATCCTCTGTTATCACCTCCTGCTCACATTCGGTGAGGCACATGACGGGATTAAGGAAAAGCGCCAGCGAACCTCGAGTGCCGTAGTTGAGGTTGGGCGTGGCCTTCTCGCAGAAAGAATCTTCAATGTACACTGTCCGCACCTTGAAATCCTCGGATGTAGTCAGATTATCGATATTGGCAGGACGGTGCGCCACCAGCAAGTCACCCTGACTGAGGGTGAAGTCATTACCGTTGTATGAGAACGTAGCCGAGCCTTCGACACAGAGGGCATGCGCCACGAATTTTTCGAGACCGCGGGTGGAAGTGTCGCCGAGCCGGTCTGTGAAGACTATGCTCGGACTTTGCGGTTGGCCTGTTTCTGATTTCGACATTTGCAGATAAACGCCGACTTTTCAGTGGATATTATCAATATCGGAATTATGGGAAAACATTTCGGAAATATTGACACACCAGGGATGGGTAGTGGCAGTCGGCGAGGATAATTTTGCTGTCAGCAAAAGGGCTTGCGAAAATACGTAATGAACGTTGGAGTCTTTTCAGGTGTGCCTGCGCTTTGACACGCAACAATCCCGGTCCGCCTGGCGGAGCCTGCCAGTCGGACAGCCGCAGCCTCCGCACGGGCATCCGGCACACTCCTGATTCCGATGGCCGCTAAGGCGCCGGCGCCGGCGCCGGATGCTCTTTACTATTATCCAGGCGGCAATGAGCGCGAAGAAGAGGCCCACGAGGATATACTGCACTATGGAACTGCTCATTTCTTATCGGAGTTTTTGTCAGTCCGTGGCTTAGACTTTGCCTTTGTCTTGGTGGTCTTCCCTTTGCCTTCGGGCTTTTCATCGCCCTTGGGGACTTCGGCCTTGATGCGCCGGTTGGAGTTGTCGCTGAGCACGGCGTAGGTGATCTGGGTGACGAGCTGCTTGATTTCGGCGATAAAGTCCTCGGGCTTGTAGTCTCCGCGTTCTATCATGCGCAGCTTGCACTCCCACTGGCCGGTGAGCCTGGCGCTCTTTAGCAGCTCCTCCTTGATGAGGCCGATGACATCTATGCCCGCCCGGGTGGCACGCAGGCTCTTGCGCTCGCGGACGATGTAGCCGCGCTTGAACAGTGTCTCTATGATTGCGGCGCGAGTGGAGGGACGCCCGATACCGTTGGCCTTGAGGGCCTCGCGCAGCTCCTCGTCGTCAACCTGACTGCCGGCCGTCTCCATGGCCTTCAGCAGAGTGCCCTCGGTGTAGTACTTGGGGGGCTGGCTGGTCTTCTTTCCCAGGAATGGTTCCTGCGGTCCCGACTCCCCTACCGCGAAGACTGGCAGCGTGGCCTCGTCGGGCTTCTCCTTTTCCCTTGTCTCTGCCTGCTCCTCCTGGCGGAAGACGTTCTTCCAGCCATGGTCGATGACCACGCGCCCGGTGGTCTTGAACTGCACTCCGTCCACGTCTGCAAGCACGTTGGTCTGCTCGAAGCGGAAGTCGGGATAGAAGGCGGCGATGAAGCGCCTGGCCACGAGGTCGTATACTTTCTGTTCCTCGTCAGTGAGCGCTCCGGGCCGCTGGCCGGTGGGGATGATGGCATGGTGGTCGGTGACCTTGCTGTTGTCGAAGACTTTGGTGCTCTTGCGCAGGGGCTCTCCGCGCAGTGGCTGCAGCAGCGCCTGGTAAGGGGTCATGGAGTTGAGAATCTGGCCGCACTTCTTGTATACGTCGAGGGTGAGGTATGTAGTGTCGACGCGGGGATAGGTGGTCAGCTTCTTCTCATACAGGCTCTGGATGGTCCTGAGGGTGAGGTCGGCGCTGTAGCCGTATTTTTTGTTGGCCTCGACCTGCAGGCTGGTGAGGTCGAAGAGACGCGGAGGTGCCTCGTTGCCCTTCTTCTTGCTGACATCGTTGATGTGCAGCAGTTTACCTGCGAGGGTCTCAAGCCGTTCGCGAGCCTTTTCCTCTGTCTCGAATGGCTTCAGTGTCGATGTGAACACCACGTCGCGGTACTTGGTCTTGATTTCCCAGGTGTCCTTTGGCACGAACTCCTCGATTTCTTTCTGCCGGTTTACAATCAGCGCGAGGGTGGGCGTCTGCACCCGGCCGATGGATAGTATCTGGCGGTCCAGTCCGTACTTGAGGGTGTAGAGGCGGGTGGCGTTGATGCCGAGCACCCAGTCGCCGATGGCCCGGCACAGGCCCGCTATATATAAGGTGTGGTATTTCTCCTGGGGCTCGAGGTGCTGGAAGCCCTCGCGGATGGAGTCGTCAGTCAGGGAGGAGATCCACAGGCGTCGCACGGGCTTGTCGCACCCGGCCTTCTGGTAGACCCAGCGCTGGATGAGCTCGCCCTCCTGGCCGGCATCGCCGCAGTTGATGACCTCGTCGGCATGAGCTATGAGCGACTCGATTACCTTGAACTGACGATGTACGTTCTCCTGGTCGATGAGCTTGATCCCGAAGCGAGGCGGAATCATCGGCAGGGCGCCGAGGCGCCAGGATTTCCAGAAGTCGGTATAGTCGGCCGGCTCCTTGAGGGTACAGAGGTGGCCGTATGTCCACGTCACGCAGTAGCCATTACCCTCGTAATAGCCGCTTTTGGGTGTGTTGGCGCCGAGGATCTTGGCAATATCCCTGGCTACGCTTGGTTTCTCGGTAACGCAGACCTTCAACTTAATTTGAATCAGTAATTAGGATCGGTAATTGCAGTCCTCGTGTGCATGAGGTGCCATTACTCTGCAATTGCCACCGAGCTGAAGCTCGGTGCGCGTCTCTCAGTCCCGGGCTTTCGTCTTGGCCTCTTCCCAGATGGCGTCCATATCAGCCAACGACATCTCCTTGAGGCTGCGGCCCATTTCCTTGGCCTTGGCTTCGAGGTAGTTGAAGCGTGAGATGAACTTGCGGTTGGTGCGCTCCAGGGCATTCTCGGGATTCACGCCATAGAGTCTGGCGGCGTTGACGAGCGAGAAGAAGAGGTCGCCGAACTCGGCCTCGACGTCGTCCTTGTGGCCGGCCTTGATCTCGGACTCAGTCTCGCCTATCTCCTCCTTCACTTTCTCCCACACCTGCTCGGGACGCTCCCAGTCGAAGCCTACGTGTGCCACTTTCTCCTGGATGCGGTTGGCCTTAATGAGGGCGGGCAGGGCGCGGGGCACTCCGGCGAGCACGGTCTTGTTGCCGTCCTTCTCCTTGAGCTTGAGTCGCTCCCAGTTCTGCGACACGGTCTCTGCATCGTCGGCCTTGACCTCGCCGAAGACGTGCGGGTGCCGGAACACGAGCTTGTCGCTGAGGGCGTTGCAGACGTCGGCGATGTCGAAAGTCCCCTTCTCGCTGCCGATCTTGGAGTAGAAAGCCACGTGCAGCAACACGTCGCCCAGCTCCTTGCATATGGACTTCTGGTCGTCGGCCATGAGGGCGTCGGCCAGCTCGAACACCTCTTCTATGGTATTGGGACGCAACGACTCGTTGGTCTGCTTGCGGTCCCAGGGACATTTCACGCGCAGTTCGTCGAGGATGTCGAGCATCCGCTCGAAAGCGGCGAGCTGTTCCTTTCTGCTATTCATGAATTGTATTGAAAAGGAGGGTGTGCCGGTCATTCCCCGGCACACCCAATTTGTAACTTGAGGGTTTGCCTGAAAGGCTGCAGATGTGGTGCTTCGGGGTTCCGAGCAGGAGGGAGCATACTGAAGTATATGACCGACTGCGAGAGGGTCCCGAAGTGCCGCAGATGCGCCTTTATGGCAGACCCGAATTTAGCAAGGCAGAGCCTCGTTGGTCTTATGCACTGCGGCGGCGCTCTTGTCGAATGCGGCCTGCTCTTCGGCGGTGAGCTCGAACTCCACGATCTTCTCGATGCCGTTGCGGCCGAGTATGCAGGGAACGCCGATGCAGAGGTCCTTGTGTCCATACTCGCCTTCGAGCAGGGCGGAGCAGGGAATCATTGCCTTCTGGTCGTGGAGTACGGCCTCTACGACCTCGGCTGCGGCTGCGCCGGGAGCGTACCAGGCGCTGGTGCCAAGGAGCTTGGTGAGGGTTGCGCCACCCACCATGGTGTCGGCAGCCACCTTGTCGAGCTGTTCAGCGCTGATGTACTTGGTCACGGGTACGCCGCGCCAGGCTGCGAAGCGCTTCATCGGAATCATGGTGGTGTCGCCGTGGCCGCCGATCACGAAGCCCTCTACCTCGTTGGGGTTAGCGCCCAGGGCCTGGCTGAGATAGTACTTGAAGCGGCTGGAGTCCAGTGCGCCGCCCATGCCGATGATGCGGTTCTTGGGCAGGCCGGAGATCCTGTGGATGAGGTAGGTCATGGTGTCCATGGGGTTGGACACGCAGACGATGACGGCGTTGGGGCTGGCCTTGAGCACGCTCTCGGTGACCTGCTTGACGATGCCGGCGTTTACGCCTATGAGCTCCTCGCGGGTCATGCCGGGCTTGCGGGGGATGCCGGAGGTGATCACCACCACGTCGCTGTTGGCGGTAGCGGCGTAGTCGTTGGTGACGCCCTTGATGCAGGTGTTCATGTCCAGCAGGTTCGCTGTCTGCATCATATCCATTGCCTTGCCTTCGCTCACGCCTTCCTTGATGTCGATCATCACGACCTCGTCGGCGATGCCGCGAACGGCGATTACGTTAGCTGCCGTGGCGCCCACGTTGCCGGCGCCTACCACTGTAACTTTTGACATTGCTCTGTCTACTTTTTGTGTGTTTCTTGGTTTACCTGTGTTGGCGGGATGCGGCGCTTTTCAGCCATGCCGCAATTCCGCCGCAAAGGTACTACTTTTTCCCGACATGGCAAGCGCCAAGCTACTCCAAAATTCCTTTTCCCTGGCGCACTATCTCGGGATCGTCGCCGATGCAGTCGACTATGGTGGACGGCTCAGTGCCGCCGGTGCCGTTATCAATCATGAACTCCACGTGCGAGTCGGCCTCCTCGGCTATCAGGTCAGGATTGACGAAATAGTCTTCGCTGTCGAACTCCACCGAAGTGGTGAGTATCGGAGCGTCGAGCGCCCCGGCAATCTGGCGGTCGAGCTCCAGGGCCGGGATGCGCACACCCACAATCTTGCGCCCCTTGAAGGCACGGGGAAGCGTGGAGGCGGCGCGGAAGAGGAAAGTGAACGGTCCCGGGGTGTTCTGCCTCAGCATGGCAAAGTCGCGGTTGTCGATGCGGGCATAACGCGCAGCCTGCGAGATGTCGGCACACACTATCGACAGGTTAGTTTTCTCCGGATTGATGTTCTTGAGCCGACACAGACGCTCTATGGCCTTGACGTCGAGCGCCGAACAGGCTACTGCGTAGAGAGTATCGGTAGGCCACACCATCAGTGCGCCCTGCTGCAATTCGCTGACTACCGAGGCCAGTTGCTTAGGGTCCAGAGCCTCGCTCCATGTCTTGTATATCCTCATAAAAAGTCCTTGTCGACGCGAAATTACGAAAAAATTTTGTAATTTCGCGGACTAATTGAGATTAAATGAAGATTGGAATCATAGTGGCGATGGGCAAGGAGCTCCAGCTCCTGCTGCCGTTGCTCGAGAACAGGACCGAGGCGCAGGCCGAGGGCCGCACGTATTACACGGGCCAAATCGGCGGTAACGACATCTTCCTGCTGCAGTGCGGCATAGGCAAAGTCAACGCCGCCCTCAGCACCGACATGCTGGTGCGCCTGTGTCGCCCCGACCTGGTGGTGAACTCCGGAGTGGCCGGCGGAGCGGACGCGTCGATGCACGTGCTCGACCTGCTCGTGGCCGACACTGTGGCCTATCACGACGTCTGGTGCGGCCCCGGCACCGAATGGGGTGCCGCCTCCGGCTGCGACACCCTCATGACATGCTCTCCCGTCGTGCTCGAAGAGGCACGCAAAGTGCTCGCAGGCAACCCGCACTTCCGCGAGGGACTCATCTGCTCTGGCGACATCTTCGTGTCGAAAGCCGAGGAGGTTGCCGCCATCAAGAGCCATTTCCCGCAGGCCCTGGCCGTGGACATGGAGTCGGGAGCCGTGGCTCAAGTCTGCTCCATGCACAGCATCCCCTTCAGCATAATCCGCGTGGTCAGCGACACCCCCGGACAGGCCGAGAACATCTCCCAGTACGAGAACTTCTGGACCGACGCGCCCCGGGAGACCTTCTCCGCCCTCGTTAGCATCCTCTCCAACCTCTGACATCCATCGGACGCACGAGCCGTGCGTCCCTGCAATTCTCAACCAATGGAAAAGATCGCAAGCTTCCGCATAAACCACCTCACCCTGATGCCGGGCATCTACGAGAGCCGCATAGACGATTTCGGCAACGGCCAGGTGGCCACCACGTTCGACATCCGCATGACGGCCCCGAACCGCCAGCCGGCCCTCAGCATCGGCGCCCTGCACGCCATGGAGCACATCGTGGCCACCTGGCTGCGCAACCATCCCCGGTGGCGCGACCGCATCGTATACTGGGGCCCCATGGGCTGCTGCACCGGCAACTACCTCATTGTCAAGGGCCACCCGCAGCCTGATGAGATCCGCACACTGATGGCCGACGCCATGTTCGCCATCACCAGCTGGGAAGGCGACGTGCCCGGCGCCTCGCCCCGCGACTGCGGCAACTACCTGCTCATGTCGCTCCCGGAGGCCAGGATGGCCGCCGAGGCATACCTCAAGGTGCTCCGCGACCCGCAGTGCCCGCTTAAATATCCCATGGAATGAAGCAGCGCCTGAAACCCCTGATGCTGCCGGTGGCCATCCTCGGCGGAGCCCTCTTCTACAAGTGGATGGACTACCTCACATTCCTCTCCCCCTACCTCATCTTCATAATGCTCACCATCACCTACTGCCGGCTGGAGCCGAAAGACCTGAAGGTGGGCCGGGTGCAGGCATGGCTCCTGCTGGCACAGCTCGGGCTCTCCGCTGCCTTCTACTTCCTGCTCTCCGGCTGGGACGAGGTAGTGGCCACCGGCGTCTTCATCTGCGTGTTCGTGCCCACGGCCACCGCCGCGCCAGTCATCACCGCCATGCTCGGCGGCTCGCTGAGCAAGCTCGCCACCTTCTCGCTGGTCAGTAACCTGGCAGTGGCCGCCATCGGTCCTCTGGTGCTGGCGGCCATAGGGGTGCATCCCGACATGACCTTTCTGCAGTCCTTCGGACTGATATGCTCCCGCGTGCTGCCGCTGCTGATCCTGCCCATCGTCACCGCCTTCGTGCTGCGCTACACCTGCCGCCGCTTCCACGACGCCATCGCCAACCACCAAAGCATCTCGTTCTACATGTGGGCCGTGTCGCTGTTCATCGTCGTGGGCAGCTCGGTGAGCTACATCATCAACCACTACCGGCCCGAGCACGCCTGGCAGATGGTGTGGCTGGCGCTCGGAGCCCTCGTGGCCACCATGGTCAGCTTCGCCGTCGGGCGCAGGATCGGAGGCGTCTTCGGCGACAAGATCTCCGGCGGACAGGGCCTGGGGCAGAAGAACACGGTGCTGGCCATCTGGCTGGCCATCGCCTACCTCAACCCCATCGCCTCCGTGGCACCCGCCTCCTACGTGGCCTGGCAGAACATCCTGAACTCCCTCCAGCTCATGCAGCACCGCCGCAGCGCCGAAACAAAGGCCGAGGTCACTTGTTGAAACACAAAGAAACCAATATATAGACACAGACTATGATTTCACAGAAAATGCAAGATGCCCTCAACGGGCAGATCGTAGCGGAGATATGGTCCGCCAACCTCTACCTCTCCATGTCGTTCTTCTTCGAGGGCGAGGGCTTCACCGGCTTCGCCAACTGGATGAAGAAGCAAAGCCAGGAAGAGATGTCGCACGCCTACATGATAGCCGACTTCGTCATCAAGCGCGGCGGCAAGGCCGTGCTCGGCCAGATCGACGCCGTACCGCAGTCCTGGGAATCCCCCCTGGCCGCCTTCGAGAACGTCTACGCACACGAGTGCAAGGTCTCCGCGCTCATCAACAACCTGCTCGAACTGGCCAAGGCCGAGCACGACTTCGCCAGCGAGGACTTCCTCTGGCAGTTCGTCCGCGAGCAAGTAGAGGAGGAGGCCACCGCCTCCGGTATCGTCGACCGCCTCAAGCGCATGGGCGCAACCGCCATCTTCAACCTCGACCAAGAGTACGGCGCACGCAAGTAGTCCCTGACAAAAGTCAAAAATCAAGAGTTAAGAGTTAAGCGACGCCAGCCGAGGCGCCAGTCAACTCTTCACTTTTACTGTCCGAGGAAATCTTCTATAAGCCGACATGCCCACAGAGCAGGCGCGTCGGCTTATAAGATTTTCCCCAGGCAGTAATAGTTTTATGAAGTGTTAGGCACAAGCCGAAAGTCCTGTGCATAGATTTTTGGGAAAGTGTTAAACTTGCGTCATGAAAACCAGTGAGGCATTTTGGCAATTCTTACCCGAAGGCTTAGATGAGCTGTTTGAGATGGCCCGTTTTGAAAAGACAGACAAGGCATACGACATATGGCTTGACGAGAAAAAGAAACTTAGCGACGAGGATTACCGCAATCCGAACATAGTCGCCCGCGGCCACACGGATTACGTCACCGTTCAGGACTATTTTGGGAAGAATTTGCCGCCGAACTCGACATTTTCGACTCGACGCTTAACATTCCGGCATGGACTTTCGATTACCGAGATGACCTTATACACAAAATCAACCCCGAATTGAAGAAAATTTGCCGTCGGCTCAAAGAGATAGGGTTAAGTTTCAAGATCAAGTGGCCTGTCGAGATTGACGGCAAGTGGAAATTCGCCGACGTATACTTCCCTCGGCAGCGCACTGTGCTTATGGTAACAAACGCAATGGCGATAGGATGTAGGCCGCATTGGATGCTATCAGACCGCGCCGAGTTTTTCAAAGGCCGCTTCCGCGTCGTCGAAGTCGAGACGCTTGCCGAGCTGGAGCGGAAGATGGCGATGAAAGCACAAGCAACAATCTAACTTTGGCTGTCCGTCTGCCTTTCTTTTATGGCTTTCGCAAAATACTCCTTACCCCGGACATTTTTGTGCTTTGGAGTGCTCGGTTCCTCGTCAATCTCAATACCCGCTATCCACCCCTCGACCGCCTCAATTCGGGCAACGGCGTGAGCATCCTCACAGCGGCTCTTTGCTTCGGAGAGCAGCCGCAGGGCGTCATCGGCGGACTTGCACACAAAGGGGTGTCGCGGCGGGTATCTGCGATAATCCGCGAGAGCTTTCTTCGCGTATTCGATCGAGTAGCCTTTCTCGCGGAGAAGATGCTTTATCATCCTGCACATCTCCACGTCCTCCGGGCGGTACTTGCGCGTTCCCCCGGGTGTCCTGAACGGGTCGAGCTGTTCAAAGGTGTCTTCCCAGAAGCGCAGTGTAGAAACGGGGACATCGAGCATCGCCGACACCTCGCCGATTTTGTAGTAGGATTTGGTAGGGGTCATTATGTTAGATTTTACCTGTTAGCCTCATCCATTTGTCAGTTTTTGACAAATCCCATTCATAACCAATCATCGTCCCATCGCTTGTTGGGGAATAGGAAAAAATCAGCATTTCAGTTGAGTAGGAAAAGTTTCCACCATTTTCAAGAATGAAAACCGCAAGGTTGTCGGATTGGAATGGTGTCGCGATGGTGAGACACGTTTCTTTCTTGTTTAGTTTCTTCTTTATATAAACCTTTTTAGCGTCAATATAAAGCACGACGTATTCTACGGGGTTGCTAATCCGTCCTTGACCCTCAATGACTCCTCCGGAGAAGAAGACAATATCAGCATCTTTGTGTTTCACGGCCAAGTCGTCTACTGTATGGGCGTTGCTTGTCAGCACGCACAACATTGCCATCATCACGATTACGATTAACTTTTTCATTTTCGTTGTGGTTTTTAGTTGTTATTTATTTTCTCTTTCGCTTCGCTCATCGGGGGCTATTCGGTTTCATGCTTATTCGGCTCATCATCGCTTGACGGGAGTGTATGTCCATTCTCATCAAATTCAAACGGCAGTTCAAGTTGTCCGGCTTGTCGGGATTGAAGTTTGTTGAAATTCGACCACATCTGCCCCATGTTGTCCGAGAGCCGGAATATTGTCACCACCCGCGTAATCTGAGCCGCAAGTTCCGGCTGTCCTATGTCGGCGGTCAGGCTTTGGTGCAAACGAGCCGACTTGGGTGTTCTGCGTTTAAGTTCGTCAAGCACACCGGGCGGCAACTGTTCGTAAATCAATTTATTAGTCCACTTGCCGATGATGCCGGGGCGACGTTTTATACCTCGCACGGTATAGTCCCATCCATTCAGACGGAACAGCTCTTGGTAGAACACATCGGGAAACCGTTTCTGCCACGGCAACAGCTCCTCGGCGATATATGCCTTGAGTATCTTTTGGAGTTCATCCTGCTCGCGCTCGTGCTGATAGCCGGTGGCTTCGTCGATGAGGGCGATAAGACCAACCTTGGCGAATGAGCGCACAAGAATTTCACATTGTTCTGCTATTATGGCTTGGCGCGGGGACAACTCTATATGCTTTCTCGCCTCCAAAATGCCATCACAGATGTCTATTAGCACAACTGCCTCATAGCCATTTATTTGCGTGCCTCTATCATAACAAATCAACGGCTCAAAGTGGTCCGGCTCTTTGTCCTTGAAAATGAACGGGTTAAGTGTCTTTTGATTGAGGTATCGCAGTATTCTTTGGCCCGGTGCCGTTTTGTTGTCATCGACCATCTTTAGGGCGGCTTGCATCCCTCGTCCCGACAACACTCGCCGACCGTCCTCCAGGACGTAGCAGGGTATTGAGAAGTCGCCTAAATGCAGCTCCCCTTTGCAGCGGATTTGATTGTTTCTGTCGTCGCTCATAGTTGCTCTTTTCTATTGGGTATTATTATTCGCTCATCGGGGCGGTTAGGTTTTAGTGTGATATTTCGATAACCTTAGCTTTATAAAAATAATCTATTATTCCTGTTTTTGTGAATGTGAAGATAAATACAAAGCTGTTATCATCATTGTTTTTGCATCTTGTGAAATCCATATATCTCTATTGTCTTTATAAAACCGGTATATGGCCTTATATAACTCGTCATTATAAAACAAATCAGGAAAATCATTTGCGATAATTAGAGCTTTTGCGAGATATATTACTGAATCGTCATAATGCCCCTCCGCATATTCTTTTTTACCAAGAGATAGATTATGAATACATGACACCGTCTGTTCCGATTCTTTCAGTTTTCTCTCTATGTCAGCATATTTTTCTCCTATCATTTCCGCTTTTTTTATTTCATCACGGCTAATCATAGTTTGCCAAATTTGCCAGGCAACAACAAAGGTTATTAATGCAGATAGAGCGGCAATCACATAGCTTTCTCCCGAGAATCCTCCTAATGGGTTATCCCATTTCAGAAGTGCGGTAAGAGCGACTAATAGAGCCACCCCCGACACAAACATCACAAAACAGCCGTAGCCTTTTCCGTTATCTTCATTCATTGTTCGGTGGAGTTAAGATTGCACAGATTTACTCTCCTTGATTTCAAATCTTTTAGTTTATCATATTGTGCAATCGTAAGGTGATGCTTATTCTCCTTGATTTGCTGAAAGGAATCATTACATTTAGACTGAAATTCCGCATCTTTGCCCACGTTGTTGCGCCGCATAGCTTCAATAATACCATACATCGCATCTATACAATTCTGAATCGGTTTTTCAACTGATGGAGAAGTATAAAGAGCAATAGCCTCCAACAGCATTAAATACGCCTCTGGAAAACCATCTGGCGACCAATCCACGTTGCCATTTTCATTTTTCTTTTGTTCTTCCTTGTAAGCATCGTCAATTAACGATTTAGCCTCCATATAAAGCATACTTGCCTCAGAAAAGTTGCGAGTATTGTTCAATGCTGCGAACATTGACCTATACCCATCTTCTATCTTTGAAATTCGCTCTGCTTTGTTGTTCCAATCCATTGCCGAATAAATCTGCCATCCGATAAGAGTTGCCACCACAATGCCTATAACAGCAATAAGATTACTCCAACGGTCTGCGGAATTATACAATAGAATGGGATTATCGTACATTCCATACATTATCCAGCCGCTAAATCCAAGCCAAGCGGTAAGGATTGCGGTTTTATAAATCTCGCCCAACTTTACATTTATGCGTATTCTTTTCATAGCTTCGCTTTGAGTAGGTTTATAAGCTCGTCAATCTGTGCATCGCGGCGGGCTATCTCTTTGTCTTTCTCTTTAATTTCAGCCAAAAGGTCTTTACGTTGAGCATCAATCCCATCAAGAATACGTTTAAGGTCTACTGAGGATATGCCATTGCCATATCCGGTATTGGGGCTATCAACAGCCTCAAACATTGCAAAAGTAGTATCGGGGAACTTCGCCGCCAATTGTTTGAGTATTCTCAATTTAGGTTTGGTTGGCACAACTTTGCCACTCTCCCAATTTTGGATGGTGCGCTCAGATGTGTCAAGCCTTTCGGCAAACTCAGCTTGGGTAAGTTTTAGTAATTCTCTAAGTTTCTTAATATCAGACATATGCAAAATATTTACATTTTTAACACGAAAAAATTTCACGAAATGTTTCGTGTTTTCGAGAATTTAGTATTACCTTTGCAGTGCCGTTCAGTGAGCGGTACCGAAAAAGGCAATAGTTGAGGGGGACAGCCCGACCGAGCTATCTTACTTGTTTTCATGCCGCAAAGTTAGCTGTTCCCCCGCTATTTGCCAAATTAGTGAACTAAAAAAATACGTGAACAATGCCATTGACCGATAAACGGTGTTACCCTTTCGCAAACAGCCGCACACACACTTTTTGCAGACATATCCATGAATGGAATGTCATAAGCGACTTCCGTACATTTGTCGTGTAAAGCCGCAAGGAATCTGTTCATCCTTGCGGCGCACGGGTTGTTGATCACAATGCCATTATCCCACTCTGAGGGGAGTATCGAAAACGGGGTGCTTATGTAGGTAGTCATAGATTTATGTCCGATGGCTAATTTTATATTGCATCTTCCGCCCCTATCCGGCATTGTCGATCTGATTGCCAATTTAAATTTCATTTTTTACGGGTCAAGTTTTGGGTCAAGTTTTTAACGCTAAAAGTGAGGATAGTATTCTAACAAAAGGTTAAATTTTAAGAATATTTAACAACAAAAACACTCAACCAATTTGCTAACTGGCTGAGTATCAGGGGTTTAATTGGAGCCGCGAGTGGGACTCGAACCCACGACCTTTTCGTTACGAATGAAATGCTCTACCAACTGAGCTATTGCGGCAGGGTGGAAATGGGACCCTCAGCCCTTTCCGAGTGCAAAGGTAATGCTTTTTTCTGACATACACCAAATCCGACTCCAAGTTTTTCGCGCGCAAATGATCTGCAGCGGTTGTTTTCTCAGGATTTGGGCCGGATGTGGGTGGACATATGCTGCTCGGCGGGATTGGCGCCAGGCTTCCAGAAGCGGCGTCCGTCGATTTCGGCGGGGAGGTACTGCTGGGCCACGGTGTTGCCGGCGTAGTCATGAGCGTACTTGTATCCTTCGCCATAGCCGAGCTGCTGCATGAGCTTGGTGGGAGCATTGCGCAGGTGGAGCGGCACGGGGAGGTTGCCGCTGCGGCGCACCTCGGCCTGCGCGTCGTCGATGGCGAGGTAAGCGCTGTTGGACTTGGGACTGGTGGCCAGGTAAATCGCGCACTCGGAGAGGATTATCCGCCCCTCGGGCCAGCCTATCTTCTTGAGAGCGTCGAAAGTGGTGTTGGCCAGCAGCAATGCGTTTGGGTTGGCCAGGCCGATGTCCTCGGCCGCCAAGATCACCATGCGCCGGGCTATGAACTCGGGATCCTCTCCCCCCTCGACCATACGGGCCAGCCAGTACACGGCGCCATCGGGATCCGACCCGCGCATGGACTTGATGAACGCCGATATGATGTCGTAGTGCATCTCGCCCCCTTTGTCGTAGGCGGCCGGGTTGGTCTGTAGCAGCGACGTCACAACCTCGTCGTCGATGACCATTGGCTGGACTGCCGGGGTGCTCTGTTCTATCAGGTCGAGGATGTTGAGGAGCTTGCGGGCGTCACCGCCGGCATAGCGGAAGAGGGCGGTCGTCTCCTTCACTTCCGCCTGGCGCTTCTTCATCACCTCGTCCTTGGTCAGTGCGCGGCAGAGAAGAGTCCGCAAGTCGTTAACATCCAAAGGATTCAGGGTGTAGACCTGTGCGCGGCTGAGCAGCGGACGGATGACTTCGAACGACGGGTTCTCGGTAGTAGCGCCTATGAGCGTCAGCACACCCTGCTCCACGGCTCCGAGCAGGGAGTCCTGCTGGGCCTTGTTGAAGCGGTGTATTTCGTCGATGAAGAGGATGGGCCTTCCCTTGCCGAACAGCGATCCGGACTCGCGCTTGCACTTCTCGATGACTTCGCGCACGTCCCTGACACCCGACGAGACGGCACTCAAGGTGTGGAAAGAGGAATCGGTAAGGTTGGCGATGAGCTGCGCCAGTGTTGTCTTGCCCACTCCGGGGGGACCCCAGAGGATGAACGACGACACGTGGCCTCCGTCGATCATGCGGCGTATCACGGCACCGGGACCGACCAAGTGCTGCTGCCCGATATAGTCCTCGAGCGTACGCGGACGCATCCGTTCCGCCAGGGGTGCAGCTGTCATTGCCTTAACGCATTAATTATATTTTCGAGGTTCATGTCATCCAAACAATCGAGCAGCACGTCCGGTTCCCCTTCGAGTGGCTCGCGGCCGAAAGTGCCTGTCAGTCCTACCACGAAGGAGCCTGCGGCCCTGCCTGCCCGGATGCCCTGTAGGGAGTCCTCCACCACCACGCAGCGGCGCGGGTCCACGCCGAGCCTTCCGGCGGCTATGAGGTAGCCCTGGGGATTGGGCTTGGAGCGAGTCACGCAGTCGGCGTCGACTATCAGCTCCACCCTGTCCCACAGCTCCGGGCGCTGCCGGCGCAGGTGCTCCATCTTCTCTTTCTTGGAGCTGGTGACGATGGCCTTCTTTATGCCTTTTTCGCCAAGAAGGTCGAGCAGGCGCTCGGCGCCCGGGCAGTATTCGTAGCGCATCTCGGCCTCTCGCTGCCGGAGCATGCTGTGCACGGCCTCGCGGTCCTCCTCACGGAAATAGGTGGAGAGGATATTCTCCAGGGTGGTGCCCTTGATGCGGTGGGCGAACCCTTTCACGCCGGTCGGAAAGCAGGCGTCGATGCCCTGCCAGATACGGGTGTATTCCCTCTCGCTGTCGATCAGCACACCGTCGAGGTCAAACAGAAAGGCGATTTCCATGCCGCAAAGTTACGCAATTTCCGCGAGATTAAGCATGACGGCCGCCACTACCGGCATAACCAGGAAGTGTTTTTTCACAGAGCAACCGCATCGGAATCAAGTCAAAATAAAGCCCATACTTATTAAAATGAGAACATACTTCTCAGAGCGCTGCAAGCAGGCGTTCGATATCGGCTGTGGTCGTGGCCCAGTCGGTCACGAAGCGCACAGGAGAAGCGAGGTCACAGCGCGGTCCCCAATACTCGAAGGTGGCCGTCGTCTCCATCAATCGGTCAATCACCTCGTCGGGAAGCACGAAGAATTGCTGATTAGTGGGCGAATCGATGAAGAGCTTGTACCCATGGTCCAGGAATCCCTGCTTGAGCTGCATGGCTGTCCGCACCGCATTCTCCCCTATCCGCCGGTATAGGCCGTCGGTAAACAGCGCCTCGAACTGCACTCCGAGTATTCGTCCCTTGCCGAAAAGAGCGCCGTGCTGCTTGATGTGCGTGAAAAAGTTACGCACCACCTTCGGGTCGGGAAACACCACTGCCTCGCCGAACATGGCGCCACATTTAGTGCCGCCGATATAAAATGCGTCGCAGAGCCGCGCCAGGTCCTTCAGCGCGAAGTCGGCCTGCGGCGACGCCAGCGCGTACGCCATACGGGCTCCATCCACATACAGCCTGATGCCGTACTTGCGGCAGACCGCGCTGATGTCCTCCAGCTCTCTGAGCGAATATAGCGTGCCGACCTCGGTGGGCTGGGTGAGATAGACCATGCCCGGAATCACCATGTGCTGCCAGGTATCATCGGCGAAGAAATCCCGCAGATACCTGTCGATGTCCTCGGCGCATATCCTGCCCTCGCAGGTCGGCAGCGTAATCACCTTGTGCCCGGAAGCTTCTATGGCCCCCGACTCGTGAACGTTGACGTGGCTCGTCTCAGCCGCCAGCACTCCCTCAGTCTTGTGCAGAAGCGCGTCGATGACGGTCGCGTTCGTCTGAGTGCCGCCCACCAGGAACTTCACATCCCCGCCGGGTATGCCGCACTCCTCCAGAATCAGTGTACGGGCCCGCGCCGTGTAGTCGTCGTATCCGTAGCCTGGAGTCGCTTCAAGGTTAGTCCCGGTCAGCCGGCGCATCACCTCAGGATGGGCTCCGCGCATATAGTCGGAATCAAAATGCAGTTTCATGTTTCTTTAGCCGGATAAAGAATTTCGCTGCAAAATTAGCAAAAAATTCCCGTACGCTTACACACATATATAATTATAATTGGCGCACAAAATCCACGGGCTGACGCTCATGAATTTCCCGGAGCCAGGCGTAGATCTCGGAAGTGCCCTGATGAGCCTGACCTATGTCCGTTGCCCAATGGGTACCCTGTTCTTCGGGCGCTGCCTGGCTTCATCGACCTCCGCCTCTCCATCGTCCCCGGCATATGCGCGGCACACGTAGAATCCGACACATCCAAAGTGCTTATAGATAATGGATTACACCCTTTGGCAAAGGCGATTCACACCACTGCGGAGCACCTTTAATTTCCCCCTGGCTCCGCAACTATCAACTATCAACTATCAAATTCAGACTAAAAAAACTCAGATTTGTTTTGTTAAATTAACATTTAAGTGTTAACTTTGCGGCGTCGGACTGAACCCCGCCTCAGGTTCAAATGTTAATAAATCAAAAAAAGACACCCCGACAGCTGACATGAAGAAGTCCACCATCTGGCTACTGACCATCATAATGGCCCTGACCTTCGGCATTCTGCTCTATTTCCAGGTTACATACATGGAAAGCATGGTGCGTATGCGCAAGGAACAGTTCTCCGAGAACGTCATGCGCGCCCTCTACGGCGTCGGGCGCTTCATGGAGGAACAGGAGACACTCTACTACCTGGAACAGGACACCGGCCTCGGAGGCGCGGACGGAGACCGGTCTGCGTCTTCATCCGCCTTCACCCCGCAGGACGCCGACCTCGGACGGCCCTTGCTCCCCAGCGAGGACTTCGCCCTGGACCCCACCGGTTCCGAACGCTACCGCCGCCTCCAGGAAGCACTGAAGTACCGCTACCGCTACCAGCAGTCGCTGCTCAACGAAGTGGTGATTTCCATCATCCAGGAGAGTCCTTCGCGTCCCGCCTCCGAGCGTGTCGACTCCGCCATGGTGCGCCGCTTCATCTCCTCAGAGCTCAAGAAGCGCGGCATCAGCGTCCCATTCTCCTTCGCCCTCCAGGCCTCCAACGGACAGATCCTCTACGCCACCCCCGACTTCGACCCCGCGCTGGCCGAGAACGTACAGGCGGGCAAGAAGACCGGCGGCCTGTACTCGCTCGTGCTCTTCCCCAACAGCGACGTGCGATACAACCTGCTGGTAGACTTCCCCACCGAGAAGAAATACGTCTACCGATCCGTCCGCTACATCATACCCACCCTGGCCTTCACCGCCATACTGCTCGTAATATTCATCTACACCATCTTCCTGGCCTTCCGCCAGAAGAAGCTCTCGGAGATGAAGAACGACTTCATCAACAACATGACCCACGAGTTCAAGACCCCCATATCCACCATCTCCCTGGCCGCGCAGATGCTTGACGACAAGTCGGTGAGCAAGTCGCCGACAATGCTCGCCCACTGCTCGCGCATCATCAACGAGGAGACGAAACGCCTGAGGGTACTGGTGGAGCAGATCCTGGTACTCTCCATGTTCGACAACGCCCAGATCCGCGTCAACATCAAGGATGTGGACGCCAACTCCGTCATCGCCAGCGTGGTCGACAACTTCAAGATCAAGGCCGAGAAATTCGGCGGAAGCGTCACGGCCGACCTCCGCGCCACGGACGCCCAGGTGGCCGTAGACGCGCTACACTTCACCAACGTCATATACTCGCTGCTCGACAACGCCGTCAAGTACCGCAAGGAGGATGAGTCGCCAGTGCTCAAAGTCTCCACCTACGACAGGGACGGAGAGCTGCAGATCAGCATCGCGGACAACGGCATCGGCATCCGCGCCCAGGACCAGAAGCGCATCTTCGACCGCTTCTACCGCGTCGGCACCGGCAACCGCCACGACGTCAAGGGCTACGGCATCGGCCTGGCCTACGTGCGCCAGGTCGTACAGCAGGTCGGCGGCAAGATCCGCGTCGAGAGCGAACTCGGCAAAGGCACCACCTTCGTCATCACCCTGCCGCTCGTACCCGCCGACGGACAAGCCCCACAGACAGGGGATGACACATGAACAAAATAACCTTTTTTCACATTAATATAATACAGATTTCCAAAGAAATTCAAAACACACCATAATGGACGACAAACTTAAAATACTACTCTGCGAGGACGACGAGAACCTGGGTATGCTCCTGCGGGAATTCCTCCAGGCCAAGGGCTTCAGCGCCGACCTATACCCCGACGGGGACGCAGGATACAAGGCCTTTCTGAAAGGCAAATACGACCTGTGCGTGCTCGACGTGATGATGCCCCGCAAGGACGGCTTCACCCTCGCCAAGGAGATCCGGGCCGTCAACGGCGAGGTGCCCATCATCTTCCTCACCGCCAAGCAGCTCAAGGACGACGTGCTCGAAGGCTTCAAGCTCGGAGCCGACGACTACATCACCAAGCCCTTCTCCATGGAAGAGCTGGTGTTCCGCATCGGTGCCATCCTGCGCCGCGTCCGCGGCAAGCAGAACCGCGAGATCACCATGTACAAGCTCGGCAAGTTCACCTTCGACACACAGAAGCAGGTGCTCATCGCCGACGACAAGACCACCAAGCTCACTACCAAGGAGAGCGAGCTCCTCGCACTGCTATGCGCACACCGCAACCAGATTCTCGAGCGCAACTACGCCCTCAAGGCCATCTGGATCGACGACAACTATTTCAACGCCCGCTCCATGGACGTCTACATCACCAAGCTGCGCAAGCACCTCAAGCCCGACCCCGCCATCGAGATCATCAACATTCACGGCAAGGGTTACAAGCTCATCGCGCCCGAAGTCCACATGGCCGCCGAAGGCAAGTGACATAAAAATAAGACATCAGATACCGGGGAGGGCATGTCAAGACCGTAAGCTATCGGTCAACCCACCTTTCAGACGCCCGACCCCGGTATTTGCTCTTTTATGTATCTTTGCACCATGTTGAAAGCATTGTTTTTTCTCTACCAGTGGCTCATCGCCGCACCCATCCTGCTGGTAATCACCCTCCTCACCGCCCTGGCCACCATCATCGGCACGGCCCTGGGCAGCCATGTCGTGTTCGCCTACTGGCCCGCCCACATCTGGTCGCGCTGCGTGTGCTTCTTCTTCTGCGTGGGCGTAAAAGTAACGGGCCGCGAGAACCTCGACCCCGGGCAGAGCTATGTCTTCGTGGCCAACCACCAGGGAGCCTTCGACATCTGGGCCATACTCGGATACCTCAACCACAACTTCAAGTGGCTCATGAAGAAGGAGCTCGAGAGCATACCCCTGGTAGGCTACGCCTGCCGCCGCGCCGGGTACGTGTTCGTCGACGACTCCTCCATCCACGGCATCAAGGACACCATCGCCGAGTCCGAGAAGCGTCTCAAGAATGGCATGAGCGTGGTCATCTTCCCGGAAGGCTCACGCTCCTGGGACGGACGGCTGACACCATTCAAGCGCGGCGCTTTCATGCTCGCCGGCGAGTTCAAGCTCCCCGTGGTGCCGATAACTATCGACGGCTCCTTCCGTGCCATGCCGCGCACCACGTACAACGTCACACCCGGCCGCATCACCCTCACCATCCACAAGCCCATCTGGCCCGGCGAGCGCGGCTTCAACACCAAAAAGCTAATGGCCCGGTGCCGCACCGAGATAGCCTCCGCTCTCCCACCCGGCTCCGATCCCGAAGCCGAACAATAACCGGCACGATTTTTGCGTTATGACACCTATGGTCTCAGGCTATAACCTGTCATGACCCCTATCCCATCATGCCCACCAAGCGCAACAACAATAACTCTGACCATATAGAAGTCAAGGGCGCCCGCGCCAACAACCTGCGTGGCGTCGACCTGCATATCCCCCGAGGCAAATTCACGGTCGTCACCGGCGTCAGCGGCTCCGGCAAGTCGTCGCTTGCCTTCGACACCCTCTACGCCGAGGGACGCCGCCGCTACGTCGAGAGCCTGTCGGCCTACGCCCGACAGTTCCTCGGACGCATCCCAAAGCCGGAGTGCGACTATATCAAGGGACTCCCCCCGGCCATCGCCATAGAGCAGAAAGTGGGCAGCCACAACCCCCGCTCCACCGTGGGCACAGCCACCGAGCTCAACGACTACCTGCGCATGCTCTTCGCCCGCATCGGACATACCTACTCACCCGTCTCCGGCCAGGAGGTCGTCAAGCACTCCCCCGAGACGGTCGTCAACAGCCTGCTCGAACTGCCCGAAGGCACACGCATCGCCATCGCCTCGCCCATCCGTCTGCCCGAGAGACGCACCTTCGACCAACAGCTCGACATATACCTCAAGGAGGGATACTCCCGCCTGGAGCGCGACGGCGTATTCATTGACATCCAGGAGATTATCGACAGCCACAAACCTGCATCCCCGGAATATTACCGCCTGCTCATCGACCGCCTCAGCATCAACGGCGATGACGACACCCGGTCCCGCCTGACCGACTCCGTGGAGACCGCCTACTTCGAGGGCCACGACGAAATCGCCGTCCTGGTCTACGACACCGACGCCGCGCCCCGCGTCCTCACCTACTCCCGCCGCTTCGCCCTCGACGGCATCGAGTTCCGCGAGCCCAGCGACCTGATGTTCAACTTCAACAACCCCTACGGCGCCTGTACCTGCTGCGAGGGATTCGGCCGCGTGCTCGGCATCAGCGAGGATCTCGTCGTCCCCGACAGATCCCTGAGCGTCTACCAGGGCGCAGTGGCATGCTGGAAGGGCGAGAAGATGGACGAATGGCGCCGCTACCTCATCGGCCATGCCGCCGAAATCCACTTCCCCATCCACAAGCCATACTGCGAACTGAATGCCGAGGAGCGCGACATCCTCTGGCGGGGCCGAGGCCCGTGGGAGGGCATCGACGGCTTCTTCCGCTGGGTCGACTCCAACCAGTACAAGATTCAGTACAGGGTGTTGAAGGCCCGCTACCGGGGCCGAACCGACTGTCCGGAGTGCCACGGCACGCGCCTCAAGCCCGACGTCGAGTACGTGAAGGTCGGCGGCAAAAGCATCAGCCAGCTGCTGGCCATGCCCATCAGCGCC